>Ga0156402_1066_pt1 | contig 30472 bp, 23 predicted proteins | sample RifOxyA3_FD_108045 | JGI IMG/M metagenome (GOLD analysis project Ga0156402, IMG submission 108045) | Lentisphaerae bacterium RIFOXYA12_64_32 | reverse complement strand
TGGGAAGGTGCGGACCATTGCGCGCAATTGCGGGGTGACTTCTGGCGACCGAGCACTAGCTTCGGACCTGGATCACCCGCGCTCCTTGGCGAACGAGCGGTCGATGATGACGTTCTGGCGCCGGAGTTGGGCCTGCAGGTCGGCGATGTTCAGCGCGCCGATTCGGCCAGCCGTGCGCGCCGCGGCCATGGCCGCGGCTGTGCCAGCCGCTTCGCCGGTCACCGCACACGTCGGAATGACGCGGGCCATGTCCCAGGACGTCCGTCCCGACGAGATGCAGCGGCCCGCGGTGACCAGGTTCGCGTTCACGACCCCGGCGAGGCAGCGCAGCGGCAGGTAGTAGACGGGGCCCTTGGCACGCCAGTCGCCGGTCATGCCAACCGTGTCATCGAACCAGCGCCGCTCGTCGGCCTCCTCCAGTTCCACCGCGCCGCGCAGGCGCCGCGTCATGCGGAACCCGGGAATGAGCGTGAGAATCAGCGGGTAGATCTCCTCGGTCGGGTTCTGCCGGCGCAGTTCCGCGATGAACTCGCGCTGCATCGCGCGCGTGCCGAGCGTCTGCGCCGTGACGTCATCGGCCTTGTCGCCAGCGTAGAAGATGCCGCCGTCCGGGTGCCGGCCGCAGTACTTGTCGTACCACTTCGTGAGTTCCTTGAGGTGTACCCGGTTGTTCTTCAAGTAGTAGAACCAGCCGGAACGCACGTTGGTGTCCAGCGACTCGGTCGCCTCGCCGGCCACAGCGCACACGTCCGCGTCGCCGGACGAGTCCACGACCGTCTTGCACAGAATGGCCGAGCGGCCGCTCTTGTTCTCGACGATGACGGACACAATCCGGTTCGCCTTGCGCGTGACGGCGCAGAAGCGCGTGTCGTAGTAGAGCGTGACGCCTTCGGCAACGATGAGCGCCTCCATGTCCAGCATATAGCCGCCGGGGTTGAACCAGGTATCGTAGCGCTTTGTGAGGCGCTGCTGGGGGTCGCCGCCCGGCAGCCAGCACTCGGGAATGGGCTGCAGTCGCATGGTCTTGTTCGGGCCGCGCAGGTCTTTCACGGAGAGCTTGAGCAATTCCTCACCCAGGCCGCCGATCACCTGGTGCCCCATGCCGTCGCACAGCGGCAGGTAGACGATCACGTTGGCCAGCGTCGCCAGGCCGCCCAGGGCGTTCTCCTTCTCGAGCAGGCACACCGAGGCGCCATTCCGCGCCGCGGCCACTGCCGCCGCCACGCCGCCGATACCGCCGCCGACCACCACCACATCGTACGCACCGCAAACGGGGACCCGCCGCGCGGGTTCCGCAACCGAACGGACCGTCCGCGAACTGGTTTTCGAACCGGCCATGGTCTCACCTCACTGTTGTCTGGATCTCGCAAAGAAACCGGGCGCACAATATAGTGCTGCCGTTTCCGGTTTCGCACGCAGGTCGCAGTCTGGAGCGTGATGCGTCTGCGGCGCCCGGGCCCTGGGCCAATGATCCGACCGATCGGACGGATCCGACGGATCGTGCGGCCCCGTCGCCACCGACACCCGCTTGCCACGGCGTAGCTTCTGAGCGAAGCCGGGACACCCGAACACCGGCCTGCGGAGTCCGCATGTCTGAGGCAACACAAACTGACACCGAATTCGCCCCGCCTCCGCCCGAACCCTGGGACTTCTGGGACGACGGAGCGCGCGAGCCAGCCCTGAACATGGCGCTGGACGAAGCCCTGCTGCTGACCGCGACAGGGCGCGGCCGGCCCTTGCTGCGCTTCTACCGCTGGGACCGCACGGCAGTGACCATCGGGTACATCCAGACGTACCGCGCGGCGCCGGCGCAGGGATTCGTCGTGGTCCGGCGCCCGACCGGCGGCGGGGTCGTTTTCCACGATCACGATTTCACCTACTCGGTGGTGGCGCCTGTCGGTCACTGGCTCACGGGGCTGGAGCGCATGAAGAGCTACCACTGGGTCAACCGTGCCGTGCTCACGGGGCTGGAGGCGTGCGCCGTCCCGGGCATCCTGGAACACCGCGAGACGCCCGCGTCGGTAGACCGCTCCACCATGGTCTGTTTCCAAAGTCCAACGCGCTACGACGTGATGCTCAAGGGCCGCAAAGTGGCCGGCAGCGCGCAACGGCGTACGCGCGACGGCATCTTGCACCAAGGCAGCCTGCATTTCGGCGGCCCGTTGCCGGTCCCGCGCGAGGACCTGAGCCGCCGGTTGTGCGGCGGCTTCCGAAGCACGCTGCGTGCGGAGCTTGCGGAGTTCGCACCCACGCCCGAACTGCTCGAACTGGCCCGGAAGCTGGCCGACAGCCGCTACGCCACCGACGCCTGGACGCGGAAACGCTGACCCCCTCCATCTCCACACGCACACCCGGTTGTCAAGCCCTGGCTTCCGTTTGCCACCTGTCGCGGTTCGCCCACCGTCGGCTCTGACACCATGGTTCGTTGGGACGAGGGGCGAGTGTCGGGTGTCGAGGGGGGAGGCCTTACACTGATCCCACCCCCACACCCACACACACCACCCCACACCCACACACTCCCACGTTCACCGGCATGATTTGACAACCCCCCCGCTGACACTACGTTTATTGCACAGTACCAGCCGGACGCAGCGGGAGATGTGGCCGCTGCGACAAGGAGTCGACTTGGCGGGACCGACTGGCAGCCGGATCTCAAGTCGACGTTTCATAATTCGCCGCGGGGGGGGGATGCGCAAAGAGTCGGAGTGTGTTGGGGTTTCTGGGGGGCAACGCGGCGCCGGTGCCTTCGGAGACCGACAACACGTGACAGTGGCGTCATTCTGCCCGGATTAAGCATGGTGTCTCTGTTCGACCGCAATCAGGGGGGGGGAACGGCCCCGCGCTTGAGCCATTTCCGCAAGCGGCGGCTGGCCTGTGTGGAGTGTGCGGAACTGCTCTCGTTTGCCGACCTTGAACCTCTCTCCGCCATGTTCTGTGCGCACTGTGGCACGAAGCACATGGTGCCCATGTGGTTAGACGGGTACTGGCTTTTTGCGCCACTGGGCGCCGGCGGCATGGGCGTCGTCTACAAGGCTTGCCACGAAGATACCGGAGAAGCCCTGTTCGCGGTCAAAATCCTGCCCCGGGGCGAACGGAAAGACCCCCTGTTCATCGGTCACCTGCAGCACGAGGCGGAAGTCTGCCGCCGGCTCACGGGACACCCGTGCCTGGTGCGGTTCGTGGCGAACAGCGAGAGCCAGGGCGAACACTATCTGGTGACAGAGTTCGTGGACGGCGGACAACTGGACCAGCGCGTCGAAGCGACGGGCAAGCTTCCCATCAACGAGGTGATGTTCATCGGCCTGCGGTTGATTGCCGCGGAAACGCACATCTACAACCAAGGCTACCTGTACCGGGACCTGAAGCCAGGCAACGTCCTCATGGCGCCCGAAGAGGGTGCCGTCCTGTGCGACTACGGCATCTGCGTACCGCTGAAGGAAGCCTATACGTGCCGCAGCGATTTCTTCGATGGTACCCCCGTGTATCTGCCGCCCGAACGGGTCCTCGGTGAAGGCGAACAAGTTTGCAGCGAGATCTACAGCCTGGGCATGGTCCTGTTCCACGCCGCCACCGGCCATTCCTACGTCACCCCCCGAATAACCTTCGAGGAACTGAAGGAGTTGGTGTTGTCGCGGCGGAATGTGCCGCGCAAAGGACTGGAGTTGAAGGAAATCGCGTCCGATGAGCTGGCCAGGCTCATCGGACGCATGATCGAAGTGCATCCCTATGACCGGTACCAGACGTTCGCCGAGGTTGAGCGGGATCTGCTGAAGGCCCTGCACTACCGTTTCCAGCACAACCAGTACGGACGCCTGACCGGCATCTGAGAGAGACCGGCAGAACGCCGACGGAAGTCATGAGGTTTCAGGTTTCAGGACGAAAGACCGCATGGTGATGGGGTTCGGGCTGTCTGACTGCTGACACCTGACCGATGCCGCCCCGCACGACGCCATAGACTGGACCGGCAACGCGACAGGACTGAGAGTGACCACCGATTTCGCCATCGTATGTCAGCACTGCACCGAGGTCATTTGGGCCTCCGACGACCACGTCGGTATGGCCGTGGCCTGCCCGGGCTGCCATACCGCGCTGGTCGTGCCCACACGCTCCAGAGCGGCGAAACTTGAGAGGGTGACGGAGGCCGTGCCACGCGTCCACCGCCCCGACCAACTCGAAGCGGTCCGCAATCTGGATGTGTCGCTGTTGGCGTATCTGCAGAAGGCGACCAACAAGGACTGCTGGGAGTACGGGTTCCTCGCCAAGCTGCTGCTTCTGAGGATGGCACCCCTGCAGCGGGCCCTGAAACAGACGCCGCGCCGACCCAAACTCCGATCCCGTCTGCGGGTGCGCAGCGGCAAGGGACCGGACTTCGCCGTCTTCATCACGCAGGAGACAGACCGGTTCTTCAACCTGCTCGGCGTCATCGATAACCTGCTCGCCGACGAGCTGGCCAACACGCTTGACCGAGACGACATCCCTCCCCTGATGGAGTTCGCGAACCGGTTTGGCGGGCTGATCGATCATCTGGCGGGTTGGGCCGAATTGGTCTACCAGATGCCGACGCCGCGCGAACCGCCCTGCCCCGAACTCATGGCCATCATGCAGGGCTGGCCCGGACACTGCGCTCGCACCCTGTCACGCCTGATCGCACGACTCGATGCGATCTACCAGTCCAACGGCGCCGACCTGGCATACTTCGAGTTCCAGATTTCGCTGGCGCCACCTGACCTGCACCGGTTCTTCGTCTGCAAGAACCTCCTGCCTAAACGCAAAGTCTTCCACATCCCCGGCGGCCGCCCCAGCTTCGAGACCGAGGTCGAAATCGAAGACGAAAACGGCAACGGGAATGGTGGGTAAGACCTACGCACTACTGTCCGCCCCGCGCCGAAAGACACATTCGCGCTTGCCGCGACACGAACCGTAACCTGCCTAGGGTGTGGATTGTACACAAGACAGGTGGTCCCTGGCATTTCGCTTTTTCGGCCCTTGGTGTATGCTGAATGGTTAACGAGACCGTGTGACGTGTACCCGTGTCACGTCCGCGGCGAAAAAGGGGTAACGAACAGACAATCGTGATCGCCACCGACGATCGATCCGGACCCCGCCGTGGTGCTGGCTATCGGGAAGCGATGGCGACGAGGATTGCGAGAAGCGATTGAAACAAGGAGACGGACGATGTTCAAGAGCGTCATACTCGGTTGCGGCGGGCGCGCCAAGGGGCATGCCCAGGCTTACCAGCACGTGAAGAAGTCGAAGCTCGTTGCGGTGTGCGACATGAACGAGCAGCGGCTCGAGCCGTTTGCCGCGCAGTTCCAGGTCCCGCAGAAGTACACCGACCCGCACAAAATGCTCGAGACGGAGAAACCGGACCTGCTCCACATCGTCACGACGCCGAACCTGCGCGTGCAACTGCTGGCCCTGGCGCACGAGCACAAAGTCCCGGCCGTGATCATTGAGAAGCCGCTGGCCCTCGACGCGGCGGACTACAACGCCATCGCCGCCCTGCACAAGACGACGAAAATGAAGGTCTGCGTCAACCACCAACTGCGGTTCCATCCGCGGTTGCTCGAACTCCTGAGCGACGTCCAGGAAGGGCGGATCGGCGACCTGCAGTTCATCGACGCCAGTTCGCGGCTCGGCCTCGCGGGCCAGGGCACACACATCCTGAACCTCGTCTTCTGGCTCAACGGCGGCATGCGGCCCAACCTGGTCTTCGGCAACGTCTCGGGCAAGAAGGACCTGAACAGCCCGCACTTCCACTGCGCCCCGGACATGTGCGTGGCGCAGTTGAACTTCCCCAACCGCGTGCGCTGCCTGATCGCCAACGGCCTCAATGCGGTAGCCACCAGCGACGACCCGGCTGATCACATGCACAAACGCATCGCCGCCTACGGCACGCGCGGGTTCGTACACTGGAAAATGATGTCCTGGGAACGGTCGACGACAGCAACACCCTGGGACGCCGGCCAGAAAGACTACCGCGCCGAGGACGTGCTCGGCCAGGCCGGAATGACCGACGCCATGTGCGACTGGCTCGAGGACGACAAGAAAGTGCACCCGAACTGCCTGGACCAGTCGCTCGCCGAGACGAACACGGTCCTGGCCCTCTACGCCAGCGCCATCTATGGCAAGCCAATCCCGCTGCCGTACGAACCGAAGGAAAGTCTGCTGGAACTGCTCAAAGCCAGACCCGAGTGACAGGCGCCGGAGACGAGAAGACTGCCACGGCCTTGCACCGTGGATGGCGGGTGTGGTCTCCGTACCGTCCAGGAAGCGCAGCAAGTATCCATTTCCCGATGCCACGGCCTTGCGCCGTGGTTGAACAGAGGGCAACAGGTAGCACGTCGCAAGAGGACCGGGGGTCGGCCTGCAAGGCCGACGCTGCAGTCGATCGTGCGCGTGCGTGGTCACGGCTATAGCGACCGCGTTGTACACGCCTGCCGGACTCCAGCAACGAGGTCCAGCCGGTGCTCCCTGACAAGAGTCTTTCACAACCAGGCCGAAGGAGAACCTATTCCATGGACAAACCACACGTGGTAGTTGTGACCGGCGACCATGAGTACGGCGGCGAGGAAACCCTGCCGCTGCTGGCCGCCGAGCTGCTGCGGAACTACGATATGGACACAACGGTACTGAAAGCCTTCCCTAACCAGAACGGGGAGGAGAACATCCCCGGACTGGAGTGGCTGAGCAAGGCGGACCTTGCCATCTTCTACCTGCGCTGGCGCCGGCTCCCGGCCGAGCAGGTGGCGCACATCGAGGCCTACATGAAAGCCGGCAAGCCGCTCATGGGCTTCCGGACCACCTCGCACTCGTTCAAGTACCCGGACGGGCATCCACTGGTGCACTGGAACGGCTGGGCCGCGGAAGCCTTCGGCGCGCCGCCGGGCTGGGGCGCGGACGGCCACACGCACTACGGCCACCAGGCCAGCACGGAGGTCTCCGTCATCCAAGAGGCCGCGACTCACCCGATCCTCAACGGCGTGACCGGCCCGTTCACCGTGCGGTCATGGCTGTACGGCGTGCTGCCGAAATGGCCGCCGCCGGATGCCACGCGGCTGCTGCTGGGCAAGGCCATCAGCCCGAACAAGCCGGCGCCAGACAACCCGGTGGCCTGGACCTGGATCAACAAGCACGGCGGGCGCGCCTTCTTCACGACCCTGGGCCACCCGGAAGATTTCAAAGCTGCGCAACTGGAGCAGCTCGTCATCAACGCCGTGCACTGGTGCCTCGACCGCCCGGCCCCCGACCCGTGGAAAGGCCCGTTCAAAATGGACGCCCCCTACCGCGGCATGCGAAAGTAAGACGAATGCTCAGGTTTCAGAATGTCGAAGCTCTCGAAGATCTCGAAGACCTCGACACTTCCGACCCTGAACCCTCCACCGCAACTCCCCGATCAGCCAAAGGAAATACGCACCATGGCCAAGACCCTTGACCTCACCCCGCCCGCATCGATCAAGTGGTGGCGCGACGCGCGCTTCGGCATGTTCATCCACTGGGGCATCTACTCCGTGCCGGCGGGGACGTGGAAGGGCAAGCGGATCCCGAGCATCGGCGAGTGGATCATGTACAACGCGAAGATGTCGATCCCGGAGTACGCGGCGCTCGCCGGCGTGTTCAACCCGGTGAAGTTCGATGCCGACGAGTGGGTCTCGATCGCCAAGCGTGCCGGCATGAAGTACCTCGTCATCACGTCCAAGCACCACGACGGGTTCGCCATGTTCCACTCGCCCAGTAACCCGTACAACATCGTGGACGCCACGCCGTACGGCAAGGATCTCATGAAGGCCCTGGCCAAGGCCTGCCGCAAGCACGGACTGAAGCTGTGCTTCTACTACTCGCAGGCCCAGGACTGGCACGCGCCGGGCGGCGCCGGGCACTGGGACGAGGTCGACGGCGGCTGGTGGAAGCCACTGGTGAAACCGGAACCGTTCGCGAAATACCTCAAGGACAAGGTCAAGCCGCAGGTCAAGGAACTGCTCACCCAGTACGGGCCGGTCGGCCTGATCTGGTTCGACACCCCGGTCGCCATCACGCGCGAACAGAGCCTAGACCTGCGCCGGTTCGTGCACAAGCTCCAGCCCAACTGCCTGGTCAGCGGCCGCGTCGGGCATGACGTGGGCGACTACGGCAGCCTCGGCGACAACCAGATCCCGTCCGGCCCGGTCAAAGGCGACTGGGAAACGCCCGCAACGCTGAACGACACCTGGGGCTACAAGAGCTACGACCACAACTGGAAGTCCGTCCAGACGCTGCTCGACCTGCTCGTCGACCTGGCCAGCAAGGGCGTGAACTACCTGCTCAACGTCGGCCCGACCTCGGCCGGAATCATCCCGAAACCGAGCGTCTCGCGCCTGCTGAAGATCGGCGAGTGGATGGACATCAACGGCGAAGCCATCCACGGCTCGTCGGCCAGCCCGTTCCCGTACGAGTTCGACTGGGGCCGCATGACGGCCAAGGGCAAGCGTCTCTACCTGCTCCTGCCAAAGTGGCGCAGCACCTTGAAGATCAATGGCTTGCGTAACAAGGTGAAGAAGGCGACGCTGCTCGCCGACCCGCGCCGCCGCGTCAAAGTCTGCCAGACGCACGACGCCGCGACCGACTTCCACACTCTGACGCTGAACCTGGGCGGCAAGCGCGCCGGCAAGTACATCTCGGTCGTCGCCCTGGACCTGGACGGCCCCGCGAAGGTCGAAACGCTGCCGTTGCAGCAGCCGAGCGGCACCGTCGTGCTGCCCGTGTACATGGCCGGACTCCACAGCGCCGGCGGCGCGCCGGCTCTCGCCATCAACCGCGCCGGACTCCTCGACAATCTGAAAGGCCCGCAGAGTTCGGTGACCTGGGACTTCAAGCTCGCCCAGCCGGGCGAGTACGAGGCCAAGGTTGTCATCGGCTGCCCGCATCACGGCGGCAAGGCCGGCGACGGCCAGCGCGTGGTGCTGACCCTCGGCGACCACAAACTGCGCGGTGTGCTCAAGGCCGACGAGAAGGTCGAAGGCGCGCGGACCCAGTACTTCCCCGAGTTCGCCGCCAGCCTCGGCCGGATCCGCCTCGACCAGTCCGGCACGCTGCACGCCGAACTGAAGGCCGAAGAGGCCCCGAACGGCCTGGCCCTCGCCTCCGTGCACTTGGCCCCGGCCAAGCGCGGGTGACAGGCCGTGGCGCGGCCAGTCCCTTGGCCGCAGGTGTCGCGGACACAGACCAAACGGACCCAACGGACCCCGGGGCCGCGGCGCCGCGGCCCCAGTGCCCCCCAACTCAGGCCAGACCTCGCATGGCCTGGGCTCGTAGTTCCGCGTTCACGCGGTCCGGGGAGCGACGCCGGCCACGGGACTGGCCGGGCCACTGGTTCCAGACGGCTTTGGACTGTGGCGCGGGCAGTCTCTTTCCCGCACGTTCGGCACCGGCAACTTGCCAGCGTCGTCCGCTCGGGGTATTTTGGCTGTAGTGCGGAATCATCGGAGCGCCACCGTTGCGGATCACTGATATCATCTGGAAGGACTGCTACGTCGAGAAGTTGGCCGACAAGCACGACGTCTCGGCTGCAGAGGCAGAGGAAGCGCTCCACGCCAAGCCTGTTCTCCGGAGGATGACGAAAGGGCGTGTTGCCGGCGAGGACCTGTACGCCGCCCTCGCGAAGACTGGAGGCGGAAGGTATCTGATCGTTTTCTTCATCGACAAGAAGCACGGCGTTGTGCTGCCCATCTCGGCGCGCGACATGACCCCGGCAGAGAGGTCCTACTATGCGAAACACCACTAAACGCACCGATCCACTGCCCGACACGTTCAAGTCGGCAGACGAGGCCGCCGCATTCTGGGATACCCACGACATCACCGACTACGAGGCGTTCCTGGAACCCGTCGAGATCGACGTGGATATCCAGAGGCGGCACTTCGAGATCGAAGTGGATGAGGAAAGCTTCGTCGCGTTACGTGCCAAAGCCAAGAAGCAACGTCGGCCCGTCAAGCAACTGGCCAGCGAGATCCTGAAACGGACGCTTGTTACCGCCTGAATCCCGATGGACACCCCACCTCACCCCACCACCATTCTCGCCTTCGGTGATTCGATCACGCAGGCGGCCAGTCAGCCGGAGGACAAGCGCTGGCTGCAGTTGCTCGAGTGCGAACTCCGCACGCGCCGGCCCGGCGTGGCGGTGACCTTCGTCAATGCCGGCGTGGGCGGGAATACGTCGCGGGAAGGTTTGGCCCGCATTGAGCCGGATGTGCTCCGGCACCGGCCGGATGTCGTGCTCATCGAGTTCGGCGGCAACGACGCCACGCCCGACCCGCAGCGACACGTGCCGCTCGACGAGTACGATGCGAACCTCGCCGCCATCCGCGACCGGCTCCTCAGTCTTAGCCGGCCACGGCTGATCCTGCTCACGTTCCCGCCGGTCATCGATGCGTGGCACGCCTGGCGCGAGCACCCGGCGTTTGCCGCGACCGGCGGCCTGGACGCCGCCGTCGAGCCGTACCGGCAACGCACTCGCGCCTTCGCGCTCCGGCACGGTTTGCCGCTGGCCGACATCGACCTGGCGCTGCGCGACAGCATCCGCCGCGACGGCCCCGGCCACGGCATCCTCCCCGACGGCGTGCATCTCACCGCCGCCGGCAACGCCGTGGTCGCCGACACCGTGCTGCCGTTCGTCCTGGATGCCCTGGACCGGGCGTGAGGTAGGAAGCGAAGTCAGGTCCGAATCAGCGGGGCAGCGTGTGCCGTTCGGTCATGCCTGCCTCTGTGCCCCCTCCGGTCCCTATCCGCCCACCCGCACCTACTCACCGGCGGCGGGGAACAATTCTTCAACCAAGAACTGCGTCTTTGGCGGGACGAGCCGGCGTGGGTAGTACGCTTCGATGATCTCGAACACCTCGGCCGGCGACCACAACTGCAGGTACTTGACCAGGAACTTGGTGTCGTCCAAGTCGTGGCTGTCGAAGCGCGCGGAGATGCATTTCATGGCGAGCATGTACTTGGCCGTTGGCGCCCACACCCGCAGGTTCGGGAAGTTCAGCACCTCCTCGCGGGGCGGGTCGGCGTGGAAGAACGCCTTGGCGGCATCGTTCAGCCAATCCTCGGGGACGTCACACCGAGCGGCAACCGCCTTGGCCGCTTTCCGGATCTCGCGTGTCGGCTCGAAAATGGCAGCGACGTCCTTCGTCGCGGGCCGGGCCTGGAACACCAGGCACATCACCGCGCCCCCGCAAATGCCGACCTCGCCGACGACATCCTTCTTGCGCAGTTCCTCGTCCAGCGCCTGAAACAGTTCCTTGATCCGCTCGGTGGTCAGCACGCTCAGGCCCTCGCCAGGAAGTTGGCAAGCACGAAGACATTCCGCCGCCGGAAATGCACCGGCGACTCCGCCAGCGCCAGCGCCTTCAGGTTCTCCACGCCTGCCACAAACCATGGCACGGGTAGGCCCGCCACACCGCTGCACCACCATGGGGCCGGCAGACCCGCTTCCGCGCAGACCGTCTCGACCGTCGCGGCCAGAAGACATCGCAACCGGTCGTTCATCCCAGACGCCGGCGGGGCCTCCACCAGATCAGCCCCAGGATGCCGTCTGAACGCATCGACGAACTCGAACAACCACAGCTTCCAACTCGCGCCACCATCAGCGAGGATCCGCCGCGAAATGCTGACGACCGAATCCTGGTTCTCCGCGAGCAACCGGCCGAGTTCCGACTCCAGCACCCCGGCCGGCGTCCCCAACGCCGTGGCAATCCGGTCCAGACTGGAAAGGCGCGGGTCGGTCTTCCCGGCCTCGATCAACTGCACGGCGCGGAAGCTCACGCCCGCGCGACTCGCAAGGCGACGCTGGGACAGACCACGCCGAATACGGGTTTCCCGTAGGCACTTCATATCGACACCATACATGACGCATTATAATTAGTCAACACATCTCAGCCAAACCCAACCGGGTCTACGACCGTCGGCGCGTGGGACACCCGAGTTCGGGAGAGTGGACCGGCGCTTGGCGCCCGGTTCAAGGTTTGCCCGCCGGCAAGCGCACGTGCACGTACGACGGGGTCAGGACCTCGGCGAGCGGCGCGATGCGATGGCAGAACTCCGGGGCCGTGTTCGTGACCCGCAGGAGCCGGGACTTGTCGTCCCACGAGACACCACTGCCCTCGCCGAATGTGACTCCTACGCCGGCGAAGATCGTGCGGATGTCGTCTTCCGACACGGTCACGGCGGCTGCGGGGTCCGCAGCGACCGGCGGCGTGTGTCGTGCCAGGCGGTTCCGGATCTGACGTGGCGACAGCAGGTAGACGTGCGTTCCCATTTCGGTGTCAGCGGGTTCGCGCCCGATGGTGACATGCCCGTCATCCTCGACACGCCAGTGGCTCTGCACCGCCTCGCATACATAGCGCAGCGCGTCCGCACCGGAGATATCGGCAAAGCAAAGGTTGAGTTCTGCACGAAAGGGGTGTACTCGCGGAACGGGCGGGACCCAGTCTCCCAGCGGTTTCCCTGATGCATCCACAGGCAGAGGCTCGCGTGCCGCAGCCCGGTCCGCGTCGTACTGAGCCTTGACTCTACGCTCCTCAGTCGCGGCGCGCACGAACGCGGCCCGGTCTACGATGATGTTCACGCCCGTACCGAATGGGTCGGCCTTCCTGATCTCGTTGGCGAGATACGCAGCGGCGACCTCGATGTCCATGCCGTGGAAGTCGAGCCGCGGCAGGACTACATGGCGCAGTTTGAGGAACATCTGCTCCCGGGGCGGCAGAACCGCCCAGTCGACCTCGGCCGGTGCGTCCGGTTCCTCGAAAACGCCGGCCTCCGCGAGGACCGCCCTAAGCTTCGGCCCGGTTCCAGGACAGTTCGAGGTTTTCACGAGGCTGAGTTCCCTGAGCACCGCCACGCCTGGCCCCCAGTCCCCTGCGTCGGCTTGCCTGAGTTTCTCCGGGAGCCCGTCTGGAACCTCGACATCGGGCCGCACGGGGTAGTAGGCGACCCCCCAGAGGATGTCGACACACCCAGCATGGAGGAAGACCGCATAGTCCTCAATCGTGCGGCGTCCCGAGACCCCCATGCACACGTACTTCAGCACCTCGCTCAGTGGCACATTGGTCATGCTTGCGGTCAACGTGTGCCCGAAGGAAGTCGCACATGTCGTATCTATGAGGTTGACTCCCAGCCCGTCTTTGGAGAGTCTCCAGCTTTCAGCATGGAGAGATACGAGTGCCTCGCGGAGGGGGGTATCTTGGTACTCGACACGAGGGATAGCGATGCTCTCAAGTTTGCCCTCGAGTTGTGCGCGTGCCTGTCGTCGTTCCGGCGGGTCCCATGGTCCCAGCCACTGCCAGAACGTCGTGCCATCTCGGGCGAACCGTGCGGGCGGAGCGGACGACTCGCGATCGCCGGTCGTTGTCCCGTCGCGCGGGGCCGGAACGCCGACAACTGGCTGGTCCGCCGCGGCACGACTGATGTTCAGGCAGAAGCTTCCGCCCAAGAGCCCAAGAATGACGCACATGGACATCACCAGGGCACAAGGGCGGCCTGGCGGGCGGACAGTCGCGGCGGGTTCAGGCCGCGACCGGAGCGCGGCAGACCCTCTCGCGTCACGGCTCCCGTTGATCAGTTTCGGCCACTTGCCCATGGTCTGAACCTGCAAGGCGGTGGACGGTGGTTCAACACCGAAGATGTCCCCGACACACTCTCAGCGTCCCTGGCGCGAGTAGTCGCGGCAGGCCTTGACGTACGCCTCGACGTTCGCCCACGGCACTTCGGGCTCGAGCAGGTGCGTGGGACAGACCATGAGTCCGCCCTTGCTCCCCGCCGCGTCGAGATTGCGGAACACGACGTCGCGGACTTCGCGCGGCGTACCGAACGGCATGGTCGTCTGCGTGCCGAGTGTGCCGTTGAAACTCAGACGGTCGCCGTACTCTGCGTACAATCTGGCGAAGTCCATGCACTCCGGCTGCACCGGATTGAGGATGTCGACGCCAGTCTCGATGAGGTCGGGAATGTACGGCTCGACAAAACCGCAACTGTGGTAGTGGATGAGAATGTCGGGCTTCACCTGTTTGGCCGCGGCAATGACCTTGGCCAGGCGCGGCTTGAGCCACTCGCGGTACATGTCCAGGCTCATCATGATCGTTTTCTGCATGCCGATGTCGTCCCCGGTCATGATGATGTCGGCGCCGGCCCGGGCAAACGCCGCGGCGCGGCGCGCGCTGTCCTCGGTGACCTTGTCCAGCACATACGCCGCCTTGGCGTTGCCCTCGACCATGTCCATCATCAGCACGGTCATGTCGCGCATGTACCAGGACGGCTCCCACATGCACTGCATGCCGGCCAGAACGGGCAGCCCCTTCGCTCTCGCATCCCTGACAATGGGTTCCATGTGGCTGATGTCCTGCCAGTCCCATTCGGGCCAGGGATAGGCCTGCAATTGCTCGAGCGCGTCGAACCGCGCCAGGGGATGGTGCATGCGCCAGAGGTGGTGTGTCCCTTCGTGGCCACCCTCCATGGCGACGCCATAGGGGTCGAAGGACGTCTTCTCGTGCAACGGTTCGGGGAAGAAGCGGCGCCAGTCGGGTTCCTGGCGCGGCACGCGTTTCGGGCCCGGGAGTCCGACCACGGCGAAGCCCTCGGGATAGTCGAAGTACTCGCCGAGCGAAACACCGGGCGGCATGGCTGCCTTTCGCTTCTCCTCCATGGCCGGGCAGAGATTGAACGAGACCGGCGCCCAATCGTACCCGGTGCGCCGGTACAGCGACAGCATGTTCTGACGGGGCGTCATCATGTAGGAAAACTCCTTTGACCGTAATGCCCCCCAGGCCAGGAGACCTGTTCCAGGGAGGCGACTCTTTGGAGCGCCCGCGTCCTCGCGGGCCGGCTTGGGCCGCGCTTGGTGTTGCACCCGGCGATACGACAGACTCTCACGCCTTCTCCCATGGCCACATCGCCAAAGGAGGCTGGCATTGCCTCTGACCGCGGTCGCAATGTCAGTGACGTGCGTCGTCCGCGCCGGGACTCACACCCAGTGCTACTGACCGTCGCGTTCGCGGCTATCCGGGCCGTGCCTCGGTCCCGCGGTACGGTTCCGGCAGTACCCCGCGCGGCCTCCGCGCGGTGCCAGCGGGCGGGGGGCCGCCCGCGGTACTTCGGAGAAGTCCTCTGGCCGACGGTTAATAGCATTGGGGCATTGGCCTCACGCCCCCAACTCCTTAGCCGGGTCCACAATCTCGCCGGGGACGGAGAACGACACAGCGTGCTCGCCGATGTTGATGAAGTCCTGTTCCGGGTCGCCCCAGAGGTGCGGCGGGCGGCCGATACTGGTCACGAAACTGTCGAACGGGGCGCGGATCGGCTGCACCGGCTCAAACGTGTCCGGGGACCAGATCTCCGCGGCCAGGTCGCCGGCCTTCACTTCCTGGCCGGGTTCGGCAAACCGTGCCATGAACCCCTCGCGCTCCGCCTTGAACGACTGGGACTTGCCCGCGCCGGTCCCGTAGATCAGCATGCGCCGCGGCAGTTCGGGCTTGCCTTCCAGCATGCCGAGGTGCCGCATCATGTTCAGCACGCCGCGGAACCCGATGGCGCTGGTGCGCGGATCAACGCGGCGCAGCGGCGGCATCTCGATCGTGACGTTGGGCTTGCCCAGCACCTCGCGGCAGTAGCGATCGAACATGCCATCCGTCCCTGCACCACTGTGGACCACGTCGAACCCCGCGGCCAGGACCAGTTCGCGGCAGCACGCGTCGCGCGCATCGCTCATTCCCATGGGCGTGTACAGGTACTCGTGGCAGTGCAGGTCGATGACCACGTCCGCCAGTCGCACCAGCGGTTCCAGGGCAGCCACCACGCGGTCGACGTGGTTCTCGCCGCCGACCGGGGCGCGCCAACGCCGGTTCATGTCGTTCAGGCGCCGCTCGCTCGGCCGGTCGGGATACGGGTACGACTGCATGTGCACCCGCGCCGCCAGCGTGTTGGCCATGGGCACGAGAATGAGCGTGCCGTGTAGCGCGCGCGCATCGAGCGTCGTGACCAGCCGCCGCATCACCTCGACCCCGTTCAGTTCCAGCCCGTGCTGCAGCGCCTGCACGTACAGCACCGGCCCGGGCGCGGTGCCGCCGAACACCACCAGCGGCACGTCCGCGATTCCGGCGCGCAGCGTGCCGCGCCGCACCTCGCCCGGCGCCACGGCCACCGGCCCCACCTGCTCCAAGACGTCGTGAGTGGACCAACGTGTCGTCATCGCCGTTACTCCTCCCGTTCCCTCGCAATCGCTGTCGCAATCGCTATCGCCATCGAACCCCGTCGCCCCACTCGTCAGAACGGGCGCGCAGATTCCAGATCACAACCGCCAGGCGGATTCCGAAATATGGGCCGTCTGGCGCCGAAAGCAACGTTGACGGTTGGCGGATACGGCAATGCGACAAGGTTCCCGGCAACGACGCGATATGGAGCGCGGGGGCAGAGGCCGCCAGCAGCGGCCGGCAACCCCACTTTGGCGCGGCGCGGAGCGCCCCACTGCCGACGGAAACAACCGCTGGCCGTCACACCGTCGCGTGACGCGCTGGCCACGGGCCCCGGCTCCGCCGGAAGCCAAAGCGGCGTCGCCGTCCCGCCCGCCCCGGGCAGGACTCTGCCGCCGCACTCCACAGGGCTCTTGCCTGGATGCTGGGCGTTCGGCATTCTTTGAGTCGAGTGTCATTGCGTGCCCACCGCAGTCCATGCTCCGCTCGCGCCCGTACAGAGAATGAACAACCCGTGACTCCACTTGCTCAGACGCCAGGAACCGCTACCTTTCGGTGTGGCGTTGCACCCGATGCAACAGGAGGGTTCTCCCGCAGGCTCACGCCCGGCACCGTGGCACGCCGGTGTGTTTGTGCCAAGTCGCTTGCGTCGTTTGCGTCTCTCTGCGGTAATCGTTTTGGCGCCAGTCTGACACTGGCGCCACAGGCCTTCCCTGGCTGTCGCCGACGCCTGGCGACGGCAATCTGGCCCGAATATTGCTTTGGGGACGAGGCAACCGGACGAGACAGCCGATCACAACCTAAAACGGTTCACGGGCGGCGGCGCACGCCGCCGCGGTCCGACGAAAAACGCCGGAAGGTGTATCGATGAAGAACCAGCCGTTGATCGAACAACTGCTTGCCAACCTGGCCGCCAGCAAGGTCGACCCGGGGGTTGCCGTGCAGGCCCTGCGAAGCCTCTGCGCGGACGAGTCGGATCAGGCTTCGGCGAGCCGCTTGCTGCAGATGCTGGACGCCCAGGAACCGTGTCCGTTCCCGCGCCTTAAGGACCAGGTTCGGCAACAGCGCTTCATGCAGGCCCGGCGCTACCACGCCTGCCGTTCCAGCCGTCTGCCTGTCCCCGAGGACTGCCGTCTGGATCTGGAGGACCTGCCGCAGGACGTCACGCTCGGCTGGACCACGCACTCCGACCAGGTCGAACGTTTCCATGCCGGACTGCGACTGCTCTACGATGACTGCTTCCTGTGCCGGCATCCGGACACGGCCCCGGACATTGCCGGCGTGATCCGTGAACGCCTGCAGGTCCAAGCCGCCGCACTGGCCACGTCACCGTCGATCTGGAGCCTCTTTCCCGCGGGTCGGGCCGCGGCGGCGCTGGAGACACTCATCGCCGCACAGTCGCCCGGGTTCGCGCCCATGGCGCGTAGCGTGCATGACGCCGCGGACCGCGAGCAGGCGCGCCGGGTCGAGGTTGCCACGGCCTCGGTGGCCCACGGGTCGGGTCCGGTCCCCCCGGACGCCGATGAGCCGTCGCTCCTGGCACAGCTCGGTGAACGCTACTCGAAGGCCGCCAGCCTGGAAGAGAAACGGAGCCTTCTGCACCAGGTGTGCGGCTGGCCGTCGGACTTGGCAGCGCCGGCCATCCTGACCATGTGCCGGAGCGACGAATGGGCGCACGACCAGGTCGGACTGATCCTGGCCATGCGCTTTGGCCAGACCGCGGCCCCGAACGCATTCGCGTGGCGGCTGTGGCTGGAGCGCGTCGCCGGCATTGGGCTCGGCGATGTGGATCTGGCAGAGGAGTTCCCGGCTGAGTCACTGCGGCTGTGGAGCCTGGCGCACCCGGACCTCCTGGCCCCGGCACAGCGCCAATTCCTGACCGACTGCTGCCTGCAACTCGCCCCGGACGTGGCGCCCGAGGACTTCGTGACGCGCTGGCAGGCGCGCATGGCGCCAGCCGAGACCGAGCGTCTTCTGGCGCTGCAGCCGTCGGCGCGGCCAACGCCCCTGCCGACCACGCCGCCGCCCCTGCCGGCCGCGGCGGTAACGCCGGCAGTGGCGGCAGCACCCTTGGTGGCGTCGAGTCCATCGGCACCACCGGCACTGCCGGCGCCATCGGGATCTTCGAGATCTTCGGAGTCTTCGACCTCATCGACGGTTGGTGGGACGCTGCCGCCACGGCCGCAACCGACGGTGGTCCGCGCACCACCGCCAGCGCCTGAGCCCCCGGCCGCACCCGAGCCCGCACCGCCGCCAGCCCCGACCGCCTGGGAGACGCACGTCAAGCCGTTCGTGTCCGAGAACTGGTACATCCTGGTGGGGCTGGCCATGATGCTGGCCGGCGCGTCACTGCTTGCCTATTACACGTGGGACAAGTCCTGGCTGGTGCGGTACACCATCATGCCGGCCATGCTCGCGTTTTTCACCGCCGGGCTGGCAGAGACCGGGGGCTGGCTCCAGCGCCGGGACCGGGAACTGGCCGGCACCGCGGCCATGCTGCGCGGAGCCGCCATTGCGCTGTTGCCCCTGAACTTCATAACCCTCGCCCTGCTCTCGGGCGACGCGAAGGTCCCGGCGCCGGCACTGGTGGTTTCGGCCATGGGCGCGGTGTACCTGGTCTTCTTCGGCTGGGGGCTCTGGCGCTGGTGCGGCGACGTGCACCCGACGCTGCGCCTGCGCCTGGGCGGACCGCTGCTCCTGCTCAACGTGGTCGGGCTGGTGTGGCCGCTGTGTCTGAACCTCTTCCACGTATCACCCGACAGGTGCCGAACCGTCATGGTGGCGGCCTTCTACACCGGGTTTGTCGTGCTGAGCGTGGCCGTGGTGCGGTTCGCGCGCCGGACGCTCTCGGAAGACCTGCACAAGGCCCGGCTCGTCGCCTGGTTCTTCGGCGCGGCACTGGCGCTGACGTTCATCGAGGTCCTGGCGTGGGCCCACATATGGGCGCGCATCCTGCCGCCGATGGCGTTGTACTCGACCATGGTCGTACTGAGCGGCGGCCTGATCCTGCTCGTCGAGCGCCGCATCCTCCAGTTCCGCGGCACCGCTGAATACTCGTCGGAGTCGTTCCTTGGTTTCGCACTCGTGCTGCTCGGGATCTTGCTGGGCATCGGCCACCCGCCGCTGCGCGCTGCGAACTTCGCACTGGCCGGCAGCATCTGGCTCTACCAGGCGCTGCCGCGCCGCCGCGTGCCGGACCTCTGGATCGGCATCACGCTGCTGTTCCTGGGCGGCGCCGCGATCGGACTGTTGCGGGGGTTCCCCGGGCCCTGGCAACCCGCGCTGCTGATCGGACTGAGCGTCCTCATCGGCCTGGTGGCCGCGCTCCTCCGCAGCGAACGGTATCGCGAACTCCGCCAGGCCGGGTTCGACTTCCAACTCGTCGCGCTCTTCCTCAGTACCCTGGTCACGGTCCTGGCGCGGTGGCACTACAACTCCTCCCCGCACGGGGCCGCGCTGTGTCTGGCGATCCTGGCCGGACTGTACCTCTGGCGCGGCTGGCGTGACGGCAGGTCGCGGTACGCGCTGGTCGGCATGCTCGTGCTCGGCCTAGCCCTGCCGTACCTGGGTTGCGTCGACCTGAGGACCTTCATGCCGCGCGGCAACACCATGGTCTTCGGTCTGGCCGTGCTGTCGCTGGCCTGGCTGCTGGCTGTGCACCTGTTCCCGCTGCCGCCGTGCCGCGAGGTGCGATCCACGGTGCTGTTCGTCTACGGCATCACGGCGGTGACCGCCATGACGCTCCGGGTCGTGCTCGAACGCGACCTGCCCGCGGACCCCGACTGGTACCGGCAGTGGATGGACTACCTCGGGCCGCTGCTGATGGCCGGCGTCCTGGTTCTCGGCGCGTGGCTGTCCCGGTCCCTGACCATGGGCGCCATGGCCGCCGGCATCCTGGTGGTGCTGTTCCCGGAACTGCGTGACAACGTCAAACTGTCGCTGCCCTGGCTGGCGTTTGGCAGCGGCCTGGGCAGCGCCGTCTGGGCGCTGCTGCTGACCCTGGCCTGCTTCCGCCTGCGCGACGCGCAGCGTCTCCGCGACCTCGGCGAGGGCGACCGCTTCCTCGGCACAGCCAAGTTCCCGTTCTGCCGCTACGACCACACCCTGTTCACGCTGCCGCTGCTCGTCTCGGTGTTCTTCCTCGTCGGCAAGATCGAGACGTGGGTACTGGTCCGGAATTTCCTGCACATGGGCATGCGCACGGTGTACGCCATCAGTCTGTCCGGGATCGTCTGGCTGCTGCTGGCGGTGTACTTCCGGCAACGCCAGACCGCCGCCACGGTGTTTGCCGAACTAGGCTGGCTCTGGGTCCTCGCCGGGCTGTTCTTCGGCAACTCCGTTCTCTGCGAGACGGCGCACTGGTACTGGCCCGTGCTGGTGTTCGGCCTGCTCGCGCAAGCGTTCCACGCCGTCACCGGCCGCGTACTGGCGCCGCGCTGGCCCTGGATCCGCGAACTGTTCACGCAACGGATGGAGCGCGTGCTCCGGCACGGCAGCCTGCTCGTGGCGCTGTTCTGCATGGCCGAACTGTTGCGGGCCCCGAGCACGCCGGGACTGCTGGCGCTGGAGGTCTTTGTCGCCAGCCAACTCGTCTGGCACTGCCTGAAGAACCAGCGCGTGCTGCACTCTGCCGTGCTGTTCGCTCTGGCCCTCGGCAACGTGCTGGCCCTGACCGCGCCATCTACGGGCGGCCACCTCCTGTCGCAGCGCCTGTCGACAGACGCCAGCCTGACGCCGGTGCTGATCTTCCTCCTGGCGGTGCAAGGCCTGCACCTGCTGCTGGAACTGGCGCCGGCTTTCCACGACCGCACCCGCGCGCTGTGGCGGCCGTTCATGTACGGCGGTACGCTCCTGGGGCTGGTACTCGCCGGTTGGTGCTGCGCCGATGCGTTCTCGGTCGGCCACTTCGCACCGCCGCAGCGGCTGTTGCTCACCGGCCTGGTCCTGCTCACGGGCCGGGCCAACGGTTCACCGCTCTGCCTGCTGGTCGTGTTCACCCTCGGCTACCTGACGCTGAGCCTCGGACTGACCGCCGGGCCGCACACGACCGTGAACCTCGACCTGCTCCTGATGCCGTGGCGGCTCAGCGTGCTCGGACTCGGGCTGGCCGTGACCGCGTGGCTGGGCGAGCGGCTCCACGAGCGCCTGCCGCGACTGACCACCGGACCGTTCGGCATCGACGGCCTGCGCGGTCGGGCCCGCGACTGGCTGCTCCCGGCTGCGACCGCGGCGGCCTGCTTCAGCGTGGTGCTGCACACCGCGCTGGATCGATACCGTGCGGACGCCGCACAATTGCCGGCCTCGTTCGTTGCCGCCGCGACCCTGGCGTTCATCGGCTGGCTGACCTCCACCCTGGCGCTGCTGCCGGCCAGCGTCGTCGCCCTGACGCTGGGCAATCTCCACGCCCTGCATCACTACGCCGGACACTCCCTGCTCGCCCGCGGCCTCTCGGAACTGCACCTGCTCGCGCTGAGCGTGGCCGCCAGCCTGGCGGAAGTCACGCTGGCACGGCTGGCGCTGAGCCGGCACCAAAACGTTGTGGCGGCCCTGAACCGGACCTGCCTGGCACTCGGCGCGCTGGTGCTGCTGTTGATCTCGGTGAACTACGTCGGCGACCCGAACCTGAGCGACATCACGCGCCTGCGCTTCGTCGTCTCGGGCGCCATGGCGCTGTTCGCCGGCTGGTACTTCCGGACCGCCGCGCGCCAGCCCGGGCCGGGCGAAGAGTCGCTGGTCGCGCTCTGCGAGGCGGTCTTCCTCTACGGCGTGAGCGTGTTCATCTGGTGCCTGGCGCTCCAGGTCCCGACGTTCCGCAGACCGGAGTTGTCGTTGCTCGCGTTTTGGCTGCCCGGCGTGTACTTCTGGCTGCGTGCCGAGTTCCTCTCCGCGCGCAACTCCGCGTTCGCCGCGCGGTCGCGCGACGCGGCCACGGTCATCGGGTTTGCGATCCTCGCACTCTACGTCTTCAAAGCGGCGTTCCACCTGGTGTTCTACCCGGAACGGCCGGTGCTCACCGACCACTACCACTACAACTCGCTCTACGTCATGCTGCTCGGGCTCGTCCTGTTCCGGCTGCACCGCCTGGGCGGCACCGAGTGGCTGGCGTTCTACGGCGGCTTGGCGCTGGTGACGGGCAGCTATTTCGCCGTCACCTGGTTCCCCCAGATCAGTCCGTTCCAGCACGCGGTCCCCGCGGCGTGGACTGCCATCCTGCTGGTGCACTTCTGGATCGCCGCCAGTTCGCGACGTTCACCGCTGCGCACCGCACTGCTGGCGCTCGGCGGACTCAGCGGCGATGCCTGGCTGCGACTGCGCCAGTCCTGGGGTCTGGTCCTCGTCGTCGCCGTGCACATCCCGGTCGGCAGTGCCATGCTCGATTCCCGCACCGACCCGCACCTGCTCGCGCCGCTCCTGGCCGGTTGCGCCTCCGTGGTCCTGCACCGCGGGCTCGTCAATCGCGCCGTTCCGTACTTCGCGGTGGCCGGTGTCGAACTGCTGGCGGCGCTGCACGCGGGCTTCCTCGTGCCCAGTTGGCTGCCCGCCGAACAGGTGGTCTGGGTGCTGCTCGGGCTTTGGGCGCTGGCGCTCGGCCTCCACGCGCAATTCCGCGCCCGGATCACGGTCCCGCGGCTGGGCACCAGCCTGGCGTGCTGGGCCGGCCTGGTCTTCCTACACATCCTCTACCACCGGCCCTGGTCCGGACCCGGCCTGTGGGCCTTCGCGTTCCTGGCGCTGCTCGGCAGCCTCACGCCGCGGCGCGATGCGACCCCGGCCAACGCCGCCGAAGCGCTCTTCGCGGGCCTGTTCGCCGCCGTGCCAGCCTGGCTCGCGTTCTTCGGCACCGTGGATATCAACACGCTGACCGCGCCGGGACTGGCGCCATCCGACCTCAACGTCAGCGCGATCCTGTTCGCGCTGCTGGCCGTCTACGCGACCGCGGCAGCGGCACGGTTGTTCCAGGAGTTCGGCGTCGTGCCGTACCGGGCCATCCGCCGGCCGGCCCCGCGCCTCTTCGACCAGACCCTGGCCTGGGCGGCGCTGCACGGCAACGCACTGTTCTGGCTCAGCCTCTGGGCCGGCACGTTCGCCGCCGGCGCGGTCCAGATCCTGCACTACGGTCGCGCCTGCGAACCGGTGAACCTGGCGGCCCTCTGCATCCTGTACGCCGCCCTCGTCCCCGGCTGGCACTGCGAGGGGAAGGCCCGGCAAAGCACCGCGGCCTACTTCCTCCTGCAAGTCTGCGTCGCGCTGCTCTTCGCCGCCGTCCGACGCCAGCTCATGCTGACCACGTCGTTCTGGACCGAGGAATACGACGTGTGGACAGCCCTGGCGGTGTCCGCATGCCTGGCGGCGACCAAGCAGGCGCTGGACCTGCAGCCGGGACACGTGCGACGGCCATTCAGCCTCAGTCTGTGCGCACTGCCGCTGTTCGCCCTGGTCTGGTGCGTGCTGCACGGGCTCGGCACCGACATGGCCCTGGTTGTCGTCGGTTTGAGCAGTCTGATCTACACCTTCCTGGGCAAGGACGACCGCGAGTCGCCGTACAACGTCATCGCGGTGGGCGGGTTTGTGGCGTTTGTGCTGCTGCTGTTCTGGAGCCAGTTCCAGGTGCGGGTGGTGTTCGCGTACGTCGTCCCGGCCGGCATCGGCGTGCTCGCGCTGGTGCAGTTGTTCGCGCGCCGGATCCCGACCGAGGTGCGCCAGACCGTGCGCGGCGCGGCGCTGCTCGCGATGTTCGCCAGCGTCGCCTACCCGGCGCTGGTCGACGACTCGCGGCCGGTGCTGTTCAACCTCGCCTTTGCGGGCCTGGGCCTGGCGGCCATGGCGTGCGGCACGCTCATGCGCCTGCGCCTCTTCCTCGGCATGGGCGCGGCTGGCGTGGTGGCCGACGTGGTGGCCATCTTCGCAAAAGCCGTCTGGCATCTGGACCGCGGCGCGCAGATGACCGCGGTCGGTGTCCTGATCCTGCTTGTGGGCATCGGCCTGGTCGCCGGCACGGTCTACTACAAAACCCGCCGCGCCGCGGTCAACGCCGCCACCGCCGCCTGGTTCCGACGCTTCGGCGACTGGGAGTGAACCGCGTTGACGGAGTAAGCAGGCGGCCGCAGTTGCCGGTACCTGGAGCGACGCGACCCGAGCGGGGGACTGTCCCGACCGACATCCTTCGGACGTGCCGACTGAGGTCCGATCTGTCTGATCTGACAGATATTTGGTCTTCTGCGGAATCCGCACGCCTGCCGATTCTCGCCGGCCCGAGGCGGGCCACGGCACCGCACGCCGGCATCACAGCGTGGTGTGGCCCCACATGTCGTCCTGGTTGGCGGTGCAGGCTTGGCGGATCACCCAGCCGGTGTGGCTGTCGAGGTAGAGCAGGTTCATGCCGTTGTTGTGCCGCGGCCAAGGGACGCAAGCACTGCCGGGCGAACAGATGGGGCAGGCGGTGTACCAGCCACCACACTTGTTGCCGGTCTCCCAGGCGTCGACCATGAGAATGAGCGCCGAACTGCGAGTGAACCGGCTGAGTTTCACGTTGGTCGCCGTCGGCTTGGTGACGTGCGAGTAGTTGCAGCCGTAATCCGCCAGGTTCGGGTGGTGACTCGTCTCGGACGGACAGGTCAGAACGCTGCCGGGGTGCGACGGGTACGTGAGTTTTCCGCCCAGATAGCTCTCGATGTACATCGGGAACCACGGGTTCGACCAGGGCGACGTGTAGGAGGGCGGCAGCGACTCGTCGTTGTCCCCCGCGTAGGTCAGTACCGCCACCCCGCACTGCTTCAAATTCCCCAGACACAGGACCGCCTTGGATCTTTCCTTCGCCTTGCCCAGCGCCGGCAGCAGCAGGCTGGCGAGAATGGCAATGATCGAGATCACCACCAGCAGTTCGATGAGTGTGAACGCCTTGCGCTGCCGTTCGGTCCCCGCAGAGTGATTCGTGCTGCGCATGTTTTCCTTCTCCTGTTGCCGTCACCGCCCGCCCAGCACCGCGTCGCGGAACCGCGCGAGCAGGCGCAGTGTGTTGGGGCCGGGCTTGCCGGTGCCGATGGTGATGTCATCGACACAAACGACCGGCAGGACTTCCTTCGTGGTGCTGGTCAGGAACGCTTCGTCGGCCTTCCGCAGTTCGTCGTAACGCACCGGCGCCTCGAACACCTCGAACTCGTCCCGCGCCAGGTCCAGAACCGCCTTGCGCGTGATACCGAACAGCACCCCCTCGCGCGGCGTGATCAGCTTGCGGCCAATGAAGATGAAGAAGTTCGCGCGCGTGCCCTCCGTGACCTCGCCGTCCGCCGTGCGGTACAACGCCTCGACCGCGCCCTCCTTCTTGGCCTCTTCCACGGCCTTGATGGCGCCAATGTAGTTCAGGCTCTTCACGGTCGGGCGCTCGCGCGCCATGACGACGGTCTTGACCTTGCAGCCACGGCTGTACTCCTCGGTGCCCGGGGACTTCACCGACGACAGCATGATGATCAGGCTCGGCGGCCCGTCCGGCGTCATCAGGTCGCTGGAAACGCCGCCGGTCACGACAATGCGGATCGCCGCGTTGTCGAAGCTGTTGCGGTCGTGCGTCTCGCGGATCAACTGCTCGATCTGCTCGACGGACCACGGCATGCGGATCCCGATGCTCTGCGCCGACGTCTGCAGCCGCAGCACGTGGTCGCGCAGCCGGAACATGACGCGGTCGTAGGTCCGCAGCAGGTCGAACACGCCGTAACCGCGGACAATGGCCAGGTCGTTCAAGGGCAGCGAGCCCTGGCTCGCAGGCACGAACTTGCCGTTCACGTAGTAGGTTGCCTCTGCCATCGGATGACTCCTCACGTTGCGCCGCACCCGCGCGAGGCCCAAAAGACGCACACCTTCGCGACGGACGCATGGCTGAACTGCCAATTTAGAGCGGCGGCAGGACGGATGCAAGAGTGCCTGGTCCTGACTCACGGCTGTTTCAAGATTTGTGACCGTCACGTGCGGCGAGTACCCCCGGCGTGTCCCCACGCCGGGGGGGGGCGGCCTGAGGACAGGCCGCCCCTACTTGGTCTTGAAACAGCCCTGGTCCTGACTCACGGCTGTTTCAAAGTCGGCAGTGCGAGCAGCCTGCGTGGCGCCCCGTAGGCCCTGCCTGTCCCCAGGCTGGGCCTCTTCGCCATGTGTGTTGGTGCGCTGTCCTTACGTCTCGGAAATGCTACACATCTCGTTACGCTGCAAGGACCATGGACAATGGACCATGGTCCCCAGTTGCGCGTAGCGCTAAGTTCACGACATCGAGTGCCGAGGGGAGACTTCCCTGAACACCCAACACTGAGCACTCATCGTTGCGCCTCAGCTTTCACCTTTCATCCCTCCCCCCATTTCGGAGAGACAAAGACTAGAGACAAAGACTAGAGACAAAGATCTAGAGACAAAGACTAGAGACAAAGATCTAGAGACAAAGATCTGGAGACAAAGACCTAGATTTCGGTCTCCCCATCTTCGTCTCCCCATCTTCGTCTCTCCGTCTTCGTCTCTCCGTCTTCGTCTCTCCGTCTTCGTCTCTCCGTCCAGTCCGTTTTTCCGTCTTCATGCCAAGTTTGGCACTACCCCTCGCTTGACAGATACCCGCAGCGCGACCATATTTCGGTTAGTCTGGTTAACCATGTTATCCAAAGGGATCCAGCGCATGACTGACCACAGCGAAGCCACGCAGCAGACGCAGACCCTCGAACAGGTCAGGACTCTCATTCTCACGGGCGAATTGCCGGCCGGTGCGCGCATTTCCGAACGGCGGCTGTGCGAGCGGCTGGGGATCAAACGCGGCCCGGTCCGAGAAAGCCTGGTCCGGCTCGAGGGCGAGGGGCTGGTGCGCAAGGCGCTCTCCCTGGCCTACTTCGTCGAGGACTACACGGTCGAGGACCTGGCCGACATCTACACGTTGCGGCTCACGATCGAGAAGCTGGCTGGCGCCAAAGCAGTGCAGCAGGGAACCACCGAGGACATCGTGCGGCTGCGGGTCACGTGCGAGGAAGAGCGCGAGGCGTTCGCCGCGAGGGATGAAGCCGCCCGCTACGCCTGCGATCAGCGGTTCCACCGGCAGTTCGTCGACGCCTCGGGCAGCAAGTTGCTGCGGCGCCTGTTCGGCCTGGTGACCCTGCCCGTTCTCCCGCAACGAACACTCGAGCCCGACCGCGTCGAGGCCACGATCCGCGAGCATGAGCAGCTCTGCGATGCGCTGCGGAAACGCGATGGTGCGCGGCTGGAACAGCTCCTCGACCGCCACCTCGGCCGCTGCGCCGGCAAACGCAAGGGGTGACGGGGGGGGAAGGACGGGGTGTGGGTGTGTGGGTGTGTGGGTGGCGGGGCGTGGGGCAGGGGAGTCTTTCCCTCGACACCCGACACGCGTCCCTCAAAGCGCGGAGTTCGGTTGCACGGTTCGTTGCGCGATGTACCGCTGAAGGAGCCCCGTTCCATGAAAGAGGTCATGACCCGGCGTGCGGCGGACAACGTCTACCTGCACAAGGACTTCCACGGCGCTTTGAGTTGTGGCATTGACTACCTGCACCGGCACTTCGGCGCGCCGGCCGTGCGGCGGTACCTGCGCGACTTCACGCTGTCGTACTTCGCGCCCCTGCGGAACGAACTGAAGATCCGCGGCCTGGTCGCACTGAAGGAGCATTTCGAACAACTCTACCGCACCGAAGGCGGCGACGCGCAGATCGAGCTCCAGGCCGACACGCTGACCGTGCGCGTGCAGCGTTGCCCAGCAGTGGCACACATGCGCGATCACGGTTACGCGGTCGCCGAGCTGTTCCACGAGACGACCCGGACGGTCAACGAAACCCTGTGCGAGGGGATGCCGTTCACGGCTGAACTGCTGGACTATGATCCCCAGACCGGCGCCGGGACCCAGCGCTTCCAGCGGAGGCCGTCATGATCAGTTGCACCGATTTCATCCCCGCCTACAGCGAGCTGTTCAGGACCCTTGAGAACCTGGGTGGCGTGGCGGCCGTGGACAACTTCTGGAACGACCTCTCCGATCGTTTCCTCAACAACCTGCGCGACCGGGTCACGGCGCACGGTATTCGCGGCTGCTGGGACTACTGGAGCCACACCCTCAACGAGGAAGCCGCCGACTTCACCATGGAGTTGGACGAAGACGCCGGCCTCTTCCGCATCACCATGCACAAGTGCCCGTCGAAGGGCCGGCTCCTGGCCTGCGGCCACATTGAGCCGTACCACGGCTACTGCCGCCACTGCGACGTGCTCTACCGCCGCGTGCTTGAGCCGCTCGGCTACGAGTACACCTTCGACGGTTCCGGATGCGATCAGGCCCGCTGCGCCATCACAATCCGGGCGCGCCACGGTGCGTAATGCGTCAGCGCCCCCGGGCGGAGGCGCCCGTTCGTAGTGGGCTCGCAGTGCGCGGAACGAAGTGGAGCGCCAAGAGCCCATCTGGTGTGTTGGGCCGGCGCGGTGTGGAGATGGTGTCTTGCCCGGCGGACAACCGCCGGGACTGCGACACCACGACGAACGGTCCCGTGACCAGATTTACCCGCACAGGTCGGAGAAATTGCGATGGACGTTGTAGGTGTGCGTGGCTGAGTATTCAGGGGTCAGTGGTCGGTGGCGTCCCTCGACACCCGACGTCCGACACGTAAGTCCTGGAGTCAGCAACGACGGCGGGCAAGACCGTAACAGAAGGAGACGTCCGATGCAGATCAAGAAGATGACCGAGGGCGAGAAGTTCGACATGGGAGTGGGCGACACGCGGCGCGTGTTCGGCCCGTTCAACGGCGCGAAGCACCTCACGTTCAACTACGCCAAGTTCAACCCGGGTGTGGCGTTCACGCAGCACGTGCACGACGCGTCGGAGGACCTCATCCTGGTTCTGGACGGCGCGGGCGTCATCCGCCTCGACGACAAGGAGTTCCCGGTTGGCCCCGGCGACGTGATCCTGGTCGCGCCCGGCGAGTTCCACGGCACTGTGGCCGGCCCGAACGGTCTGACCTGCGTCTCCTGCCAGGCCCCGCCCGACCTCAAACTCTACACCGGCGAGCGGAACAAACCCAAGGCGGAGAAACGTGCCTGACATGGTGTGCCCCCGGCAAGTTGATGATCGGACGAGCAAGGCTGATGGCCGAATCATGGATGGCAAAATCATCGGAAAGCTGAATGGCGGCAGAGACAGGAAGACAACGACATGCACCGGTGTTCAATCGGTCCAGCCGACCACGAGTGAGCGACGACAGACCGCGAGCGTTCAGGGGAACCGGGCCCGGTCTCACTCGCCCCCAACACCTGCCAGAACCTTGCGCAAGCCGGGCCTCACGCCGGGCGGAGGTTGTACTCGGGCCAGCCTTTGGCGTAGCCGTGGTGCGTCTTCAGGTAGAGGCGGTACGCGTCCACGAGGCGGCCGGTGTTGACCACGAAAAACTCGGGTGCACTGTCGGCAACCGGCTGGCCGGGCTTGACCTGGAACCTGAACGGCGGTGCAACGACGTACGGCCGGATTCCCTGGCGCCGCTGGACGCCGCGCCGGGCCGCGTCTTCGATGAGCCGGCAGGAGCGCGCCGGCGTGATGGTCTTGGCGCAGGTGGGGCCCAGCGCCTCCTTGGTCACGACGAATTCGCTGTCGGGGATCAGCGACGCCACTTCGCGCTTCACCGCCGAGTCGCCCGAGACCAGCACCACGGGGACGTCGGCGGAGCCGCATTCGAGAATGAACATACCGACCTCGCCGTAGTTCACGCCGTTCACGTTCAGCAGCGAGTGCGGCGTGATGGCGTTGGGCGTGCCGGTCATCGCGTGGCCACCGATGTACATGCCCACGTCCGTGCCGTCGAAGAACGGCAGCCACTCGGCGCGCCCGTACTCGCCCGTGATGAGCTCGACGTTCTCGGGCAACTCCTCGACCAGCAGCGTGTCACCATTACCGTGCGAGTCCCAAACCACGACCTCGCTGGCCCCCGCGGAAAACGCGCCGCGCGCGGCCGCGGAGACCTCCGCGGTCGCCACCTTCATTAGCCGCCTGATCCGCTCAAGCACGGTCGGGATATTGCGGTCCTGCGTGTCGCGTGTGACAAACCCGGCGATGCCCTCGAAGTCGAACTGAATGAAGACTTTCATGTGCGGTTCCTTGCTCCCGTTGTCGCGTGTGGGGACGGGGACTCGCAACCTCCGGCTTCCGACTCAATATGCGCTTGCCTGGGCGGCAAGGCAAGCACAGCAGGGAGGAGAACAGGGCTGTTTCAAGATTCGTGACCGTCGCGTGCAGCGAGTACCCCCGGCGTGTCCC
>Ga0156402_1001_pt1 | contig 30996 bp, 21 predicted proteins | sample RifOxyA3_FD_108045 | JGI IMG/M metagenome (GOLD analysis project Ga0156402, IMG submission 108045) | Lentisphaerae bacterium RIFOXYA12_64_32 | reverse complement strand
ACCTTATAGTGGAGCCATCTTGTGTCGGCATCCTGAGCATTCGTTGGGGTGCCAAAGCGCAGCGCCTGGTTCGAAGATCTTTCCCTATACCTCGCAGGTAGGGGAAGCAGATTCGTAACCAGGCGTTGCATCTTTCCGCGCATACCATTCCTTCTGCAACGCGTTTCTGCAAAACTTATTAACAGGGCGCGGTTGCGGCGTTGGCCGTTGGCCTCCACCGCGCCCTGATTAATAAGTTTGGGGGGACTATAAGGGAAGAGGGGTGGCCTACGTTTGGCGGGCGAACCCGATTCACCCGTGGCACAAGGCCACGGGGGTCTCACACATGGGCCAGCACACCGTTGTTCCACCCGCAACGCATTACCCGCACGTGCTACGCCCAGCCTTGACAATCGTCGAACCTCTGGCCACATTGTCCTCTTCGTCTCCGGGCTGCCAGCGCCGGGGAGCTTGCGCACAAGCGCATTCAACAACGGGGAGACCAGCATCCATGAAGACAACAAGCACAGCCGCCTGGCCAGTCCTGAAGCGCTATGACCGGAACCATCTCGCGCGCATCGCCATGCCGCTGGGCGGCATCGGCACGGGTACCGTTTCCCTGGGCGGACGCGGCGACCTGCGCGACTGGGAAATCATGAACCGCCCGGCCAAGGGCAACCGCGGTCCGGCCGCGTTCTTCACGCTGTTCGCGAAGGCGCAGGGCGGAGCGGCGACGGCGCGGTTGCTCGAAGGTCCGCTCGAACTCGACGAGTACGAAGGCGGGTTCGGCAGCAAGGCGGCCAACCATGGCTTGCCCCGTTTCCGCGACTGCAGTTTCGAGGCCGCCTACCCACTCGGGCAGGTGCTGCTCTCGGACCCCGGCGTGCCGGTCAGCGTCCGACTGCACGCGTTCAACCCGCTGGTTCCCACCGACACCGACGCAAGCGGAATCCCATGCGCCATTCTGCGGTACACGCTCACAAACCGCACCGCGCGGCGCGTGACGGCCTCCGTGTGCGCCACCCTGGCCAACAACCTGGGTGTCGGTATTGTCCAAGGCGCCACCGGCAATCGCAATGCGTTCCGTCAAGGCAAGGGACTGCAAGGCATTGTCCTGACCCCGGGGAACCTTGCGGACTCCGCGGAAACGTGGGGGACCCTGGCCGTGGCCACGACGGCCAACGCCGGCATCACGCACCGCACCGGCTGGGCGAAGCTGAGTTGGGGCGATTCGTTGCTCGACTTCTGGGACGATTTCAGTGCCGACGGCCGGCTCGATGCTCGCGACCCGCAGGACGTCAACGATCCGAAGGCGTCCCTGGCCGTGTCGCTGACGCTCGCACCTCGGGCGACCCGAAGCATCACGTTCATTCTCGCCTGGCACTTCCCGAACCGCCAGACTTGGACACCGAAGAAGCCGGCCGACGGCGCGCCGGCGTGCGCCTGCAGCGGCGACCCGAACCGCATCGGCAACTACTACACCACGCAGTACCGCGACGCCTGGGACGCGGCCGAGAAGACGGCGCGGAACCTGGTGCGCCTCGAGGCGGACACGGTCCGGTTCGTGCAGGCGTTCTGCGAGTCCAACCTGCCCGCGGTAGTCAAGGAAGCGGCGCTGTTCAACGTCAGCACGCTGCGGACGCAGACCTGTTTCCGCACTCCGGACGGGCTGATCTTCGGCTGGGAAGGTTGCGGCGACCAGGCCGGCTGCTGCCACGGCACCTGCACGCACGTGTGGAACTACGAGCAGGCCACCGCGTTCCTGTTCGGCGACCTGGCCAAGGCCATGCGCACCGTCGAATTCGCGCACGCCACCACCGACGACGGGTTGATGAGTTTCCGCGTCAATCTGCCGATCGGCAGCGCGCAGGAGCACGGCAAGGCGGCAGCCGACGGGCAGTTGGGCTGCATCATGAAGGTGTACCGCGACTGGCAACTCGCGGGTGACGATGCGTTCCTGCGCACGCTCTGGCCAAAGGTCCGCAAGGCGGTCGAATTCTGCTGGATCCCGGGCGGTTGGGACGCGGACCGCGACGGCGTCATGGAAGGCTGCCAGCACAACACGATGGATGTCGAGTACTACGGGCCCAACCCGCAGATGCAAGCGTGGTACCTGGGCGCACTGCGCGCGGCCGAAGAAATGGCGCAGCACCTCGGCGATGCGGAGTTCGCACAAACATGCCACGGACTGTTCGAGCGTGGCAGCCACTGGATGGACGAACACCTGTTCAACGGCGAGTACTACGAGCACGAGGTCCGGCCGCCGGCCAGCGCGGAGAGTGTCGCGCCGGCGCTGCGCCTGGGTATGGGCGCACAGGACCTGAGCAACCCTGACCTGCAGCTCGGCGCCGGCTGCCTGGTGGACCAGTTGGTCGGGCAGTACATGGCGCACGTCTGCGGCCTGGGCTACCTGCTCGAACCGCGCCAGGTCAAGGCCACGCTGCGCGCGATCTTGAAGCACAACTTCCGCACCGAGTTTCTCAGCCACTTCAACCACTTGCGCAGTTTCGTGCTCGGCGAGGAATCGGCACTGCTCATGGCCACGTACCCGCGCGGCCGGCGCCCGAAACGGCCGTTCCCGTATTTCAACGAGGTCATGACCGGGTTCGAATACGCCGCCGCCGTGCACATGCTCTACGAGGGCCAGACCGCGAGCGGGTTGAAGTGCATCCAGGCAATCCGGGACCGCTACGACGGAAAGACGCGCAGTCCGTTCAACGAGGCGGAGTGCGGTCACCACTACGCCCGTGCCATGGCGAGCTGGGCCGCCGTGCTGGCGCTGACCGGGTTCCACTATTCGGGCGTGACCGGGGCCATGACGTTCGCCGCGCAGACCGGGACGTTCTTCTGGTCGACCGGCCACGCCTGGGGGACGTGCCGTATGCGCCGTGACAAGCGCGGCTGCGATGTCCGCATCACGGTGCTTGGCGGCAAGCTGCGCTTGCGCCGGCTCGTGCTGCGCGACCGGGGCGAACACGTCCTCCCGCGCGAACGGACGCTGTCCGCAAATGCGACGGTAGAGTTCCGCGTCCCGGCGCGGTAGGTTGCCGCCCTCTTCCTCTGCCACGCCAGGCGCCAAGATTCCGGCAACTGCGAAACACCTGAAAGGCGCGAAAGAAACCGACCAGTGCAAGCAGCGGATTAAGCCCCGCCATCATCCGACAGTCCCGCGGGCGGCCAGGCGAGGCCGGTCCGGGCTGGCACCGCGACCTACCCGTCGTTACTCTGCCCGCACAGGTCGAGAAGAACCGGGTACGGGGGATAGCCGAGCGGGCGACGTCGCGATATGGAGCGCAGGGGCAATGGCCTGCTGTGACAGCAGGCCAGCACCGCCGCTTTGGCTCGGCACACGGACGCTGCATGATGCAGACGTCGCGTCCTTGGCGACGCGAGAGTAGATTTCCAGTATGAACACCGTGGACAAGATCAGGCGTAACGCCTTAGCCCTTTCTCCCAGCGAAAGGGCGAGCATCGCACACGACCTGCTGGTCAGCTTGGACGAACCGTCCGGGCTCGTGCTTGATGACAAGTACGAGACCGAGATTCGGCGCCGATTCGCTTGGGTTCGAACCGGGAGGGCCGATGGTGAGCCTGCGGAGACGGTCTTTACCGAGCTTGCGGGGAAGCTCAGATGCCGAAGGTGAAGTTCCTGCCGGAAGCAAAGATTGAGCTGTTTGAAGCCGCGCTCTTCTACGAGGCGCAGGCCCGTGGCTTGGGAGTCGACTTCCAGCAGGAAGTCGAACGTGCGGTTACTGACATTCGTCTCCACCCTCAGGCTTGGCCTGGACTCCCTGACGGAACGCGACGACGCCTGCTTGAGCGGTTTCCCTACCTCTCATCTACCTGATCGCGCCCGACTGCATTTGGGTTGTCGCGGTTGCCCACACCAAGCAGCGTCCCGGTTACTGGTCATCACGGCTCCGGCGTTCGAGAGCATCACGAAACGTCCGCCCCATTGAGGCGTAGGCACAGGAACCCGCATCTGGGTAAAGAGATCGCGGCTTCACGCCGGACCGACGGGGGTTGCCCACACTTCAGTCGGCGACGATGTCGAGCTGGCAGACGCGCGCCACTTCAGCGGCGCTGGTGACTCCCATCCGGACCTTGAGTTCGCCGTCTTCACGCAGCGGCCGCATCCCGTGGCGTCGGGCGATGGCTGCAATCTCCGTGCTGTCGCGCCGCTCGTTGATGGCATGCCGAAGGTCATCGTTAATCGCCAGTAGCTCGTAGATGCCGATTCGGCCGCGGTAGCCGCTCCCGAGGCAGGTCCGGCAGCGATGCACGGGACGGCCGTCTTCGGCGGTTTCCTGTGCGGGCCGGCCGGTGCCCCTGCAGTCCGGGCACACGCGGCGCACCAGCCGCTGCGACACCACACCGAGAAGGGCCGAGGAGATGAGGAAGCTCTCCACACCCATGTCCAGGAGCCGGCTGATGGCGCCCGCCGCGTCGTTGGTATGCAGCGTACTGAGGACCAGGTGCCCAGTCAGGGCGGCTTGAATGGCAATATCGGCGGTCTCCCGGTCACGGATTTCGCCAATGAGAATGACGTCCGGGTCCTGGCGCACAATGGAGCGCAACCCGTTGGCGAAGGAGAGCCCTATCTTGGGGTTCACCTGAATCTGCGTGAGGCCGCCAAGCTGGTACTCGACCGGGTCCTCGATGGTGATGATCTTGCGCTCGTCGGAGTTCAGAATACGCATGACACAGTACAGCGTCGTGGTCTTGCCGCTGCCCGTGGGACCGACGACCAGGAGCATGCCGTGCGGCATGGTGAAAAGCCGCTCGAACTCGGCCTTCGTGTCCGGTTCCAGGCCAACCTTCTCCAGATCGAAGACGGTGACATCTTTCTGCAACAACCGCAGCACGATGCTCTCGCCGTGCATGGAGGGTACCGTGCTGACACGCACATCCAGTTCGATCCTGCCCAACTGCAGGTCAATACGGCCATCCTGCGGCAACCGCCGCTCAGCGATGTTCATGCCGGCCAGGAGCTTAATGCGCGAGGCAATGGCCGGATACTGGTTGATCGGGGGTGTCTGCACGACCTGCAGGATGCCATCTACGCGGTACCGGATCGAGAGCTGGTCCGCGGCCGGTTCGACGTGGATATCGCTGGCGCCCATCTCCTGGGCTCGGGTGAACATGTCGTTGACCAGGCGCACGATGGGCGCCTCGCGCGCCAGGTCGCGCAGGGTCTGTTCGCTGGCATTCGCGTCCCAGCCTTTGCCCAGCGGGTCCTCGGCTGCGGCAGCCTCGTAGAGGGATGCCAGGTTCCGTTCGATCAGCGTGCGTCGCGCCAGGATAAACGATACGTCCCGCTGGAACATGGTAGCCCAGACCAGAGCCATGCGGCCAAGGTCGTACGGGTGCGCGACGGCGAGCAGGAGTTCCTTGGCGTCCCAGGAGACCGGCAGGCACAAGTGGTGTGCCAGGAAGTCGAACGTCACCTCGGGAAAGGCTTCCAGATCGCGCAACTCCTCCTCGTCCGCCACGGGCAGTCCGGTCGCCACGGAGTAAATACCGACCAAGTCCCGTTCGTCAACCCGGCCCTGAGTGACCAGGCCCCACTCGGCCAGTGGCGCATCCTTCAGTTCGGCGGCCGCGTCAGGGGTCCCCAGTCGGGTGAAGGCGGCGGCGTGCACGTGCTGCGCCAAGGCAACACCGTCAAGCGCCCCGGACCGCTTCCCGGTCAGAGTTCCGAGGAGGCGCGCCGGCGACCGAACCTGGCCGTCGTCCGTCGCCGACCGTGCAGCCGGTTCGGCGGCCACGACCACCACGGTCCTGTCCTCGGCGCCAGGGATCACCGCGGCGGGCCGGCTGTTGTCGTCGGAGACGCTCATTCGCGGATGCTCTCCCGAATCTCCTTGAGGGCCGTCTGATAGCGGTTGATAAGGCGGTCCGTGGTGCTGGCCTTGTCCACGACATGTACGGTGATCAGCACCAGCAACTCGGAGCGTTTGCTGCTCGTCGCATTGGTCTTAAATGCCCAGCCGATCCAGGGCACGTCCTTGAGCCAGGGCACTCCGGAGTTTGTGTTTGTCTTCTCCGTATCAATCAACCCACCCATCATCACGGTGCCGCCGTCCGGAACTACCAACGTGGTCTGCAATTGCTTGTTGAGGATGGTCGCGGTGTCCTTGGAAATGGCCGAGTCGATCGCGGCGGAGGACACTTCCTGCTTGATCTCCAACTGCACGTCGTTGCCCGCCGTCACGTACGGCGTCACCGTCAGAATGGTACCGGTGTCCTGGTACTGATAGGTTCTCTGGGTGAGATCACCGCCGCTGGTTGTCGAGTAGCCGCCGGTGACGATCGGAACCTTGGCGCCGACGTTGATGGTTGCCTCCTGGCCGGTAGCCGCCATGATCTGCGGCGCGGAGATGATTCGGACATTGCCGCGCCCAGCCACCGCGGTCAGGAACGCCAACTTGTTCGCGTCCTTCTTGAACAACATGGCCATGCCGTTGGCAATGCCCTCCGAAGTGGTCGTCGTTCCGTCGGCGTTGTCGGTCGTGGTTCCGCCGGGCATGGGGATGGTCACGCCACCGGTGTTGACCATGGCGTGGGAAAGGGCGTAGGAACCGAACTTCTGCGCCGCCGCGTACGAGAACCCGAACTCGGTGCTCTCCGTGAGCCGGATATCGGCAATGGCGGCTTCGATCATGACCTGGCGTGGCGGCACGTCGTGGCGGCTCAGAAGTGCCGCGACCAGGGCGTAGGCGCGGTGCGTGGTCTTGATGGTCAGGCGGTTCTGGACCTCATCGACATAAACCACCACGGGCGTGTCGAACACCGTGGCCTGTACACCCGGCTCCAGTTCCTTGCGCTTTGTCGTCGTGGGCGCCCCGGGAACCGATCGCTCCGGTGTGGCTGTCGGGGTCGAGCCTGGCGCGGTCGCCTTGGCGGAGGTGGACTTGGTCGAGGACGGTTTGCCGCTCGTGGTCGCCGAGGTGTTGAAGAACACGGCCAATGCGTTGTTGAGCTGCTCCGCTGTACTGTGCTGTACATTGTAGAAGAAGATGTTCTCCTTCTCGGCCTGGTCCTCGCGGTCGAGAACGCGACACCAGTTCTCCACTTCCTTGAGGATTTCGGGAAGGGCGGCAGAGGCCACGATGACCTGCAGGCGCGGCAACGCCGTGAGCTTGATCTGCCCGCCGGACGGGCCCTTGTTCGTGACCGGCAACCCGAGCACGGGCAGGAGCGCATCGAGTTCCTCGATCAGCGTTTCGGCCGGCACCTGCTGACACCGCAGGCAGATATGGGGCCAAGCCGCCTCGCCTTTCGTGTCCAGGCGCTCGACCAGTTCTCTGAGCTTCGGCATATTTGCGGGCGCCTCGACCAGGAGCAGCGTGTTGGAGTTGGGGATGTCCGTGATCGACGCGCCATCGGTCATGAACGGCTTCAGATTGTTCAGCACCTCCGCGCTCTTGATGTACCGGATCTGGATGAACGCCACCTCGACATTCGCCACCGGGTCGTGGGTGGCGAAAATGCGGTGTTCCTTCGGCATCTTGGCGAACGGCATGATATGGATGAAGCCCGGGTTCTTCGACGCATATGCTCCCGCCAACCACAGGATATGCTCGAACACTTCCCAGGTTTCGCGCGCCGTCATTTCGGAGTCGACCGTCATGGTCACCGCGCCCTTGACGCTCGGGTCGATCAGGTAGCTGAAATTCAATATCGCCGCGAAGCCTGGTACGACCTCGGTCAGGGGCGTGGCGTCGAAGTTGAACTTGACCGCCTTCTTGGCGTCAGGGTCCGCGATGCCCTTGATCAGGTTGTTCGGGTACTCGATGGGGGCGCGGGACGGCTCATCCACCTTGCGCTCCGGGAAGACAAACTTCTCCTCCACGCCGTCAGTCTTCTCAGGCGCCACCTCGGCGACGATGATCGGAGTGTCATCCAGGACCTCGGCGCGCATGGCGTCCGGTTCTACCAGCCCAACCTCCGCGGCTTCTTCCGGCTTGGCGGGCGCCTGGGCACCGGAGCGAAACGACTTGCATGCGGCTGCCGTCAGGCAGGCAGCCAAAGCACACGCCGTAGCCAGTGCCCTGACTATTCCGAAAAGGGGAACCCTGTTCATCATTACCTGTTCCGTTTCCTTGCTTAAGTCCAGAATGATTGCAGAACGCACAACCGCGTCGCACAACGTCCGCCGCTAGCGCGGACGTATCGGGGCTGCTGTAGCGTCGGCCTTGCAGGCCGATCTCTGGAGCCCTGCAATGGCCTCTCCTTACTGCGTCGCGGCCGGGACTGTCGTCTGCGGCGTCGCGTTGCGGCGCCGCTCCAGTAATCGTTCACGGAGTTCCTTGGCTCGCAGGATCCGCTCTTCGGCAGACAAAGCACCGGGGGCTGGCGCTTTGGCATGATCGCCACCCGGAGTCGGCAGTTCCACACCCGGCGGCGGAGGGGGCGGAGGCGGAGGCATGCTCGAGTTGCCGCCGGCCACGATTTTCTGCGCGTCCTGGCCCGCCTCTTCAGTCTTTGCCTCCTTCTCCCGTTTGGCGTCTTCCTTCTTGGCCTCCTCTTCACGTTTCGTGTCGTCATCTGCCGCCACCTTGCGACGGGTCACGCTTTCCGCGTCGTCCGACTGCAGCCTCAGGACCCGTTCCTCATCGCCGCGGGTGAGCACGACCTCGTCGAGACGGATCTCCTTGACCACGTAACCGGTGTTGCCCACAGGATCGTTCAACTTGTAGACATGCTGAGTCTTGACCTCCTCCGGCGACGGCTCAGCACCACCGGCGGGGACGGTTCGGGAACCCACCCGCGCGGTGCGGGTTCGGGGTGCCGCCTTCATTTGCTTGTCCAGAATGATGGCAGCCGCCACATCGCCAAACTGCAGAATACCGATCAATTCCAGTTCGATTCGGCTGGGGCCCACCGCCTCCGCATCGCCTTTGGTGAGGTCCTCGGTCCGCGCCGGGTTGAACAGCGTCTGGCGCCACAACACATCAACGTCGACAGGCTGAGGCGTAGCCTTCCCTACCGCGGCGTCCCAGCCAGCCGAACCCGCCGCACCCTTGAGCTGCGGGGGCGCCGTGAACCGCGACTGCTGCGCGCGGCCGCTCCAACGTGCGTCGGGGGCCTGGCGGACAGCCCAAGCACTGGCAACCACCGCGCCGAGCATCAGTACCACATTGAGAAGCCAATACAGCCTGCTCATCCCTCGTGCTCCACTGCACCACTCAGGAACCGAGTCGCCTCAGGAGACAGCACCAAAGCCCGAATCCGACCGTTCAGCAACACCATCTTGGGCGACGTTGGGTTGTCTGGACGAATGGTCACGTTCTTCCACAGCAACTTCTGCGTCGACTGCTCAACCTGGGCCAGCAACCGCCCAATCTCGCGCATGGATCCGTTGACCTGGACGGAGAACTCGACCTCGCGGACATGTGTCAAGTCGAGCATCTTGTTGGCCATGGGCGCCCCCACCTGCTGCACTTTGACCTGGGCCTGCTGCGCAAGTTTCGCAAACGCCGCGGGGACTTCGACCACCGGCGGCGTCTTCCCCTGCACCTGCCAGAACGGAGCCGCCTTCTCCCGCAACTTGGCGACCTCCTGGTTCATCGCCGACTGTTCGGCCTCAATGGCCGCCAGGCGCTTCTGCAGGCGCCGGAGTTGCCGCTCCTGCTCCTGGATGCTCTGCGGAAACGGGACCCTGTCCAGTGGCAGGTTGGCGTACTTAAGCACGACAAACACGCCCAACACCGCCGCCACGGCAAGCAACAGCTTCTGTCGGCCTGTTAGTCTGAATCTTGCACGAACCATGTGATTTTCTACTCTTCGCTGTTGGTCGCGCCGCCGTCCGCCTTTTCCTTGCCTTCCGTCGGAGGCGGTGGCGGTGGCGGTGGAGGGACATCCTTTTCCGGAGGCGCCACGGGGCCCAAATCCTTCGGTTCTTCCGCACTGTCGATCTTATCGTCCTTCGGTTCTTCCGTATCGCTGGCCTTATCGTCCTGCGGCTTCTTCGGCGCCCCCCCCCCCTTGGGCGTCTCACCGGCGACATCATAGCGCGCATTCATCTGCAGGCGCAGAACCATGACGTTGTTGTGACCGAGGGTCTTCTGACCTGGCACCACGTCACCGATGATGGGAGAATCCTCCAGCTTACTGCGGATGTCGAGAGCATCGTTTACACTGCTGAGTTGGAGGTCCACCTGCCCGTCGGTCCAGTTGAAGTTCTGCAGCCAAGCCTCCTTGTCGATTAATTGCGTCAACTCCGCCAGCACCTCCACCATGGACGGGCGCGGCGTATACGCGTCGGCCATCTCTTTCTGGAGAGTGGCCTGAAGTTCCTTCTGGCTGTCACCCGCCTCGTACTTGGCAATTTTCTGCTCGATCTTGGCGCACTCACTGCGCAGGTCACCCAAGTAAGCGGCGGCGCTGCGGTACTCGCGCGCCAGCATGAACATCGCCACAGCCAGGAGGTAGGCCACCAGACACGTCGCTATGTTTCGGCTGTAGCGGTTCCGCGTCGGGCGCAGATCGAGTGGAACAGGGACCCAGGTGGCACGGTCAGCCTCGGCTGACCTGCTCATGCTGTACATGGCCAGCAGGACCGCCGGCGCGAAATCGCGCTGCTCCTCGGCAGGCGCCGTTTCAAGCTTGCCCGTAACCAGTCCGGGCACCGCCAACGGCGAAGGCAAAGCGCCCACGGCCCCCTCGTCGACGGCAGTCGTGCGCACCACGTCGCGGCCGCCCAGCGCGGCGGGTCGGAACAGAAGCCCCTCCGCGTCACCATTGCAGGGCACAAAAAGCCCGACATCGGCCAGCAGTGGGTCCAAAGCCACAACCGGAGGCATGAGGACGTCCACTCCGGTTCCCAAAGCGCTAACCGTATCGATCCAACGGACCCACTGCGTTTCGCGCATGTAGACCAGGCGAACCCGGTGCTGTCGGTCTTGTCCACCCGGGCCAGGGAGCACGCGGTACCCCCACACCAGCTTGTCGGCGGATATCGGGGCGCAACGGTTCAGCTCAAAGGCCAGAGCGCTGCGCAGATCTTCGCCCGTGAGGCGCGGCATGTCCAAGTCCACGAAGCCGCAAGCCATGCCACTTGCTCCGCATGCGACCAGCGTCCCCTCGTCGTGCCCAAGCGCCTCCAAGCCCTGGGCCAGGCGAGCAGCCACCGAACCACCCCCAGCCGCTTCACCGTGCCAGAACTCATTGACGTGGGACCGGTCCCCATCGCGCGTGAGGCGCACACCCCAGCAACGACCGTCCGCGGCCCACGTCAACGCAATGCAGGATTTACCGCCGAAGAACCCCATTCGGACCTTCTTCTCAGGACGACCAGGCCGACCGCGACCGCGGACACCTTCCGCTCGCGCGACCGGTTTGGGCAATATACCCCTCGAACCCGGTTTTTCCTTGTGCCATGCCCCCCCAGTAATGCGTCAGTCACGGGTGGAGATAAGGTCGAAGTCTGACCTGGGCTGACGCCTAAAGTGGTCGGAGCGGCTCGCTCCGACACCCGCGGGAGCGAGCCGCTCCCGGCCATCTACCTCCCAACCGTGCACCCGCGACTGACGCATTACCCCCCCAATGGGGCACATTTGTTACCCCTAAAGCACGTGCAGACGCATTATGCACATCGAGCGGGGCAAATCGAACTCAGAACTCAGTAGAAAACCCTTTCCCAGTTCGAAATATACGTCATCGCGCCATCTGCGAAAGCCTGCCCGGTGGTTCGGCAGTCACGCGTTATCCGCACCGTCCGACTCACCTTGCCGTCCGGAGAGAACGCAGAGGCGACCAGGGTAGCGACGCCCGACTCGTCAAACGAAAACCGCGATTTGAGTCGACCCAACAGATCCGCCGGCAAGGTGTCTTCCATCGCGGCTCCATCGCGCTGCCAGGCATCGCGCGCCGCCATCACGTCCTGCAATTCGACATCTGTCAGCCCGGCAAGTTCCCGGATCAACCCCGGCGAGCTCGAGAAAAATGATGGTTTCCCCGATGTCCCAGCCCGAGTCGCCTGCCGCCGGGGTCCAGCCTGCAGGCCAACGCCGGGAGGCGGAATCAGCTTGGCGGTGCCCGGATCAAGGATTCTCTCGCTCATGGGCGTCTCGGACTCCTCGGCAGCCTCGGCTGCGTCAATCAGCCAGTAGAGTTCCTCGCGGAACTGCAGTGGGGCGTTGCGCGGCAGGTCGGCCATACCCAGGCCCTCATAGTCACCCCGCTCCATGCCGCGCAACCGCACCAGGTCGTCCGCATCCACGTAGTCCGCCAGAATATCAAGGAACCGGTCGTACCGCTCCTGGATCTGCTCATCGTCGGAACGCAGAACCCCGCGCAACATGGCCTCCGCTTCCGCTCCGCTGCAGTCCACGCCTTTCTCCGCGTCGTAGACCGCCACCCGCACCGGAAACTCCATTGCTCGCAAGTCGTGGATACGCCCGTCCATCATCCACGGCTCAACGCCCAGCTCCTCCCTGCCCTCGGGTTTGAGGCCAAGGGTGCGACTGCTGAACAGGGACCGATCGGCCAGGAGGAGCCAAAACCCCCGCTCGGCGGCGGACTCGGCGGCATACTTGAGTTCCTCTCGCAACGCGCTCGCCACAGCTTCCCTGGCGACGACCTGACTGCTCATCGACAGATGCGCCGCCATCAGGCCCGCGACCGCGAGCACCCCCAAGACCATGATCATCGCCACACCGCGCTCGCCGGGACGGGCCCGATTCCGGCGTGACCGGGTCGGCACCGTGACGGAAGCGCCGCTCGGAGCGCCATTCTCATGTTTGCGGTTGTTTGCCAATGCTCTGTGGCTCCCACTTGCCCCACCGTTCACGATACCCGTCCCCGGAAATGCGCCGCATCCAACTCTCCTGCCGACCGTCCGCCCAGAACACTTGAACCATGATAGCCACCGGGAACCCGTCCTCGTCATTGTCCCACTGCTCCCGCCACTCGATCTCGCCCTCCTCCAGCCCCTTGGCGTAGGAGAACCGGACCTCGGCCACACCCTCCGCCAACACACTGGTGCGGCTCATGTCGCTCGGCTCCCCCCACACCAAGAAAGGACGATGCTGGTACACCGCCAACAGGCGGTGATCGTCAACCGCAAGCCCCACGAACCGGAGCGAACCGTCATGCGGATCGTCACAACCCCGCAGGCATGCCGCGGTCAACTGGTCGCTCTCGCCCAGAAAAGCCGGCTGGGGTTGGCCATCCTCGTCGCGCCAGACAAAAGACACGATGTTAGTCAGAATGCCGTCCAGTGCCCGATCCAATGCCATGAGGTCCTGGAAACGAGCCTGCTCGGTCTGCAGGCGCCCCCACGACTTGGTAACCTCACGGCTGAATCCGACCAGGGCAACCACGACCAACAGGAAGATCGCCATGGCAATCATGAGTTCAAGCAGGGTAAAGGCCCGCCGCACGGCCCGCCCGCGGGGCCACCGCTGTGCCGGCTTGGCTGTTCGCTGTGCTGTTCCTGGCCGCCCGTGCTTCATTCCGCCACGCGCCGTCCTTCAGTAGCAGTCGTCTTCGCGCAGAATCTTCTCAATCACCCGTTCCCCCAGCGGCCGGCCACCGGTGTCATAGACGGTGATGCGAAACACTCCCAGGCGCCACCCGGTCCAACCGGACAGGGACTCCGCCGCATGCTGTGGGAGGTCCTCGGCCACGACCAGATCGCACCGCGAATCGAACCCGTTTGGCAGAAGCCCATCAGGGAGCTTGGCTTTCGGTCCGGCCGCAAGGTAGAATTCCGTAACTTGGCTAAGGAGGTGCGCACGCCCCCACCGCTGCTCCGCACGGAGGATGCGTCCCCGGGCACCGCCAACAATGGCCAGCGTCAGACCGATGGAAGCGGCAAGGATGATGGCCGCCACGAGCACTTCGATTAACGTGAAGAACCGTCCGCCCCCGGATACGGCACCAGGACGGAGGCTTGCGCAACGATGCAATGACGGACAATCAGCGGGCATATGGTGTCCGAACCGAAATAGAACACACCACCGAGAAGCAACCTACTTTCCCTCTCTCTCCCGTGTAACGTATACGACACACGACGACACGGAAAGGTTGCGCAAGCCCAAAAAGAAAGGCCGGCAGAAGCCGGCCTGACTGTGCAGTTGGTGCTCGAGGGGGGAGTCGAACCCCCACGGGTTGCCCCACTAGGCCCTCAACCTAGCGCGTCTGCCAGTTCCGCCACCCGAGCAGGTTTGGAAACCTACCAGTACTATGAGCCGTCCCCCAGCCAAGTCAACCCGGGAGCCCCCAAAAACGGCATCGAATCGGCTGAATTTGGCCGCCTGTCGAGTCCCGGGAAACGCTCAAACCTGGGCGGCTGTGAACACGAAGGCGTGGACATCACCGTCGGTGTCGCGATCGACCTGGACGATCTGGCCGTGCCCGTACTCGGCGATCGTCTCATCCGTCACCGCTTCCAGCGCCTGATACAGCTCATCGGACAGCTTGTCGCCGACATGAAACTCGGGGATCAAGTCGCCGTGCACCAGCGTGGTGATGCGGTGTCCGGGGTCCAGAACCGCAACGCCGACTCCGGTCTGCGTCAGCATGTGATCCATTTCGGCAATGGCCCCGCGCAACCCGTCCAGTTCGGTTGTGACCGCTTGAAGGCGCCCCTGGGCCTCGTTGAGTTCCGCACGGACCCGCTCGAGTTCCTGCCGGGTTGCCTCGGTCTCCTCCCGCGACACTCGCTTGATCTCGCGGTCAAAGACCGTGTCCAGGTAGTTGATCAACTCGTCCGGATTCTCGACCCCCTTGAAGTCACTTTTCAGCTTGTCGCGCAGTCGGTCGGCCAGCGGACGAAATGTCTTGCTCACCTGACGCGGCGCCGCGCGCTTCCCGACTGTGTTCTGCTCGAGCAAGGCAAGCAGATCGTCCGCCTTGATCTTCCGCTCGTCCATGATCGCCTTCATGCGCTCCAGTAGCCGCCGGCTGCTCGCCGCATCCCCGGAAATCTGCGTCAAAAGTTGCTCCGCCGACTTGAGCGACCCCTCGTGCTCAATGAACTCGTTCAGCACCGCCTGGGCGCGCGACGTATCGGCGTACGAAGAAACGACGTTGACCAGGCGGTCCAGGAAATCGTTGGCCCCCTTGGATGCCAGCTTGTGGGACTGCCGCCGTAACTCGCTCTCCAGGGACGCCATCGACTTAACCATGGTCTTCTGCTCCTCCGGGTTCGAGATCAAGTCCTTGGTGGCAATGGCTTCGCCGGCGACCCGGATGTTCTCCATCATGGTTTCCATGAGTTGGTCGCGCGTCACGCTTTCCTTATGCTCATCCAGATGTGCCATGACTTCAACCAGATGCTGGGCCAGTTCGACAGGGCTGTTCTTCATCCGGTTCAGCAGCTGCCCCCTGTCGCTTGTGTGCCGCAGCATCTCCTCGGAGAAATACTCGACGATGTTCTCGTCCTTTCCCATCCCACCGCCGGTACGCCGGCCCCTTGGGACGCCATTCCCCAACACCGCCTGATCCACGACCACGGCATCGGCGCCAACGACCTTCTCGTCCTCTCGGATCAGGCGGTACAGCGATGCGTTCAAGCGCACGTTCTGGACTCCCTTCTCGCGTAAAATGGCTTCCATGCCGCCGGCGGCTTCGACCTCGGCCGGGTCCCGGCTGAAGGCGCGAAGGAACTCCATTAACTCCTCGAGCGAGAGGCCCTGCCGGAAAAGCAGGTTTCCGACTTTCAGGACCTCAAAGTGGTGAGACAACTTGCGGACGCTGGGGTTGTGCTCTTCGGCGGGAACACCTTCCATCAACAGCTTGCCTTCGGCCATGTGGAGCGAGACCTCCTTGTAACGCTCCAACGCCTGGCGCAGATGCTCCCACGTCTCGCCCGCAGTCTTCCGCACTACGGGGTGGTCAAGGGAGTACATCTTGATATTGGCAAAGGTGAGGCAGAGAAACTTGACGAGCTCGACGATGACGTCGATGGGAACCTTACTGTGGACCTCGGTTCCGGCTGGCGCATGGGGAGGTGTGTTGGGGTTCATGGCTGCATCCCTTTCGGTCTGCGGCCCCCGGTTGCTGGCGGTCCATCCCCCTGCAACCCACTGCACCCGTTCCCGGTCAACCGTCAGTCCAAGGGTCAGGTTTGGTGCGTTTCATGTCGTCCCTCGCTGTTCTTGGTTGCCTGAATTTCGGAAGCCGTTCACACTCCTACGCTTGCTCCCACCGTTCTACTACGGAATATAGCCGCAAACCGGCCTTTTTTCAACCGGCCCTGACGTGTCGCCCAGGGCTGTTTCAAGATCCGTGACTGTCGCGTGCGGTGAGTACCCCCGGCGTGTCCCCACGCCGGGGGGGGGCGGCCTGAGGACAGGCCGCCCCTACTTGGTGTGCGCAGAGGCGTGGCCTTCCGAGGCGCGGCACCGGATCTTGAAACAGCCCTGCGTGTCGCCAGGTAATGCGTCAGGGGCGGGTGGAAAACGCACCGCAACGGGCATCCGGCCGAGCCGTCCCGCCCGACGGGCGGATGAGGGAACGGTTTCTGGGAGGCCGCTTGCTGACACGCGCGGCTCGGACAGACATGCACCCTTCCCACCGCCCCGTGGATCACTTGCCTGCCGGCAGCGTGTAACTGTACACATGCGAGCCGGAACCAAAGTAGACGCGCCCATCGAGGTAATCGCCGCCCAGCGCGACCGGCACAGGCGACTCCGCCAGCAGGTTAATGTCGAACGTAGTCTGATCCAACCGTGCGACGCCTTTGTTGAAAAGGATGTAAATCGTCCCCTGCGGGTCGGTCACGAACACGCGTGGCCCCTGCTGGTTTGCCGTGCTGCCGAACTTCGGGGCCGTGGGCCTCTCGTAGATCACGCGCCGGATGTCCGGGCGAAACGCAAAGAACCGGCTGCTGTCGGTGAACCCGAAAACCACGCCGTCCTTGCCGACACACAGGTCCGTGTAGCCCTGCGCGCCGGGAAAGACCACCTGGTGCCACTCGACCGTCTTCGTGGCCATGTCCATGATGTAGAGTTCGGCGTCCTTCGCCTTCTTCTCGCCGCCCGTCCCGGGCGCGGTCGTGGTCCCGCCCAGAAGCCTGCCGCCGGGCAGCGCGACCAAACTCAGGGTCGAGTGCTCCGGGATGATGGCCGTGTGCTCGAGCAGTACTCGCGTCCGCGTCTGGCGGTCCCAGAACAGTAACCCGCCGCCCGTGTACCCATACCCTGGCGTGCCAGCCAGCACCAGGGTCTTACCGTCGGGGTGCGCCAGCAGCTTGTGGGGCCGCATGATCGTGGGCGTGCAGTCGGTGAGGAGCTGTGGGTTACAGCCATCCTTGCCTTTTTCAGTGTTGACCCACGGGCGTGTCGGGTCCCATTCGATCAGGGCCCCGTATGGGTAAACGCCCACGAAGAACCGGTCGCCCTGTCGCGTAACGGCGTTGAACTGGCTGTAGGCCGAGTTGTTGACCCACGTGTCCGTCTTCGGATTGTAACTGAAGCAGCGCATGGGGAACGCCGTGCCGCCGCTGATCGTCCCGTCCGGCGCCGTAGCCAGGCCCATGACGTGCGCGCCTTCGCTGGTGTAATCGAACTTCAGCTCCTGAACCCCACCGGTCTTCGGGTCCTCCACGACCAAAGTGCGCGTGACCGTGTCGCAAACCTTGACGCGCCGCCCATCAGGGAAGAGTTGATGGAACAAGCCCTGGTGGCTGGTGACGATCGGCTTGGGCGTGCGTTTTTCGAGCTTCCCGACCTTGGTCGCTTCACCGTCGTAGAGTTCGTACCAGCCGTCGTCGCCGCCGCCCTTCGGATGGCCGTAGACCTTGCCGTTCAGATCACGGTACACGCTGGCGGTGCCCTTGGCGCGTTCAGCCTCGGGGATGAGCGGTTTGGCGGTGCGCGTCCGCGGATCGAACCCGATGATGTGACTGGCGGTGTTGCCGACCGCGAAGTACACCCAACCCTTATCGTCCGCCGCCACGGAGCGCTGGTACTGCGCCCAGTTCTCCTTGTGCACCTGCCCGTAATCGACAAACTCGCGCGTCTTGGGGGCGAACGACGCCACACCGCTGTTCGGGTACGTGACCGACCAGATCAGGCCGGCGTCGTCCTCGGTCATCCCCATGGCCATCTGCGGCACGGTCTTGGCGGTGAACGTAAACGCCCGCTGCGCCGGATTAAACTCACAAAAGTTGCCGTTGAAATGTGTGTAGAACTTGTTGCCACTGGAAAGAATCGAGGCATACGGGCAGTCGCCGCCGGACGGGAACGGAATCGGGAACTCCTCGCTCTTGCCCGTCTCGGCATCGATCCACAACAGCGAGTAGCAGCCGCGGTGATCGTACAGCCACAAGAGCACGATGTTCCGGCCCTGCCCGTCCACCGTGGCCACGATGCCGCGATGGTTGCTGACCGGCGTCGCCACGCCGTGGTGCAGGAACCCGTTTCCCAAGTCTTCCGCCGCCGCGAACGCCGCCTGACATGCCATGAGCATCATCCCTGCCGCCCTCCGCAACATGGTTGCACTCCTTTCACCACTGTAATCGTCCAACGCAATCCTCGTCGCGATCGATCTTCGACGCCCCATCGTGCGGGAGGGGACGCTTGACCGGTGTAGGCAAGGACGATTAGTCCGTTCGGCATCTGCTTCACGTTTGACTGGCAACCGGCTGTCACCCCTCCGAACCCGACTCCCTCGCACCGGAAAGACCGCTAGAAACCAACAGGTTAGTTGGTATAATACTACACCGTAACTCACCCCATGGCAAACGCCATCCTGGGATTCCCGTAATGCGTCAACGGCGGATGGAAAACGCACCGCACCGGGCGTCCGTCCCATGAAACTGAAGGAACCCCAGAGCCCGCTCCAGGGACTGGCACGGGGGCTGACTCTTGGAGCGGGCTCTGGGAGCGTCGTTGCCAGTTTCACCTTGGGAGGACCGGGTGGTCCGCCGTCCGGTGGGGCTGGCCTGCCCCACCGCAAGAGCCGAGTAACCGCGAGCGACGCGACCACTGCCGCCATGACCGCTACTGTTCGCGATCGGCGGCAGTGTCGGCCTTGCAGACCGATCCCCTGGCTGCACCGCAACAGGTTCTATCCTCTGCGGAACCGCCGGTAGTCGATGTTGTACTGCCGGATCTTGTACTGGATGATGCGTTTCGTGATGCCGAGCTTTTGGGCCGCCACAGTCTGGTTCCCGTTGGTATCCTTCAGGGCCTCGGTGATCAGTTCGATTTCGAAGTTCCGTACCCTCAGCGTGAAGTCGCCATGGTCTTCTTTGCTCTGCGCGTAGCGGTTCATCTGCAACGACGGCGGCAAGTGATGTCCGTGGATCACATCGCCGTCAGCAAGCAGGACCGCCCGCTCGATCACGTTCTCCAGCTCGCGCACGTTCCCGGGCCAGTGGTAGGCCGTCAGCATATCGATGGCCGGGGTGTCGATGCGGATGACTTTCTTCCCCAGTTCCTCGGAGAACCTCTGAATGAAGTAGTCGACCAGCAACATGATGTCTGCTTTGCCGCGTTCCCGCAACGGCGGGATCCGGATCGGGAAAACGTTGAGCCGGAAGTAGAGGTCCGAGCGGAAGGTCCCATCCACCGTCGCCGCCTCCAAGTCGCGGTTGGTGGCGGCGACGATCCGCGCGTTGGAGCGGATGGTCGTGCCCCCGCCAACGCGCTCGAAAACGCGATTCTGCAGCACCCGCAGCAACTTGGTCTGGGCGCCCAGGGGCAGTTCGCCGATTTCGTCCAGGAAGACCGTCCCAGCACGGGCCCGCTCAAGAACGCCGATCCGCCGCTGCACAGCCCCGGTGAATGCCCCTTTCTCGTGACCGAACAGTTCACTCTCGATGAGGTTCTCGGGAATGGCCCCGCAATTCACCTCCACAAACGGTTCACGCCGGTTCGCGCCGAGTTGGTGGATCAACTCGGCCACCACTCCCTTCCCCGAACCTGTCTCTCCGGTCAACAGGACCGTGGTTCGAGTATCGGCCACGCGTGCAATCAGACTCTGAATCTCTCGAATGCTGGCGGACTTGCCGATCAGCTTTCCAAACGCCCCCCCGGGCGACTTCATGTGAAGGAAGACCTCGAGACGGTGCTCCAGGCCGCAGCGATGCACGAACGGCGCGACCAGGCGCGCCACCTCGCAAAGGAAATCCAATTCCCGCGTCGGATCCTGAATGCTGGCAGTCTCCGCGTCGGCCGAGAGCGTACCGATGGTTGTCCCCTGGTAGACGATCGGCACGCAGAAGAACGAGAGCTTGGACTGGTCCATGTTCTGCCGCAACCCGGACCGGTCCAGAAATTTCTCCACCCGGTCCACCTGCGTGATGTACTGCGGCTTACCCGTGGCAAACACTTCACCCGTGATGCCCTCGCCCGTCTTGTACCGCATCTTGTGGCTCTGGGACTGGGGGATGCCTCCGACCGTGAAAGCCGCGCGGATCTCTTCGCCGGTTTCACTCATCAGGGCGATCACTCCGCGCTGCAGGGAACAGCACTCGGCAAGCCAGTCCAGCACGGCACCCAACCCCTCGCGCAAGTCCGCACACTCGGCGAGGTGTCCGGCGATACGGGTCAGAAGCTGTAAGTGTTCATAGGAGAAAGGTGTCGAAGGCATGGCTTGACCTCGGATCCATTCTCGACGCGCAACTCTTCACTCATCCATAACCCACCGAAACAATAATGTACCGCTGCGCAACTGAAATACAAAAATGTCACATGACTGAGCGAAGATTCAAGATGCAACAAGGGAGGGATACTTGAGATAAGATTCTGGAGAACAACCTGTTGCGATTTCTTGAATGCCGATTGGCAACCGCCGTGCATAAAGCATTGCTAAATTTCCCCGTCCCCCTGCCAGCCAGCGACCCTGCCCAGTCAAGACGAACAGGGGGACGGGGCTTCTCTTTTCCTCTCGCGCCGACGCTTCGCTCCCGCCCGTGGGCCCATCACCCATCCGATCGGGTCGGCGCGCTCGGCACAGCTTCCGGAGCCCATTTCCGAAGACGATCGAACAGCATGTCCGTGGCCGCAGCCACCCCGTACGAGGTCTCCGCGTACTTGGCAATAAGGTAAAGAGTTGAGGCCTCTTCCCCCTGCCCCGCTCGCCAAGAGACCGCGATCGGCTGCACTCCCATCCACCCCATGGTTTCGCCGTGCAACTCGCAGCGGGAGAACGGCGCAAGACTCACCTTGGGGATGATCACTTCCTTTTCATGGGTGTGCAGAATGCAGGCATCCTGCGTCAAGTCGACGAAGCCCACCATGTCGGGGCATTTACCCAGCCGTTCGCCGGAACAGGCGGTGGCAATACCGACAAACGTCTCGTCGGTAAGCAACTCCGGGGCCACGCCCCGGGCCTGGACCGCATCCTTAGCGAACCTGAACACTTTGCTGCGTGTCGGGTCCTCCCAAACCAGAAAAATCGCGACCCCGACCGCAATGGCCAAGAGGAGAAGGGCCCAGGGCGGGAACTCCTCCCCATACAAGGCCTGCCCCACGCCAGCCACGGCCAGGAACACCGGCCCAATCAAGGTGAAATTGGCCACCAGGATCAACCATCGACAAGATTGTCGCAGGGAGTCCCACGACACAACTGGCTGGGCTGGCTGGCTGGCAACAGTTCCAGCCTCCGGCGAGGGTCCCGAAGCCGCGTCACGCTTCGGTTGCGCACCAACTGCCGGCGCGCGGACGCCGCCGCTGACCGGCTGCGTGACCATGCAACGCACGGCCGCAAAAACCATCACGGAAACGATGAAGATGAGCGGTGATCCCATTTCAGCCAACCCCCTGCGGGATAGCGGTCGTTCAGCGCTCGGGCCTGCCATCCCCCCTCACCCAAACGCACTCGACATGCGGTGTCGCGTAGCCGCGGGGCGGAAATATAGGAGCCGCTCCCCTCGACCGCAAACCGTTGGGATCGCCCATTCGCAATGCGTCAGCGGTTCCCGGGCACTGACGCATACCCCTCGTGTTCAGCCCGCCGGTTCGGACACCGGAGGCTTTTCCCGTCCCAGTGGAAAGGGCAGGTCCTCCACCGTGAAGCCGTTCAAGGCCGTCAGCAAGTCGCCGAAATGGTAGAGATCACGCAAGTGTCCCTCCACGAGGGCGATCAGGAAGAGTTGCAGAAGAACGTCGAGCAAAACGTCGCGCCGGCCGCAAGGATGGATCTTGTCGTCGCCCCCGAGCTTGGAGATGTGCCAGCCCTCAACCGGATCGAGCAGCAGATGGTCGCGGTCGATCAGGCAGAACCGCCCCATGTGAAGCACGGTGGTCAAAGACCATTCCACCTGCGCCGCCAGGTGCTGGGCCAGCGCGCAGAGCAGCGGAGCACTCCCGTAGCGGGTCTCGAAAACCTGGTCTACCAGGAACAATTCGACATCCAGAATATCCTCCTCCGGAACGGTGAACTCCTGGTCCCGCATCAAGGCGGCAATCCGTGGCGTGGTGATCTCCGTGGACTGGAGAAGCCGCACCATTTCCGCAATGCCCTTGTGGACCGGCTCCAACTGGGCCAAGGGATCGTACAGAGCGGTGACTTGCAGAATCCCGTCCCACAGGGAGATCCGTTCTTGCCGGATGCCGTCAATGAACTCCTTGCGCGCATTGCGCCGCTGGAGGATGGTGCTGAGTTGGTGAATTCGGCACCTGAGCCGCGGGTCCTGCGCCTCCTGGAACTCCGCAATGGTCTTCTCCGTGACCTGCCCCAGATTCAGGAACTGCTCCATCGCCAGTGACGCGACTTTCAGATCCTCGTCCTGCAGCAGCGTAAGAAGGGCTTCAACCCGTGCCGGGTCTGCCTCATTTCGACTTTGCATGCTCACTCTCGAAGACTTGCCAATGGTGAATGACTCGCCTAATATATTCCCGCGTAGAGGCAAAACGAATCCTGTCCAGTTCCACCCCGTCGCGCGGGTCCGCGGGCGCCCAATCTCGGGCCTTGCCGGCGCCGGCATTGTATTGAGCCAGAGCCAAGACTTCGCCATCGCGGTGCTTGCTCCAGGCCGTCACGGCTTTGCCGATGTACCACGTCCCGATCTCGATGTTCAGCCGCGGGTCGAAAAGCATGCCATTGCAGCGGCATCGCTGCCCGGTCTCACGTTCCCAGTCCGTCACGGCGCCGCGGGTGATCTGCATCAGCCCCATCTCACCCTTGTCGCCCCGTGCGGCCGGGCGGAACCCGCTCTCGGTCATGATTACGCCCTTGACCAGAAACGGCGAGACGTGGTGCCGGGCCGCAGCCTCGCGGATGATGGGGTCATAGCGGTGCAGGCCAGCACGTCCGGACCACCACAGACGGAAGCCCCCCGCCCCCGCCAGCAGCAGAACGCCCCCAAGGATGGCTACCAGCACCACCCCGGACGGCTCCAACCAGTGCCCTCTCGGAAATCGTCCCACCGTCGATCACCCCCTATGCCCCGCACCTGCCAGTGTCGTCACGTTGACAGGAACACCGACGGACCGCCCAGCCCGACGCCTCCAGTCCGCTTCTATCGACCGCAGCACTTCTTGTACTTTCTGCCGCTGCCGCACGGACACGCATCGTTCCGGCCGGCCCGCTCTGCGCCCCGCCCCGGGGCATCCGAACCAACCGCCTGACCCCGGCGCCGGGCCACAATACGGGCCGCCAAGTCTCGGAACCTATCCAGCGTGTGCCCATAGAACCGGTTCCAGCCCTCGCACAGAAGGCTCACGCGGCGCGGATCCTCACCCACTCCGACAAGCCGGTGCTTCAGACAGTCCCCCACGCACAGGTCCTGAAACTTGCATGCCTCGCAACGACTGTGCCACTGACACTTCCGCGCCCCGAACTCACGGTAGACCGGCGAACTCTGCATCGCGGCCCAGGCGTCGGTCGTGACGTTGCCTAACCGCAGGCGCCGGTCGACAAAGAAATCACACGGGTAAACATCTCCGCCATACTCCACCACAAAGTACTGGGCACAGTTGTGGCCAAGACTGCAAACGTTGCGCACACCATCCACCAGCAGACTGAGAACCGAGTCGAACAGCCGGATCGATACCCGTTCCGTGTCGCCCGGATACCAGGCATCAAAAAGCTCACACAGGAAGTGCCCCCACTGCACCCCGGAGACCGAGCAGGGCCGGACGCCGCCCCCCCCATCCTGTTCCACGCACGGAATGTACTGGTGGTGCAGGAAACCGCGGTCGCGCAGAAAGGCGTAGACCGTACGGGCATGGGCAACGTTGGTCTCATTGACCAGGGTCAGGATGTTGAAGTCTACCCCTTGCGCCGTCAAGCGCTCGATCCCCAGCATGACCTGGTCCCAGCTCCCCTCCCCCGCCGCACTGCGCCGATACCGGTCGTGGAGTTCCCGGGGGCCGTCCAGGCTCACTCCCACCAGGAAACGGTACTGAGCCAGATGCGCGGCCAACTCGTCGGTAATGAGCGTCGCATTGGTCTGCAAACCGTTGGCGACGATGGCCCCGGAATGGCCGTACCGTTGCTGCAGTTCCACGACGCGCCGGAAGAATGGCAGGCCCATCAGGGTCGGCTCGCCGCCCTGCCAGCCGAACTGGTAGGTCGGTTGCGGAGTCTCAAGGTAACTGCGGATCATCGACTCCAACACCCCGTCGGACATCCGGTGCCGGGGGGTCTCCGGGTAGAGCGACGCATGCCCGAGATAGAAGCAGTACTCGCACCGCAGATTGCAGTCGGCCGACGCGGGCTTGACGAGTAGCGAGAAGGGCTGCACCGTAAGACTCCTGCCCCGGGTCAACGTGGAGCACGCCGGTTGCCCCAGCGACCGCTGGACGCAAAACTCTGCCCGGGTCTACGGCAATATGAACCGTGCAACACCGATTTGCGAGACCGCGGCCACGCATGTCGACGCTCCGCGCTTTGCCGCCCCGGAGACGACGAAGGACGACAGCAGGAACCGGCGGCACACGTGCCGGCAGGCGAATGCGGCGTGTCCGGTTCGGCTCACGTGCGGTCCCGCCGCGCCAGGCGTGCGGCCACCCACGCGGCATCGAAGCCTGTCAGGTCCGTAGGCGTCACCGGCGCAGGTATCGGCCCGGCCCAAGGCGCATCGGGAAGCCGTGGGAAATCGCCACTGGCCAGGAACTCCGCGCCGGTCTCCCGCAGTCCCCGGATCGCCACGCCCGCGGATTCCTTCTCGCCATACACCTCACAGTGTGCTCGGTCCACCGTGGTGATGGTCGCCGAACTCCGATAGGCCAAATCGTTGAGCGCGACAAAGGCGCGGCAGTCCTCAAGTGTCGTAAAGGGCTTGATTTCGCGTCCCTCCCTGACGGCGAACAGACTCTCGTAGTTGTTGCGCATCAATGAGAAGGGCAGAGGCTCGAAGGCCGCACTCTCGACCCCGCCGTCGCCCCAGTGGATCTCGTACGCTTTCCGGTCGGTGTGTACCTGGATGGTGGCCTGCGCGCAGACGACGGTCTCCCGCAGGTCGGCGGGGGCGGCGCAGGCATGCGAGTCCACGATCCGGAGAGGGACATCCCCGGGGGCAAGCAGGGCCCGCAGAAACACCGTGTCGGTCGACTCGATACAGTGCGCGCGGTAAAGCTGGGCCTCAACGCGGGAGATCCGCCCAAACGTGTCGAGGCTGCCGCCGGCCCAGAACAACATGTTGTGGACGGCATGGGCGTCCGCATTCCCGATGCAACTGTCCAACACCAGCTTACCGTCCAGCATGAGGCGGCCGGCCCACGCGGCCCGCCGGTAGTAGCTCTCCGGACGCGGCCTGTACCCGTACAACTCCAGCCTGCGAATCGGCCCGAACTCTCCCGCGGCAATGCGCTGCTTCAGTTTTCTTCGTGTCGGATCGCCGATGAAATTGAACCCCACGAGGGTGGGGATCGGGGCCTTGCGGTCCGTCTCGATCATGCTTTCCAGTTCGCGCCAGTCCAGCGTCGGCGGTTTCTCCAGATAAACCCACAACCCGTCCTGCACCGCTGCCGCGTGCATCGGCGCGTGCAGGGGCACCGGGGTGGGCAGAGCCACCACGTCCAGCCCGCCGCGGTGGGCCGTCAGCATCTCGGCGTAGTTGCGGTACACCGCAACGCCACGCTGAGCCAGACTTTCCTGCAGTTCCGGAAACCGCTCCGGGGCGGGGTCGCAGGTGCAGATCAGGCGGGCGCGCCCGTCCGTTTCCATACGCACCGCCTCCTGGTGGTGACTCGCCGCGAAACCGCCCATACCCGCAATGGCCAGCCTGTACATCTAATCACTCCCGTTTGTTGGAAAAATCGCGAACGAGTCCGTTCTCCGCGCCCGACAGGATCCCGGGCATGGACAGCCAGGAAACCACAGGAGATTAGCCACCCCCAACAAGGGGATGGCGATACGCGCACCGACAAACCAAGGGCGCGGTATCGGTATCATACCGCGCCCTCAAGCACATCCAGATCCGTCGCTTCAATCACGTCACCACCGGTCGGAACCCGCCGGCGACGATCCGGCCCCGGATCAAATCGCCTACTCCTTCTTCGGTTCCTCCACCTTCGGCGCCTCGGGAGGCTTGGGTGCCTCTGCCGCTTTGTCCGCGGGCGCGGGAGTCACAACCGGGGCGGTTTCCGGCTTTTCAGATCCCACAGCCCCTGGCTTGACGCGCATGCGATCCCTCGTCGGCCGGAAGGAGACTGGAGACGAGGCGGTCGCCCGAATCTCTTCGTCAATCTGCGCCGCGCGAGCATGGGCCTGGGCCAACTCCGGCGAAGCATCGCTCAAAATCTGATCACGTTGCTGGTTCAGTTTCTGAACCTGCTCCTGGATCTGCTTCTCCTGGTCGCGCAGTTGCTTGATCTCTTCCTGATTCTTCGCCAATTTATCTTTCAGCTCAGGCTTTTCCTGCAGTAACTTGACCTCCAACTCGTTGATCGACCGAAACAAGCGGCTCTTCTCCTGTCTCAGTTCCAGAAGCTTGGCTCTGTTCGCTGCCACTTGATTCCCTGCCGCTTGGGCGGGGGCGACGACAGGCCCCGGCGCAGCCGGCACCGCAGGCGCCGGGCCCTGCTGTGCGTTCGACGAAAGTGCTAACCCGAGAACACTCATTCCGACCAGACAGTCCCTCAGCACGCTCTTCATGTTCATTTCCTTCTCTTGGGTGACTCGTCACGACACAACACCAACGTCGCGGTTCGACCCTGATTGCATCCGCACTCCATCTCTTAGAATTAGACACCGACTTCAACCTTGTGGTTCCGGCCTCCGCCTCGCAGCCCCCAGCCTGCGCCCTTTCCCTAGCCCCAAACTCAGCCAAGTTCACAAGCGGCCCACTGGGCCAGAACTTCCCGCTTGATCTTGGCGTTGTGCCGGATGTCCACCGGGAACGACCTGTGGAACAGCACGTGGCGTATCACGCGCGTTAATTTGTTTTTTTCGCCCAAATCAAGCAATTCAGCACGCAAGCGCTCTGCAGCTGCATGGTTCTTTGGAAAATGCTCCGGATGCGGCTCGATGACGATGACCGGCGTCTGGCGGCTCCGGTCAGTCCCGATGCCAACCAAAGCCGCCCGAAAAACGTGCGGATGCTCGTTGAAAATGGCCTCACAGGGAACGGTGTACAGCGTCGCCTCCGCCGTGAGTACGCGGTGCGCCTTGCGCCCGCAAAACCATAGCCGCCCCCGGGGATCCATGTACCCGACGTCCCCCATGCGGTGCCAAAACTCGTCGCCGTCAGGGATTTTCGCGTGCCTTGTCTCCTCCGAAAGACCGTCATACTCGCGAGTGACGATCGGGCCTTTCACCGCCACCTCGCCGATCTCCCCCTCCGGAAGCACCAGATCCTCGCCCCACGAGGCAATGGGATCTTCGGTGATCCGGATAATCCTCATCGTGACCTCGGGCAACGGGCGCCCGACGCAAAGACCGGCGCCATCGCGGGTTTTCTTCTCTGTCATGGCCAGCATTTCCGCACCGGTGAACGTGGTTAAAGGCAACGCCTCCGTGGCCCCGTACGGCGTGTACGTGCGGGCCCCCTCAGCGACCACGTTGAACAAGATTTGCCGATGCAACTCACCGGGGACCGGTGCCCCAGCCATCAGGATGCGACGCAAGCTGGGCAGTGTAATGTCATGGGCAATGCAGTATCGACTGACCCGACGCCAAAGTGCGGGAGACCCGAACGAATACGTCACGCCGTGGTCCAGAACGGCTTCCACGATCCGCTCCGCGTCCACCGACGCGGGTCGCGATGGATCCATGTCCGGAATCACCGATGTGACCCCCAGGGCGGTGCTGAACAGGACAAACAGGGGAAAGCAGGGCAGGTCGATGTCAGCAGGCGTAATCCGATACTCGCGGCGGATGAGTTCAGTCTGGGTCGTGAAGATGCGGTGGGTATAGACCACTCCCTTGGCCGGCCCCGTACTCCCGGTCGTAAACAGGATAGCCGCCGTTTCGTCCGGCTCAACCGGCGTCACAGGGAAGGGACCGCTGCCACCCGTCTGCAGCCAGAGAGACTGGGCGCCGAGAAAGGAACGCCGCCCCAGCGTCACGACCCGCTTCACGGTCCCAAAAGAACTGGGGGAGAGCAACCGTAACAGACAGGCCTTCGGCACAGCTACGAGCGTCTCCGGTTTCGCCATGGCCACGCAACGCAGGAATGCCCGAAACCCCATTCCCGGGTCAATGAACACAGGTACTGCGGCCATCTTGAAAAGCGCAAACGCCAGTGCAACAAAATCAAGCCCTGGGTGCACCATCACCAGCACCCGCGCCCCCCGCGCCACCCCCAGTTCCGACAACGCCCACGCCTGACGGTCAGAGGCTGCATTCAGTTGTGCAAATGTCTGCTGGGAATAGGCAACACGCCCTTCCGCATCCCGGCCCACGGGGACGACGACAGCCCTTTTCCACGGAAAGGCCGCGGCGACCTCTGGCAGATAGTGCGAGATGTTGTTGGCTGGGGCTGTATTCTTGTCAGTTGTACTCATGCCGGATCCGCTGCACTCACCTGATCTCGGAACCGAGGCGTGTGGGTCGGTTACGGTGCCCCCCAGCACGCTCAGAGTCGAGAACAGTAGCCGCCATCCGCCCAAAAATCAACGTTACACATCCTGAAAACAACGGCCGAAAATCCCGTGCTCTTTTTCCTCCGTACCACTTGGCAACCGGCAATGGCACGCTACAGTAAAGCTCTGTTTTTCGCCCGACTCCCTGCACGGGATATTTCGAGTGCAGGAAAATAGCTCCACCGCAACTCGTTTTCGTCTTGCCTGGAGCGTATTCGGGGTGTATAGTTTCGATCTGCTGGTGCAATCGTGCTCTCGGGTACGGTGCCGGCGGGCAGAGATGTAAGGCTCTTTGAAAACTGAATCGTGCTGTGTGCCTGCGGTCGAAGGTACTGTGGGTGCTGCCGGATAAAACCGGTGGTGTCCGTGGTACCCAAGTTTAAGTAGTCTCCACAAGTAAGGGGCATGACGTCCGGCGCCTTCGGGTGTCGGAAAGATGCTTTTGCTTTGGAGAGTTTGATCCTGGCTCAGAATGAACGCTGGCGGCATGGATTAGGCATGCAAGTCGAACGGTGAAGTGGAGCTTGCTCCGCGGATCAGTGGCGAAAGGGTGAGGAACACGTGAGCAACTTGCCCCCGAGTTCGGAATAGGCCCGGGAAACTGGGATTAATACCGAATGTGGTTGCCCGCTGCATGGCGGGCGGACTAAAGGCGAAAGTCGCCCGGGGATGGGCTCGCGTCCGATTAGCTAGTTGGTAGGGTAACGGCCTACCAAGGCTGTGACCGGTAGCTGGTCTGAGAGGATGGTCAGCCACACTGGGACTGAGACACTGCCCAGACTCCTACGGGAGGCTGCAGTCGAGAATCTTCGGCAATGGGCGAAAGCCTGACCGAGCGATGCCGCGTGAGGGATGAAGGCCTTCGGGTCGTAAACCTCTGTCACCCGGGACGAAGAATGTGACGGTACCGGGAGAGGAAGCACCGGCTAACTACGTGCCAGCAGCCGCGGTAATACGTAGGGTGCGAGCGTTATTCGGATTTACTGGGCGTAAAGGGTCCGCAGGGGGTTTGCCAAGTCTGATGTGAAATACCACAGCTCAACTGTGGAACGGCATTGGATACTGGTGAACTAGAGTGCACGAGGGGTGAGCGGAATTCCTGGTGTAGCGGTGGAATGCGTAGATATCAGGAAGAACACCGATGGCGAAGGCGGCTCACTGGCGTGCAACTGACCCTCAGGGACGAAAGCGTGGGGAGCAAACAGGATTAGATACCCTGGTAGTCCACGCTGTAAACGGTGCGCACTCGATGTGGGCGGATTCTGATCCCGCCCGTGTCCAAGCTAACGCGTTAAGTGCGCCGCCTGGGGACTACGACCGCAAGGTTAAAACTCAAAGGAATTGACGGGGGCCCGCACAAGCGGTGGAGCATGTGGCTCAATTCGAGGCAACGCGAAGAACCTTACCTGGGCTTGACATATACCTGACGGACTGTTGAAAGATGGTCCTTCCTTCGGGACGGGTATACAGGTGCTGCATGGCTGTCGTCAGCTCGTGTCGTGAGATGTTCGGTTAAGTCCGGCAACGAGCGCAACCCGTGTCGTCAGTTGCTAACAGGTAATGCTGAGGACTCTGGCGAAACTGCCCGTGTCAAGCGGGAGGAAGGCGCGGATGACGTCAAGTCAGTATGGCCCTTACGCCCAGGGCTGCACACGTGCTACAATGGGCGGTCCAGAGGGACGCAATACCGCGAGGTGGAGCAAATCCCCAAAACCGCCCCCAGTTCAGATTGAAGTCTGCAACTCGACTTCATGAAGCCGGAATCGCTAGTAAAGGCGTATCAGCAACGGCGCCTTGAATACGTTCCCGGGCCTTGTACACACCGCCCGTCACATCATGGAAGCTGGCTGCACCCGAAGTCATTGACCGAACCCGCAAGGGACGGAGGTGCCTAAGGTGTGCCCAGTGACTGGGATGAAGTCGTAACAAGGTAGCCGTAGGGGAACCTGCGGCTGGATCACCTCCTTTCTAAGGAGTCATGTCCTGCCTCAAAACAGGGCAAGATCAGAAGTGAAAGGCTCACGCCCGACACTTACGACGCGGCACACGGCACGATTCAGAATTCAGAGAGCCCGCCCCGCCGCTG
>Ga0156402_1130_pt1 | contig 31537 bp, 17 predicted proteins | sample RifOxyA3_FD_108045 | JGI IMG/M metagenome (GOLD analysis project Ga0156402, IMG submission 108045) | Lentisphaerae bacterium RIFOXYA12_64_32 | reverse complement strand
ATAGGGAGTAACGCCCACACATGATCGGGCGGTCTGCCGCCCGGGGGGCGCTGACGCATTACCACCCCGACACCAGGGCTGTTTCAAGATCCGGTGCCGCGCCTCGGAAGGCCACGCCTCTGCGCACACCAAGTAGGGGCGGCCTGTCCTCAGGCCGCCCCCCCCGGCGTGGGGACACGCCGGGGGTACTCACCGCACGCGACGGTCACGAATCTTGAAACAGCCCTGCCCCGACACGGCCGCGACTTGCAGTCGCGTCGACTCGGGAGTACTTTCAGAGATTCTTGCGCAGGCCAGCCTCATGCGCACTGCAAAGGACCATGGAGCGACGTAGATCGGGGCATTGTGCCCCCGGCGCGGGTGGGTCCGTGCCCAAGCTCAATCGTGAAGGTGGAGCTCGGATGACCACCGGCCGGAAAACCGGTGCTCTTCTGGTACGTCCGCGACATGGTGCGCACCTTGGATTCTTGACGACAGTGGGCCGTTCTGCGACACCCCGTTCCGGGTGTCTTCTGGTGCGGGATCTGTCGGAGCACGGCCCGAACGCAGAAATCCTGTTGAGTGAACTATGGCGGAACCCACTCCCTCCCCCACTGCCGGGACCGGCTCGTTGATGTTGTGTTCGTACTGCTGCTCGCCCAGTCGGTCCGACGAGTTCATCTGTCCCGGTTGCGGCTGCAGCCTGATCGTTGCCCGGCTCGTCCACACCTCGCCGGATGGTCGGTCCAGCGTCTTGCCCCTGCGCCCGCGTGACTATGTCATCGGATTCGATGGCGAGTGCGACTACTACGTCCCGGCCCCGGAAGGGCAGGCGGTGGGGGCGCCCTCCGTCGGCAATGCGGCGGTCTGCCTGAAGCACATGAATGGTTCCATGTTCAGCGCCGTGCATGTGCCCGGCAGGACGGTGGTTGTCAACGAGCGGGGCATCACCATGGACCGCATGCTGCAGGGCGGAGACCGGCTTACCGTGGGGGGGACGTCGTACGTGTTCCTCGTCGAGAAACCCAAGCCGGCTGTTGGCGCGAGGGGGGCGCCGGTTCAGGCGCCCTCCTCGCCCTACGTCCAGATTCTTGACTCTCTGATTGACGTCGAGACGGCCGGATTCTTTCGCAACGTCTGCGCTCTGGCCGTCAGGTTCCTCATGGAAGCAACCGGCGCGGACCGTGGAATCTTCTTTCGGGTCCGGCTGGAGGGCGAAGGGCAGGATGTGTCTCTGGCGCTGAAGCCCATGTACTCCTGGTCTGTGCGGAAGCGGGCGGAGCTGAAAGGCGAGGAGACGGTGGCGATCAGCGAGGCTGTCGTCGAAGCGCTGTTGACGTATGACGGGAAGATGGTGATCATCGACGGGACCAAGCAGACCGACCCGTCGACCGGGTTGCCGCAGCGAACCTGGGTCTGCGTTCCCATCGTGGTCCAGAAGGAACCGCACGGTCTTGACGACTGCCTGGCCGTGATCTGCGCCGAACATGATGCACCGCAGAAACCGCTGCCCCCCGACTGCGAACGTATGCTGACGGCCATCGCCGAGTCGCTGGCCAAGCAGGTCGCGCGGTGGCAGGCGTGGTTGCTGGAGTCTGACGCGAATCGACGCGGCGTCGCGGCCAACGGCAATGCCTCGTAGCCAACCGACTCGGTTGCCTGGACTCCCGCTCTCTTGCACCGCCCGCGCACCCGGCGGACGGCATGCGGACCCTGAGCCTGGCGATGGGGTTCAGTCTATGGCGCCGCACGCCATAGGCTGTGGCGCGGGCGTTGGGTGCGGCAATTCAGCTTGTCCTGGACGTGGGCTTGGCGCGGTGATGCCTGGCAGGCGATCTACGGCGCCTTTGGCGCTGGCGGCGGTTGAGGCGCCGGCTTCTTGGCCGGTTGCTGCAGGCCGAGTTCCTGGAGTTGCTTGCGAGTGACGGCCGACGGCGCGTCGGTGAGCGGGCAAACGGCGCTGCGGTTCTTCGGGAACGCAATTACCTCGCGGATCGAGTCGACGCCGAGGATCATGGCGGTGACGCGGTCCATGCCGAGTGCCAGGCCGCCGTGCGGCGGCGTCCCGTACTCCAGCGCTTCGAGGAAGAATCCGAACTTCTCCTTTACGTCCGTGTCTGAGAGCCCCAGGGCCTCAAAGATCTTGCGCTGAGTGTCCATGTTGTGGATACGGATGCTGCCGCCGCCGAGCTCCTCGCCGTTCATGACCAGGTCGTAGGCGCGCGAGCGCAGTTGCAGCAACGCGCTCTTGTCGGTCGGGTCGAAGTCTGTGCGGTCCGGAGCGGTGAACGGGTGGTGCGTCGAGGAGATGCCCTCGTCGCTCTCGTCGAACAGCGGGAACTCGGTGACCCACGTCGGGCAGAAGACGTCCTTCGGGATCAGGCCCAGGCGCTCAGCCAAGTGCAGCCTGAGCTTGCCCAGCACCGTGGTCACGACTTTGTACGAAATGTCCGCGATCATGAGGATGACGTCGCCGGTCTCGCCTTGGAAGCGGTCCAGGATCTGGCGCTGTTCCTCGTCGCTGAAGAACTGCACGATGTTCGACTCGAGCCGTCCGCCAACCACGCGCATCCAGGTCATGCCCTTGCCGCCAAAGCTCGGGACGATCTCCTTGGCGTACTCGTTCTGCAGCACGTTCTTGCTGAGCGCTTCGGATTGGCCCTTGACGTTGACGCCCTTGATGTGGCCGCCGCCGTCCACAATGCGCCGGAACACGCCGTAGTTCGTGCTCTTGAACAGGTCCGTGGCCTCGATGAAACGCAGTCCGAACCGCAGGTCGGGCCGGTCCGAACCGGTCGAGTCCATGGCCTCTTGGTAGGTCATGCGCGGGAACGGGCGCGGCAGTTCGACGCCGCCGACCGCGAACATGCGCACGGTCGCTTCCTCGAGCAGGCTGTAGATGAACTCCTCGTCGATGAACGAGGCCTCCAAGTCCAGTTGCGTGAACTCCGGCTGCCGGTTGGGCCGCAGGTCCTCGTCGCGGTAGCACTTCACAACCTGGAAGTAACGTTCGAAACCGCTGACCATGAGAAGCTGCTTGAACAACTGCGGCGATTGGGGCAGGGCATAGAAACGGCCGTGATGGATGCGGCTTGGGACGAGGTAGTCGCGGGCGCCTTCCGGCGTGCTCTTGGTCAGGACCGGGGTCTCGACCTCGACGAACCCCTGGCTGTCCAGGTAGTCGCGCACCGTCTTGATGATACGATGGCGCTGGAAGAAGATCTGCTGCATGGACGGCCGGCGCAGGTCGAGGTAACGGTACTCCAGACGCCGGTCCTCGCTGACACCTGCCTCGGCCGTCACGCTGGCGCCGGCCAGCATGGCCTTTTCCGAAATGGCAAACGGCAGTGTTTTCGAGCGGCTGATGATCTCCAGTGTCTCAGCCATGACCTCGATCCGGCCGGTGCCCAGGGCGGGGTTTTCCGTCCCGGGCGCGCGTTGGACCACCTTGCCGGTGACCGCGATGCAGTACTCCTGGCGCAGGTCGGTCGCCTGGTCCCGGAGTTCCGCGAAGACGACCTGCACAATCCCGGTGCGGTCACGGAGATGCACGAAGAGCAGCAGGCCGTGGTCGCGGAGAGCGTCCGCCCACCCGACGACCTGCACGGTACGGCCCACATCCGCAAAAGAAAGCTGGCCACAAGGGCATCGCTGCGAAAAGTCCACGGTAACCCCATCCTTGGTTGAAACACGACGCGTTCGGACTTGGCCAGCCAGCGGCCATGGAAGTGTGCTCAACCCTGCCCAGAGCAAGCACTTAACCGAAGAGCGCTAATGTAATGCCAGCGTGTTCGGTTTCAACCTGCGCGGTCTGCTCGTCTGCTCGGTGGCAATGCGTCAGCGCCCCCCGGGCGGTAGACCGCCCGGTCATACCAAGGGGAAACTGGCAACGACGCTTCCAGAGCCCGCGTCCTCGCGGGCTCTGGGCGCCTTCAGTTTCCTTCAGTTTCATGGGAGTGGCGGGTGCATGTCTGTCCGTTATGTGACGCGTCACATAACGGCCGGATGTCCGTTGCCGCGCGTTTCCAGCCACCATTCCCATGTTACTCACGGGGCGCTTTGCGCCGCCACCGGGCTGGTCCCACGGCCGCAAGGACCGTGGCGGCGCGGACGGACGCGAGTAACATCCACACATGACCGGGCCGTCTGCCGCCCGGGGGACGCTGACGCATTACCGGTGGGTTATGTTCCAGCATTGTTCCCAACCTGAAGCACGGCTATGTTGTCGTCTCAACTGTAGAGGATGAGTGGCGACAGGACGACCGATGGCAAGCTCCTTCGCAGAAACCTCTGGCGAGGCCCCGGCCCCTTCTGGCGTGGCTATAAGCCAACGCCGTGTGACCTTGCTGATCCTCAGCATGTCGCTGGTGTACTTCTTCTCGTTCTTCCAGCGAGTCGCGGTCCCCGGGACGGTCTTCAACGAGATCCAGCATGACATGGGGCTCTCCGCGGCTGCCGTCACCGCGCTCGGGTCGATGTTCTTCTACATCTATGCCAGCATGCAGCTTGTCGTGGGTATTGCGGCAGACCGGTTCGGCGGCCGGCGGACACTGTTGACCGGAGGCGTGCTGATGGCGCTCGGTGCCCTGGCGTTCCCCCTGTCGCACTCGCCGGAAATGCTGTACCTGAGCCGGGCCCTGACGGGGCTGGGTGCGAGTTTCATGTACCTCAGCACGATCAAGGAAGTGGATGCGCTGGTTGCGCCGCGGCATTTCACGACGGTCCTGGGTTCGGTGTTCTTTATCGGCTATGCCGGCGGGGTGGCGGGGACGCTGCCGTTCGAGCGTGTGAGCGCCGCGGTGGGCTGGCGCCCCGCGCTGTTCGGCGCTGCGGTGCTGACATTCGTTGCCCTGTTCTTCTGTGCGGTGGTGGTGCGCGGGGTGCCGCTGCACCGCAGGCCGCCCGTGTCAGGGCATGTCCTGGCGCCGTATCTGCGCGTCTTGCGGAACCGGCGCAACTGGCCGCTCTTCGTCAACGGCGCGATCAACTTTTCGGTGTACTTTGTCATCCAAACGGTGCTGGGCAAGAAATTTCTCCAGGACGTCGCCGGGCTGTCCTCCGCGGCCGCCGCCAGCTTCACCTTGGCGATGATGGTCGTCTGCGCCCTGGCTGTGTTCAGTGGCGGACCCCTGCTGCGGCTCACCCGAAACCGGCGCAAACCGCCGATCGTGGCGACGACGCTGGTGCTGGTGGCGGCGACAAGCCTGCTCTGTCTCGGTGTGGTCTGCCGTGCGTCCGGATGGGTGTTCCTCGTCTGCTACATCATGCTGCCGCTGATCGGGTTGGCCTCCGCTGCGGGCGTGGCGACCGTGAAGGAGTTGAACGACCCGAACGCGGTCGCGCAGTCCGTGGCCATGCACAATTTCGCCGCTTATGTGGCCGTGGCCATCCTGGCGAACGCGGCCGGCCTGGTCCTGGACTCCTACCGCAGCGTGGCCGTGGTGACCGCAGCCGGCGCGACGGTCTATCCGGCCGCGGCGTACACGGTCGTGTTCGCGGCGCTGCTGGTGCTATGCCTGATCTCGGTGGGCGCGGCGCTGCTGGTGACTGAGACGCGCGGCCAGCCGGTGCTCGCGTCACCGTTCGGCAGCGCGGGCGAACCGACCTGAGGCGTGCGGGACCGTACGACTCCAAACTCGTGTTTTCTGGTTACCTTTCTGACGGACCCCGACTCCCGTGTCTCTCCGAAGTACCGTGGGCGTCCCCCCCGCCCGCCTCCGAACCTCCCACCTCCTGCCTGCGTCTTGGTTCCGGCTACGCCGGGTTAGGGAGTGAGAGGCCAGGTTGCGGGCACGGTCTCGGCCGTAGAACTGCTTGCCGCCGAACAGGCATAGGACGCGTCCCCGTGCCTACCTGCCGGGTGGCGCGGCGAGGACTGTGCCGTAGACCAGTATCTCGATAGGCTGGGTCCCGTCAGGCTTCAGCACCGGGACGGTGATGAAGCACCGGAACAGGCCGGGCGCGAGCGGGATCGCTCTGACCGCCACGCGGAGACGGTACTGACCGGGCTGAGTTGGGCCCTGTGTCAGTGCGACGGTCAGCGGGTGCGTGCCGGTCACCTCGGGCGGCCCGAACTCGACGCCGGTCTCACTGGGCACCAGTGCGAAGTCCTGCCGCCATGGGGTACTGGAGGGGATCGAGCCGATCGCGAACTTCGCACTCGGCTTGATATCGACGAGAGGCACGGCGTGCCCGGAGATGTCCAGTCGCAGGCACGAAGCGGCCGGGTCCGAGGTCTCGACAAACACCGACCGCGTGAACGCCTGGTGGATCGAATCCGGCAACACCGAGACACAGACGGTCGCATCCTGGCCCGGCGGCACCTGCATCGGTTCGCATCTCACCTCGAAACAGCCGCAGGTCTTGCGCAGGCGTGTAATCTCGAACGGCGCGTCGCCACCGTTGTGGAGTTTGAACCGCGCCTCCTGTTTCTGTCGCGCCGGGTACTGGCCGAAGTCGGCACTTACCGCGCCGACCAGTTCCACCTTCGGCCCTGCGGCAGCCGACAGCACCACGCCGAGAGAAACCGCACTCCACACGAATCGGAACATGCGTCGCGCGAACGTTGTCTTTGATGAAAGGTACACGGTCATAGTTCCCCAGTGCCCAGTGGTGGAGTCCCCGGTGGCGCGGGACCTCGGGGACCGCGGCAGGGTACCTCGGGCCGTCCCGGCCCGAGATGCTCGGCCGCGGAGCGTCCGAAGCACTCCACTTCGGCGCGAGACGCGCCGAGCCACTGCCGGTCCGCCGCGCGAGCCCTGGAGTCCCCATCGGCTTTCCGGCGGTTGCGCGCCAGTGGCCTGGCGCGCAACCGCCGGAAAGCCCACGGGATTCCAAAGGGACGAGTCCCTTTGGCGGGGTTCAAGGGGCAGCGCCCCTTGCTGTCTTACTTCGCAATCGCTCCAGGGCCGCGGCGGCGGCCGTGCGGATGCGGGTGTCCCTGCTGGTGGCGTGGCGTTCGAGCAGGGCCACGTCCGACGCGTCGCCCAGTTGACCCACCGCGGCGATGGCGGAGACCCGCAGGCAGGCGCTGTCCGTGCCCGAGGCAATCTCCCGCGCCACAGCCAGGGCCGGGCCGTGGTTCATCAGCGCGCAGACCTGCAGGGCCGTGATCCGCGTCGGTTCGCAGGTCTTCGGGTCCGACGCCAACGCGCGGGCCTTCCCGGCGCCAAAGGACGCCACCGGCGCCAGAGAGAGCAAGGCAACAGCCGCCAGCACCATGCAGCCGTCTGCTTGACTCCTCATGCGCGTCACTCACTGCCTTTCCAATCTCGACCGTGCGGGCAAATCCGACCTCACGCGGGTAGACACCGGCAACGCCGCCGCTTGTAGTGGTGTCGCAGTCCCGGCGGTAGTCCGCCGGGCAAGACACCATCCCCGCGCCCCGCCCTCACAACACGAATGGCACGTGGCGGAGCAACTTCGCCTCCCCGTCTCACTTCAGCATTCAGCATTCACCGCGCGTCCCGGGGTTTCGGCCGCGTCGAGGGCGCGCGTGAACCGCCGCTCCTTCCGCCGGCCGCCCCCTTCTTGGCCCCGAACTCCTGCCATTCCTCCTCGAGCCAGGTCACGACTTCGTCCGTCACCGCGGCGGGTGCCAGCTCGTGCCCGCCATCGAACGCGAACAGCCTGACGTGACAGCGCCGCTTCTCCAGCACCTTGGCGTCCTTCTCAGCCCAACTGCTCGCGTTGTTGTCGCGCCGGCCGTTGACTATCGCCACCGACATGTACTTGCAGAACTTCTCGTCCGCGGTCTCCGCCCCGCCCAGCCACCCGCCGTACGCAATGATCCCGGCGATGCGCTCCGTGCGGCGGAACGACATGCTGTACGCGCGCATGGCGCCGCCGGAGAACCCGGCCAGGTACAGCCGCTGCGCGTCGTGCGGGACCTTGGCCAGGACCTCGTCCACCACCTCCTTCTCCATCGCCAGGTCCGCGCGCGTGCTCTCCGTATCGTTGCTCAGCCGGTCGCAGCCGACCAGGATCCACCCGACCTTCTCCGCGGAGCCCTTCATCGCGTTCAGCATGCCCATGCCGTCCCCGCCCGGACTGAACGCGACGAGCAGCGGGAGATCGCTCTTGCCGGTGTACGACGTCGGAAAGTAGACGTGGTACGGTATCCCGGCCTTGCCGGCCGTGGTCCGGTCCACGACTGTCCCAGCCGCGCCAGCGCCGAACTCCGGCACCGTCCCCTCACGCTCGGCCGCACGGCCTACACACCAGGCCGCGAGAATGGCGATGAACAGAAGTCTCTGAATGAAATTTGACATGGTGACAGACCTTCTCATTGGCGCCAGGCGCGCCGGTCTCGGCCCCGTCCACGCGCCCCTGCTTGCCGCGACGGAGTGCTCGGACGAATCCAGGCACCCGCGAGCGATTCGGCGGGCACGCCGAGTTGCCGAATCCCACGCCTGGAAGCCCGACGAAAAAGTGGGTCACCTGCAGGGGTGAATCTACAACATCGTCGTTGATAATCAGTTACGACTTCACGAATTGCAAATACCAAGGCCTGACCCCGGTGCCCCCCGCCTTCCGGAGCGCGTCGCCCGAGCTGTCGCCGCAGTGAATGTGGAGCATGTTGGGTCCTCTTGTCGCCTTCTGCGCGAGGGCGAGTGTTCAGGTCTCAGGTGTCGGGTCGGGCACGCCTGCCGCAGCGGGACCGCAACGCGCCATCGATCGCGGTCGATTGCAGTCGGCAGCAGTCGATTGCGTTCGATGGGGCCGAGTGCCTCGAATATGCTCTGCCGAAACAGTCCGCCCATGGCGGACGGCCAGACGTCCGGCGGTTGCCGCCCGGTTCACGTCGGCAGGACGCGGAATGCGCCGGGCGGTTCGCCGGTGATCCAGTAGTAGACCGCGCCGATCACGGTCGGGACAAAGGCGCCGAAGACCTCGCCGGCGATCAGGCCGTAGAAGATCGGCCGCAGCTTCTGGTACGTGTTCACCCCGCCGTACTTGACGATGAGCGTCTTCACCAGCCAGCCGATGAGGAACGACCCCCACATGAGCGAGGATGGGTACGTCGGCCAGGTGAGGAACAGCACCGGGTGCAGCGGCCACCAGGTCAGGCGCAGCCGTGCCACGTAGACCAGCAGTGTGACGGCGAACCCGGCGGCCAGCGCGCTCATGCAGAAATGGTTCGGCGCCATGTGGCCGAACCGCGCCCAGCCGTGCAGGTTCCGCGCCTGTTCCAGTGCGCCCATGGCGGTGAGTTTCTCCTGCACGCTGACGGCGTTCTTGCAGGCCATCTGCGGCACCATGGCGCTGCCCCAGACGTCCCACTTGGCGTAGCCGAGGTCGTACTGGAAGTAGAGTGCCGTGGGGATGGCGACGCACAAGCCGACGATCAGCGCCAGGGCGAAGAGCCAGGCGCCGCGCGGCAGGTTGATCTGGCGCCGCTCCAGGAGCTTGAGCGAGTTGGTCATCAGCGGCATGATCGACTCGCGCGGGTCGATCATGATCACGGTCGTGAGCATGAACATGATCAGCAACGCCTGCGGCCCGAGCGCCTGTGAACCCATCACGCCCCAGATGGCCACGCACGGGAAGAAGAACGGCTGGCAGTAGAACAGTCCGGTCTCGGCCAGCACGCGGCTGACCACGACGTAGAAGACAATGACCACGCCCATGTAGAGCATGGCCAGTTGCCAGTCCAGCCCGATCGCGACCATCTGCACCCAGAACAGCGCCATGCAGAGGACGAACAACCGCGCCGCCCAGACCTCGCCGGTGGTGGCGGGGGTGGCGACGCCCTCAGACCGCGTGAACGCGGAACTACCAGCCGGGCGCTGCGCGGGTGCGGCGTTCGGGGGCGTAGTTCCGCCTTCAGTGCGTGTCGATTTAACCACCTCAGATGCGCAACCACGCCCAACGTGGCCGGACCGGCTCGGTCCGGCATGCGGGAGCGAGCCGCTCCCGCCACTCTGGAAGGCCTGCTGCCTCACTAGTTCGACATGCCCTTCAGGCGGTTCGGGTTCGGCCAAGGCTGTGGCTGGCGCGGTCGGGCGCAATCCGCAGGCGCGGCGGGCGACGTCCAGGTAGTGCTTGCGGCCGCAGTAGAGGATGACGCCGAACACGGCCAGGTTGGCGCCGAACAGCAGGAACGTCTGCGGCTTGACGTCGATGTAGCCGCTGGCGCCTTCGAGCGAAGACGTCAGGCTGAGCCCGTACTTGGCCAGGAAGCCGACCGTGATGCACCAGAGCACCGGGCCGATGGCGAGCGAGAACGAGACGTCGCTCGGGACGAGGTAGGCGAATCCGATCACCGTGAAGAACACGGTCGGCATCATCAGCGACCGGCCGCCGCCTTCCTGCAGGAACGGCACGCTTGAGGTCAGGGCGGTGAAGTCGAACTGGCGGCGGATCGGGATGAGCACCTCCGGAAAACAGGTGTACAGGAAGTTGTTGAAGTGCAGGAGGAAGATGGCCCCGGTAGCGATCCAGAACAGGCGGTCGCGCAGCATCGGGCTGAGGGTCTGGCCTTCCTCGGGCAGGAGCGAGTTGGCGAAGTCCGCCAGCGGGTAGGGTAGCAGTTCATGTTCTGACCACTGCCGATGAATGACCACGGCCAGCGCGGTCAGTCCGAACCAGAGACTCAGCAACAGCGGCAGCCAGAACAGCAGGGGACGAGCCCAGGCTTCCCAGGGCACGTCGAAGAAGCGGATGTGCCGGTCCGTCTCGCCCAGGCCTTGGACGAAGCCGTTGAGGACTTTGTCCTCGTTGACGCTCACGTCCGCGAGCATATGTGGCGGCATGTCGGCCAGGACTTGCTTCTCACGCCAACCGGGGTTGAGCCGGTTGAAGTGATGCGGCAGTACCAGCGAGGTGGTGAAGCAGCGCAGCAGGCTGTCGCCCGGAATGCAGCAGGCAGCCAGCACGATGGCCAGCACCAGCGCGATCTCGCGCCCGCTCAGCATCAGGCGCCGGTGCACCCGGGCCAGGAGCGGGTTGATCGCGACGACCAGCACGATGACGGCCCCGTACACCGCTACCGGCAGGTAGTTGCCGAGCAGGAACGTCTGCTTCAGGATGTTGTCGTTGATGTAATTCAGGAAGCAGATGGCAACGACGCCCAGAAACCCCAGCACGATAGCGCGGACAGTCATACCGAATGCCCCTCTTTGCATGCGCGCCAACCTGGCGTCGCCTTCGGACGCGTGGGTGCCGTGCAAACGGGTGCCGTCCCGGTTCGTAGTCCCGCCTTCAGGCGGTCTTGCTGCCACGTGGCCGCGCGTACCCCGGACCGCGTAAACGCGGGACTACAAGCCTTGCGCCCCCGCTCAGTGACGACGCAGGTGAACGCATCGGATCAGCCCTTATGTTGACGCGCAGGCCCTCTTGGCCCGAGACTCGCGTGAGCCTACCACCGGACCTTGCACGCCACACTGGAGGATAGCACCGGCAAATCGATTGGCAACCCGGTGTCTGTGGCCTGCATCCGGACCGGAGGTGAGGCAACTCCTGTCGCGGTATCCCACCACTCGACTGTACAGGCACCGGCTGGGATGCCTTGCAGCATGACTCGGGCGCCTGCAATCGGGACGGCCTCGCGCTTTTCGACAATCGCCTTGATGTCATAGTCCCGGTTCTGCAGCCATAGCAGTGCCAGATGCTTGCCTACCAGGCCAACGCCGTTGATCTTGGGCCCAGGGTAGGCGGCATACCGTGGCAGGGTCAGGCGGTCGATGGTGATCCCATCCGCCCCGGCGTTGTACAATTCCACCTGATGCTTGCCGGCGGGGATGTCCACCACGACGTCCTTGTCGTAGTCAGCTCCCCAGATCTTCCATTCCTGATTGAACTCCGAGTGTGCCCACGGCCCCTTGCCTTCGCCGGCCGGGAATTCCTGACACAGGAGTTGCGTGCCGTCCAGTTTGATGTTGAGGATTCCGTGTATCCACACCCGGCCGATACGCAGGACCAACGGTCCGGGTTCGGCTCGATTCAGTTCGATCGTGATGGGATTCTGCTGATCCTTCTGAGCCCGGCCGTAGAGGTAGAAACGGCCGAGACCGTCCGGCGGGTCCGCAGAATCAATGACCAGGGTCCCGACTACCTGCGGCCCATCCTTGCACTCGAGCGTGAGGTCCTGCGGGGGGGCCGGTTCGGGTGGGACGATGCAGGAGAGACTGGCTTGCGCGGGTTTGAAGTCCGCGGTTGTCCATGGCACGTCCCGGCAGAAGCGTGCCAAGGGAGTGTACAGCCGGTAGAGGTTGTTCGGGTGCACGTAGTTGTCCCACCACCAGCTCAGTGCAGTGCCGGCCGTGCCGCAGAGGGCTGTAGACCAGATGGCGTTGTGCAGGTGGACACCGTCCGGATCGAGTTGGCGCAAGTCCATGTACTCCGCCCGCAACGGCGGCCCGAACTCGCCGAAGAGGTGTGGCCGCCCGTAGCGTTGCATCATGTCGCGGGAATACCGCGGCAGATCTCTGCCCATGCGCAACACGCCGTATGAATGGGATTGCACGAAGTCCAGTTCCGGGAGCTTCCAGATGTCCTCATGGCCATAGGTGTTGGAAAACGACGTCGTGACAAGGTGCCGATTCGGGTCCAGCTCGCGCAGGACGCCAGCCATCTCGACGTGCCACTTGGCGATCTCCGGAACCAGTTTCTCCCAGCCGGGGAAGCAACTCAGTTCGTTCCACAGTTCCCAGCAGAAGATGTTCGGGTCCCAGCCCCAGCGCGCCACGATGTAGCGCAGGCGCTGGCGGATCAGGCGATGCCCTTCCTCCGTGGTGTAGAACTCGGCGGGATCCTTCAGTGGGCCGCCGTTGACGGCGTTGTGCGGGCAGTTCTCCCAGGGCTTGGCTGTCAGTTTGCCCAGCCAGTAGTGCTCCTTCTGATACGGTTCGGGCGAGTCGCAGGTGAACAGGACGTGGATGCCGTTCTGCCGCGCCGTGTCAAGCACGTGGTCCATGCGCCAGGCGTTGGCCAGGTCATAGCGGCCGGCACCGGTGCCTTTGTGCTCGATGCTGAGGTACTCGTTCCACTGCAGCCAGATGCGGGCGAAATTCATTCCGGCCTGGCCGGCTGCCGGCAGCCAGTCGTCGAAGTTGTACGTGCCGCGCTTGTTGGTCCAGGCGAGGTTCTCGCCGATGGGGAAGAAGGGCGTGCCGTCGTCGTAACGGAAGTAGTTCGTCCCCGCGGCACGGCGGATGTACCCGTGCGCCTGTGACGGCGTGGCGGTGAACGTCAACGGCCGGGTCATGGATTCGCCGGTCTTGTCGCGGGCCTTGATCCGGATCTGCCACGCCCCGGGCACGGTCGGCGAGAAACGCACCTTCCAGGACGGTACGCCGACCGCCTTGACCTGCTCCTGGCCCTCAACCAGCGAACGCTCGCAGTCTTGGTAGAGGAAGGCCGGCATGATGACGTCCTTGCCTTTCGGGCTGCGGAAGACGCCATCGACCTGGATCTCCCTGGGATCGAAGGCATTCGCGAACTCCGCCGTGAGCGCGAACGTCACTTCGATGCGTTCGCAGCACGGCACGGTGCCGGCACTCAGCCTGATGTCGCGCACGTCGGGGCCGCCAGGTTGCCCATTCGCGAGCGGTCCTGGCCCGCCTCCACCGCACCCGCTCAGGATTGCCGTGCCAGCCACCAACATCAGTGCCGCTGTCTTCTGCATGGGTGTTCTCCCGTCTTCTTTCAGCACGGTTTCAGGTGTCAGGTTTCAGGTGTCAGGGAAACAGGTTGCATGGTGGACGTCTGACTGCGATCTGTGAACGATCGTTCTTGGCTGAAACCCGAAACCTGGACTCACACGCCCCCGTCCCATGTCTTCGTCCCCGCACAACAGCTTGGGGGAGAGTGCGCTACACGCGGACTTGCCCACCGCGTTTGGCCGAGACCTTGCGCCCGTCCACCGTCACCTCGAACCGCGACTTCGTCGTCCGGATGTCGAACTGCCGGCCGCGGAGCCGCAGCCCAGTGAGCTCGATCTCCGGTGAAAAGGAAGATGGGTTCGGGGCGACCCGAACCTTCCCGTCCGGTTCGACGTGGACGCCGAGCATGCCGAACACCAGCGACTGGGCCGCGGAGATGGAGCCGATGGCGTTCTGCAGTGGCGTGTCTTTGCGGTAGTCCATCTGGTTGGCGACCAGCGAGTCGGACCAATAGGGCAGGCGCTCGCCCCACCAGAGGATGCGGCGGAGAACGTCCTCGGCGAGTTGTGGATAGCCGGCGCGGTAGAGTTTGTGTATGATCGGGCCGGGGAAGCAGGAGCAGCACCCGCCGCCGCCGTTGTCGATGTCGACCTGATCGAACGCTGGGTCGAGTTTGGACATGCTGTGGATCCCGTACTCGGATAGAAACTCGCGCTCGTTCAGGTGGCTGAGCAAGCCTTGCTCCTGGTCCCGGTCGAGCGCCGGACCGCCGATCATCTTGAACATCTGAATCGTGTAGCGCAACTCCTTGCGCCCCTTTGCATCCTGCCAGTGGAACCAACGGTCTTTCGCGCTCCAGAGCGTGCGGCGGAGCAAGCGCTTCAAAGCTTGTGCGCGTGCCGGGAAGTCCACGGCGGGACTTTTCCCTGCCAGTTGGCACAGCGTGTGTGCCGCCAGAAAGCAGGCGCAGCGGCGGCCGTTCATGTCGGGCAGGACGTGGTCGTACCGGTATTCCCGGCGCAGTTCGAGGTGGTGATTGCCGTCGCCGTAATCCGTCAAGGTCGCAGCCTTGGTCAGGTCGTCACCGACCAAGGCCTGGCGGATCACGTGCTCGATGATCGTTGCGCTGGTGCCGTCGACGCGCTCATGCAGGAAGGCGACGTCGCCGGTGTGCAGCACGTAGTGGTAGACCAGGAAGATGATCTTCTCCTGGTTGATGTAGTACCAGGGTCCGAACGCCTCGCCGGCCAGCGGCAGAAAGGCGAAGTGCCGGGTCAGGTCGATGCTGAGAAACGCTTTCACATGCTCGCGCAACGCCTCGGGGTCATAGAGGGGGAAGAAGCCCCAGTTGTTGCCGAAGTCCCAGAGGTACGACGCCACACAGCCGCCCATGACCGATCCGGTCGAGTAGTACGGGTGGAGCTTGAACTCCGGCACGTCCCAGCGGTTCAGGAGAAAGTGGACCAGGGAACGGTTGTAGAACTTCGTCAGGCGCGCATCTTTGGCGTGGAGCGTCGGCAGCTTGTCGAACAGGTTGCGGACCCGGTTGGCCAGGTCCCGTCGCGCCGCCGCCACGACGTCACCGGGGTCGCGCAGGATTGCCTCGACGTCGCGGACGGCTTCGGTTTCCGGACCAATGGCGAGCGCGAGGTGCAGTTCGCGCGTCGCACCAGCCGGGAGGCGCAACTCGCCTTCCCAGTGGCTGCAATGCCCTTGCCACGTCGACGCTGCCATCGACGTTCCCAGCACGATGGCGCCGGAGTCATTGCGCTTGACCAGGCGTTGACCGCTGACGCGAACCTGGGTCGCGCTGCTCGATGCGGGCTGGGAAAACTCCCAGCGCGTGTTGATGTCCAGGCCGCCCAGGATGTTGAACTGAACCGGGACGTGTACAGGTTTGCCGGTCCGGTTCTCGAGTTGGGCGGTGAGCAGCAGTGCGCGTCGTCCAACGGCCAGGACGGTGGTGCTGGAGACTTTGACGCCGTGGATCACACCGGTCCGGCGGACTTCGGTGGGAAACCAGGTGTATTTCTGCGTCCGGACCTTTTCGCCGAACAGTCGTGTTTCGAGGCGGAAGTCCGAACTGACGAACGGCGGTGCAAACAGGCCGCGGCACGAGAGCACATCGCGATAGGTCACATTCGTGGAGAGCAAGCCGTTGATGATGCCGAGGTGCTGCTCATCGAGCAGGCACGATGCGCCGTCAAGGGCGAACAGACGTCGGGCCGCAGACTCGGACATGCTCTTGCTCATGGTGTGTTGTCTGGGTGAAGGTGTCAGGTGTCAGGTGTCAGGTGTCAGGTGTCAGGTGTCAGGTGTCAGGTGTCAGGTGTCCGGGTACCGGGTGCCGGGGGAGCAGTCGATCAGACTGATCGGACAGATCCGACCGATCAGACGGATCAGGCAGACCTCTCCGTGCCTGAAACCTGACACCTGAAACCCGACACCTCTCTCATCATGCGCCCGCCTCGCGTTCCAGAATCTCCCAGGCCTTGCCGATGTAGAACCGGTAGTTCGCCAGCGGCGTGCCGTTCGTGATGCGGTGATCGAGCCCGAGCATGCATCCGCCCGTGGCAACGATGGGTGGGATCTTGTACTCCAGTTCCGCTGCGATCTCCGCATTGCTCCGGCGCAGCACGTGCTTGTCAATGCCGCCGTAGAAAGCCAGGCGTGTGCCGTAGCGCTGGCGGATTTTGACGATGTCCATGTTGGCGGCCGGTTCCATGGGGTGCATGCAGTTGATCCCGGCATCGACGAAAGCGGGGATCACGGCGTTCATGTCGCCGTCGCTGTCCTGGTCAAACACGCGCGCCCCCCGCCCCGCCAGCAGGTCCCACACGCGGCGGTAGTATGGGTGGATGAACTCCTGTACCTGTTTGGGCCCGGCCAGGGGCCCGGACTTGCCGGCCATGTCTTCGTGCACGCTGAGTATGTCGACCGTCACGGTTCGCGATACCGTGTCGAGGACGCGGACCGCCGTGTCACCGACCGTCGTGAGCATGTCATGAATGAGTTCCGGCTGCTCGTAGTACGCCAGGCACAGGTTCTCTTCGCCCATGAGTTGCCGGGGCAGATCGAACCCGCCAGGAATGCCTGCGACGGTTGCCCGCCCCGCAGCCAGATGGGCCTTGGCGGCGGCTTCCCAGTCGCCTGCCAGGCGGGCTTCGGCGAACTCGAACATGTGGCGGATCCGGAGCCAGTCGTCCATGTTCTTCACGGGATGGCCGCTCTCGGGCAGCGGGATGGTCGCGACGCCTTTGCACAGGCGCATTTTTCTGCCCAGGCTGTCCCGGGACAGCACGTACTCCTCGGTTTCCTCCAGGACGCAGGGCTTGCATAGTCCCCCTGTCTGGCCGGTGTTCACCGGGATGCTGCCCAGTGCCGGGCAGCGGTAGCGGAAGGCTGAGAAATCCAGTTCCGCGGGAGTGGCGCCCTGCTCCAGCCACTCTTCCTTGAGGCCGACGATGGGGCCGAAGATCTCGGTGAACAGTGGCCGGTCGTTGCGGCGGAAGGTCATGAAGTCGAGGTATTCTTCCCGCATCACAGTGGGAGTCTTCTTGATCGCCAGATCGCCGTGGTTGGGCCAGATCAGTTTGCGGGGCATTGGATACAGACCCTCCGAACACCGAACACTGAACGCTGAACACTGAACACCCTACTCGTTCCCACGCCCAATGCCATCACGGCGTTGTGGATCCGGGAGCCCCGGGCTGATGCGCCGCGGCCTCCGCCGCCGCAACCGCGCCGGCGAGACGGCAGGCGCCGATCAGGACCCCGGGCGCACCGCGGGCGCCAAATGCCTGGGGCGGGGTCACCGGGTATCTGGCGCGAAACGCGGTCAGACCTTTGTCCAGAATCGGCTTGGGATCGGCGGCGAACAGCGAGGCAATAGCGCACGCCTCGGCTACGTACGTGAAATCGGTCCGGATCCAGGAGTCTGACTTCAGGTCGCGCCGCGTCTCGGGCGCGTGGCGCTCGATGCAGAAGTCGCCGAGGCGTCGAAACGAATGGGCAACACGCTCGTCACCGGTCATCTGCCAGTACAGGTGCAGGCCGCGGAGCAGCATGGCGCCCCAGTGCAGGCTGGGGTGGTGGTAGGCGGGGTCCTCATAGCGGGGCACGGACCAGCAGCCCAGCTTCGGGTCCTGCACGCGCACGGCGTAGTCCACCAGGCGGTTCAGGTTCCGGAGGTGCATGGGATCGCGCGTCAGTTCGTGGACTGAGACCAAGGTCAGGAGCGGGTTGCCCGTCTGGCGCGTGAGGTTCCACATGCTGAACGGAGGCTGTGCCTGATACGGTCCGTCGGGCGGCATGTTGCGGACCACGTAGTCGGCCAGGCCGCCCGAGGCCTCACGGAGCCGCTCGTCGCCCGCCATGTAGTAGACCCACAGCACGCCTTCCGGCCAGCCGGCGTGCGCGAAGTTGGGCGGATCGACCTGGTGCCCTTCACAGGTATCGCCCGTGTGCACATAGGAGCCGCCGACCCAGGCCGGCGTTGACGAGCAGTGCACGATGTCGGCGTCGACAAAGTGGCGTGCGGCCTGCTGTGCCGCACGCCAGAACTCCGGGGCGCCGGTGCGCACGAACTCGACGACCAGCGCGGCCATGTAGTTCCACTCCATGTTCGTCCACAGCTTGGTATCGGTCTGCACGTAACCGCAGGGGGCAAAGTAGTCGCCCCAGTCCTCGATACCGTATTTCATCTGTTTCGCGCGCAGGGTGTTGAGCGTGTGCGCCGCGCTGGCGTAATAGGGCTCGAAGCGCGGGTCGTGCCTCTCAGTGACGGGCCCGAACACGCCGGTCTGGCAGTAGTGCGCCGGCGGCAGTGCAGCCCCGAGAGGATCGAGCACGGACGCCAGGCGTGCATCGCGGTCGGGCGGTGTCAGGGTGCCGTCATGCGGCACGAGGGCGATCTCTGTCGTCAGGCGCGTACCTTGCGCGAAACGGAACACCCGCTCGCCGGCGGCAGGCCAGACGCCGACCTCGATCGCCAGGCCATTGTCGCTCTTCCGAACGGTGATGCTCCGCGGGCAGCGCTCGACAAATTCGTGGACGCCGAGCGCGAGACCAGTCCCGGCACCGCGCAGGTCGAGCCAGCCGTCGGTGCGCTCGCCGGTCGCTGCCACCGTAGCCCCGGCGCGCAGGTCCCATGCGCCCTTGAACTCCGCAACGCACGCGCCGGTCCCGGTCTGTGAGAGTGTCTGCGCCGCGCCGTCGAACGGCAGCGCGGTCGTCGGCCACTGAACCGCGCTTGGCACGACCTGGATGCCATCGACGATAAGTGCAAACTCAGTTAGGGGCAGCGCCGGACTGCAGCCTTTCTCGGGTGCATAGCGTTCGTCGGATTCGTTCAGCACCGAGAAGCGCAGCAACAGCGTCTGCGGTGCGGTCTCGGTCAATACGGCCTGGAATGCGAGCGGCGCAGGATTCCCGTCGGCCGCCAGAAGGTGCCCCTTGACGGATACGCCCGGTCGGACGCCTTGGGAGACAGGCGCCGCCGACTCGACGCGGAGCCGGTCGCAGTGCAGCCCGGTAGCGGTCCGCAGTCGTACCGCGAGTGGCTGCGAGAGCAGCGGCTTGCCGTCGAGGGTCAGTCGGTCCCAGATTCCGTCGCGATACGAGACCTCGATCTGGCCGCAGCGGAATGACTGCGCTGTGGCAGGGGGAGCGGCTGGGGTTGCGGCGCCCGGCACGTCGCGGCCGAACTCGACCGGGAATTCCGCCCCGGCCGCATCGCAGTCAGCCTGGAACTGGAGCCGGAGCCACTTCACGCTGCCGTCCGGCCACAGCACCAACGGCTGGGTGGTGAGATGCGCGACATTGGCAACGCGGAACCCGTGTTCCGGGCGGAAGGCGCCGCGCGCAAAGGGGACACCCGCCGTGACCCACTCCTGCCGCCGTGCCACGGCGCGGGTCTGGAAGAGCCGCAGCGCGGTGCGCTGCACCGCCGGGGGTGTGGGCGTGGCGGGGAGGGCGACGGGCCTCTCCATGCCGCGCGCGGCGTCGTAGACGGGCATGAGCCGGAGGTAGTCGACATAGATCGGGCCGGGGTTCGCCGCGGTGCGGACGCGATGCGCGACCCAGACTGACAGACGCTCCGAGACGTCGATCAGGCCCAGCTTGATCTCGCCGGCGCCGCCCGTGATCCGGCGCCAGGTCTGGCCGTCCATGGACACTGCCGCGTCGCGCTGCGGGTCGGACAGGATAACCTCGTACGGGCCGGGCACCAGGCCGGTTGCAGCCAGTTGCAGCGGCGGCAGGTTGCCGCCGTCGTCGGCGGCGAGAGTGTCCGACTTGATGACCGTGTCGTCCGAGAACAGCCACGGGTTGTTCTTCGGGTCGAGGCGGCAGGCAGCCCAGCGCGCGTCGCCATCCACGTCGTCGGTCGCGATGGCGTCCGGCGCGGCCACGATGTCTTCCGCCTCGAGGAACACACCGGTGCGGTAGCGCGCCTGGGCTGTGGGCGAGTGCGCCGGCAGCAGCAGGCCGGTGGTGTAGGGCGGCAGGGGCGGGACATTCTGTTGCAGCCGGATACTCTCGATCCAGAGTTCCGAGTACCCGCGGGCGTCGACCCCGACCCGGACCTGTGTGTCAGCGGCGGCCTGGAACACGACCGACACGTCGTGCGGCGTGTTGTTGCGGTTCAGCACCTCGGTTTCTGCCACGACGACGGGGGTTGCGGTGTTGCCGGACGCTGCGATCAGACGGATCGTGCCATACCCGAGATTGCGCCGGACGCGGGCCGACAGGGTGTACTGCGCGCCCGCCGTGAGCGCCACCGTGTCCTTGCTCAGAAAGGTCCAGGAACCGGTCTGGCGGAAGTCGACGTAGGCGGCATAGGCGTCCAGAAGTCTGCTCACTCGCGTCAGGCTGAAAGCGCAGGTGCCGGACTTGCGCTCGAACGCCCAGCGCGCCAGGGACGCGTCGCCGGCAGCGAAGGTCTCGCGGAGCAGCGTGTGTGCCGTCGCCGTTTCAGTGGCGTCCTCCTGGTGACCCCGCCGCGGTCTGCCCTGGTCGTAACGCGCCGCAATCTCGTCCTGGGTAAGGGCGCGGCCAAACACGGCGACCTCGTCGATGAGTCCATCGAAGGCCCGAGTGCCCGGTGCCGCGGACGCGCTGGCGGTTCCGATATTGCCGATGAGCAGGCGCCCCGACGACGCCCGGAGCTTGCCGCTCCACTCGGCCTTCACGCTGCCCTCGATGCCGTTCACGAACAGTTTCTGAACCTGCCCGTCAAACGTCCCGACTACGTGGTACCAGTGCCGGAGTGGGACGGGCTCGCCCAACGCGCTGGAATGCGGCTCGCCCCGTTCGTCCTGGACCGTGAACGCCAGGCCCCAGCCGTGCCCGGCGTGCATCATGAGGCTGTACACGCCACGGTCGACGATTCGACCGTAGTCGCCCTGGCCGAAGCTGCGCGGAAGCACCCACGCCTCGACAGTGACCGCGTCGACCGGGTTCAGGCGCGCGTCGTCGCCGCAGTCCACCGCCCCGCTTTGCCCGTCGAAATCGAGAGCGTGCCTGTCACCGGCTTGCGCCCAGCGCACACCGTTGCCAAGCCGCGCGTCATGTCCGGCGCCACTGGCGTCGGGAACGATGTCGCCCTGGCCCGTGCCGAATATCCACTGGCCCAACACCGGTTCCGCCCCCATGGACGTCGCTGCCATGGCGCACGCGCACAGTGCTGCGCACGCTGCCGCGTACACCGTCCGTAGCCTTGGGGAATGGGTTCCCAGGCAGCGCGCCGGTTGCGCTGGAGCTTGCCGCTTCGTGGACATCGCTATCGCCGTCGGGTTCATCTGCACCTTCTGCCGTTGTGCCTGACTTGGCGGGCTGCGCCGTCCCAGCCGTGCGGTCATGCGGTCGGACCAGGAACGACCACGATGAGGAAGTCGTGCGCTGTCGGGGCCATGTCGAACACCTCGCCCGGCGCTGCCAGGCACTCCCTCACGCCCCGTCGCGTTGTCAGGTCGTAGAGGCGTGTCCGGGACGAACCGGCTGGCTGTGAGCAAAGCTCCATTCGGCAGGCGACCGGCTCGGGCGTGCGGTGCCAGCGTCCGGCCAAGTGCTTGTTGCCGCTCTCGATCAGTGCATGATTCGCGGTGTTGAAGATGTACGCGACGAGGGTGTGGCGGTCGGCCGACCGGAGCCAGCAGGCGCGGTAGCCGCGCGACGTCCGCAACGGCCGGTCCGCCAGGAACGCGGCAGGGAGTTCGGGATCCTCGTAGGGCAGGCGTGCATCCACGACGAACGTTCCGGCGGGTGCCGCACTGTCCTCGACCAGGTATCGAGCCATGAGCGACCGGGCCGAGAACCAGTTCTCGTACTGGCCCAACACACGCCGGCGCTCGGGATCGCTGAGGTTCGCCGAGTTCACGCGGATCGCGATGCGGGGTTCCTCGAACGGCTGCGACCAGTCGACAAGCTCGCGGGCTTGGTGCAGGATGAGATGTTCGTCCTCGGTGCACAACTCGTCCCACGTCAACATGATCGGCGAACGGTGGACCAGGCCGATGTAGAACGTGTCGCGGACCCGGATGCGGTACCGCGGCGTGCCGGCCCAAGTCTCCTCGAGGCCCATGAACTTGGCGTAGAGCGGCGGGCACGGCCAACTGCCTTCGCCCATGAAGTAGTCGCCGAGCTGGAGCATCTTGTACTCGATGGCGAGGTCTGTCTCCGGGTACAGGTCCGTGCCGGCCCAGTACACGCGGCTGCCCTTGAGCCGCGGCTCGAAGCCCTGGCTGAGTTCGTGCGGAAGCTTGGTCAGGCGAATGATGGGCTCGCAGAGGAAGACGTGGTTCGGGTCAAGGGCCGTGACGAAGTTCATCGTGTCGTTGACGCGACCTTGCAGTGCGACATGGTCGCCTTCGCCGGACGTGGACGTGGCGCCGAGCGCCGTCTCGTCGCGGAACACCGTGACGAACTCGGCTAGGTAATTATGGAAGAGTTGAGTGAACGGGGCTGAAGGATCTTTCCAGTCCTCATCCCGGAAGCCCGCCTCCAGGTACTGGCGCAGCACGGGTGTGTAGGCGTTGCTGCTAGGGGCGGCCACGGTGCCGTAAGGGTAGTGCGAGAGCGCCATCAGCAGCGAGAGCTGGTGTCGTGCCGCAACTCGCAGCAGCAGCGCCAGTTGCTCGGCGCCGTGCGGCGCCAGGTGGCCGCCCGCGTCCAGTTTCTCCCACACGGCCCAGCCTTGGCTGAGGTGGAGCAGGTCCCACCCGTTTGCCGCCAGATATGCGAGCCGCTGTTCGATCTCCGCTTCGGTCAGCGCCTCCCAATAGTGCCAGTGTTCGCCCGCCGGTGTAGTCCGGTCCCAGGCGTCCCATGCCTCCTGACCTTGGACCAGGCGTTCTTCCGGATCGCCAACCTGCCGGAACGGGATCGTCCCGACGTAAGAACCGGTCACGGGGCCCAGGGCCCGCGCGTTGCGGACAAGGGAGCGCCTGGCCGAATCGTAGGCGAGGAACTTGCCGTCTGAGACGCGGACCGGCAGAGTCGTGCAGGTGTCGGGTTTGCCGGCCAGGCGCCACGCGACCGTGTGGTCGCCTGGCTGTGAGACGGCGAGTCGCCCGGTCCAGAGCCCGTCACGTTCCTCCAGCCGGATGGCACGACCGTCGCAATCGGCAGTCAGAGCGACTTGGCCCGCGGAGAGCAGGGCGCCGGTGGCGTCCACTACAACCGCGGCGACTGGAACCCCCGTGGCGGCCGCGGTCTTCCGTGTCCGGACGACTGGCAGGCACGGCACCACGGCCGTGTTTCCAGGGAATGCGGCGGTCATGGACAGGGTCGCCTGGGTTGCGGCCTGCGCCGTCCACACCCCCACGGCCAGGTGCAGTTCGGCGAAGCGCAACGTGTAGCCTTTGCGCCGCCAGGCGTCCGCGATATCGAGCCTGACCGAGCCGGGGCCGCGCATCCAGTCGCTCGCCAGCAGCGGCGGACCGCTGCGGCCCTTCACCAGGACGCAGACCTGCCAGTCAGCCGTGGCGTCGGCGACCGCGATCTCGAGGACCGGGTGCTGCTCCAGGTTCACCTGCATGCCTGGCAGCACCACCGCGTCCCGTTGGCGCGCTGAGCGTTTTTCGAAAACCATCGCGGTCCCGTCGTGGCGGATCGTGTTCGCCGGTTCGGAGAACCAGTCCGATGCGCGGGTCTCACCGGTGAGCGGCAGTCTGCCGCACGCTTCGTAGCAGAGCAGGGCGCCGTCGTCCGTCGTCACCCAGCGCAGCGTCCGGTTGAAGGTCCAGGATTGGTCAAAGAAGGCGAAGTACTCGGGCTCGTTCCCGCGCGGCCCTCGCCGGCGCTCGTGGTAGACTTCGTCCTCGTGGCCTTCGACTGCAAACCGGGGACGTTCGGCCATGTTCGGGTCCCTCTCTTGCTGGTGAGCCGTCACCGCGTCATGGGAAAATAGCCATGGACGGGGCGACGAGGGTGCGCAGTTCCCCACGTCCGAGTGTGGTCGTGTGACCGTCAATGTAGAACGTGTTGGCCCGGTCGTGATGAATGGCCCACACGCGGTCCGAGGCCGGCGCGCCACCCAAAGTGAACTCCGCCACCTGGTAGTACTTGCCCAGGTTAACCAGCGCCCAGCCGTCGATCGAGTCGGCGCCATAGACGAGTTCCGAGGGGTTCCGGACCGACCGGAAACGGTAGAGCCGCCAGTCGTAGGTGCCGTCGAACGCCGAATACACGACCGTACCGACCCCGGGCGTGCCGCGGTAGTAGCCACTGTAGTTGATTCCGTAGTGCCACCCGCTCCGGATCGACGACGCGGCCGGGAATTCGGGCAGGGCGGGACAGGTCCCAGCATACACGACGTTTTCCATATACTTACCATCGAGCAAAAACTGGAGCCACCCGTTCCACGGTGACCAACCCACCCCCACGTAGCGCACGACCGGCACCTCCGTGTCGTAATCGTCCCCGTACCCCTGGAGCGCCACGATGCACTGCTTCATGTTGCCGGTGCACAGGCCGAGTTTGGCCTTGTCCTTGGCCGTGTGCAGGGCGGGCAGCAGCATGGAGGCCAGAATGGCAATGATGGCGACGACGACCAAGAGCTCGATCAACGTGAACATCCGTCGTCCGTCGCGGTGCGACATGGTTTCGGCTCCTCGCGTCCGGCGATCCCGGCAGTCATTGTGGTCCGTTCGCCGTTACGCCGTTCAACTAAAGCGCTTAAGTTAAGATACCCCGCGCACGGGGCCTTGTCAAGTGCGCCTGGCCTGGGGTGGGCGGCACGTCGGCCGTGGAAACATGGCCTCCCCGTGACGGTGCGTCAGCGTTCCGTCTTGCCTGAGGGGCGTAGCTGTTTCGGGCCTTGCGAACGTCGCAAGCTGGGGCATCTTCGCCGCCAATGGGACCGGGTGTGCGTGGCGTGGCTGCGGCGTGTGGCGGCGTCAGGCGGGCGGTGCGGTCGGCGACGCGCGGCCCCGCGGGCTGAAGCCGGGACTCAGGCGTGGGAGTGGCGGCGGTGTCTGGCGTCTGAGTACCGCCTTTCAGGCGGAAGTGGGCGCGAGTCTTCAGCGAGCGCGCGGGGTGCCTGCGGCCTGGGTGCAGAGCGTGGCGGCGTCGGACGGTCGCTGCGGGTGGGGACGCGTTTCCCCGCGGCTCGTCCGTTTCCGCCAGGCGGCGACACGGCCCTCAGGGACCAGAGACGCAACGTCGTGGTTCAACTATGCCAATGCGGCCACGGCTGGCGTCACGTTCCAGCCGTCGACGGCCACCTGCAGCGCGGTGGCTGTGCCGGCGGGTAGTTCCGCCGTGAGAACTTTACTCTCGCCCGGTAGCAATGAGAAGTAGTTGTCACTCCAGAAGACGGGCAGGATCTCCTCGCCGTCGGCCGCCCGCACCATGCGCACTCGGGTGAAGAAGGCCAGGCCCGTGCCGGGATTGGACAGTTTCACTCGAACGACCGGATTTGCGTTCGGTGGCGTCGGCGGCAGCGTTTCTCCCGAGACGTTGAGCGTGGCTTGCGGCAGTTCCGCCAACTCGGGGAAGCATGGCGTCTGGCGCGGGACAGCCAGTGGCTTGTTCGCGGGGAACTTCTTCATGTCATCGGTGAAAACGATCTGGTAATCGTCGAGGCGCGGCGAGAGCCAGTAGAAGTTGTCGGCGACGAGCACGCCGCCGGCGTCGCGCAGTTCCAGTTTCACGAAGTACACCGGTGTTTCTGCCGCCGAGGTTGGGCGCGGCAGGACGAATGCGTCGCGGCAAATGTTGGCGGGCACGTCCGCGGCGCTCGACTGGCGGTGCAAGACCTTCAGATGCAGGTCGTAGACGGTCGCTTGCACGGTCAGTCCGGCGACGGGCGCCAGACCGCTGTTGACGACCGAGATCATCCCGTCGAGGGGACAGAGTTGCACCGCGAGCCGCGCGCAGGCCTTGCGGATCGCGAACAGGCTCACCATGGGGCGCAGGAACCAGTCGTACACCTGCCACTGCACGTCCGGGAAGGCGCTGTTGAGTTTCCAGTGCCCGAAGCCGCTGGTGATGTCCCACATGCGGTGGTGTACGGCTTCGAAGAAGGCGCGGTGCTGGTCGTAGGTCACCAGGTGCGCTTTCCAGACGTAGTCGCGCACATCCTTCGGCTCGCCGTAGAGCAGGCGCAGGCCACGGTCGAACCACTCGTAGTATGTATTGGCGCCGTAGTGCGCCCAGGTCTTGTCGAGCGGGTACTGCGGGTCGTTGCCGGGGTTGGGCGGCAGGTCGCGCAACTGCGGAATGAACCGGACCAGGCTCTCGAGCGGCGGCAGCGACGCCGCGCAGCTCTCGATCATGAACATCCAGTTGCGCTGTTCGCGCACGAGGTGGTAGTAGACCCACGGCAACTGCCAACTGTAGGTCTTCGGATAGTAGTCGTTCATGCCAACCGGCAGGTCCTTGCGGAACCACTCCGGAAACTGGGTGCGGTAGTGCGGGAACGAACCGGAGGGCACGAGGAAGCGTGTGTCGTCCAGCGCCAGCACGGTGCGTCGCCACATCTCGTAGACGTCTTCGCGCGTTTCGCCTTCGTTCTGGGACATGTAGATCACCAGCGACGGGTGGTTGCGGTAGCGCTTGACCAGGTCCACGGTGCAGTCTTCCAGCACCTGCAGGTCGACGTTCCACGGGCGGTTGTACTGCAGCCAGTAGCAGTCGTAGAAGCAGTTCCAGAACAACAGCCCAAGCCGGTCGCAGATGTCCAGGTACCAGTCCGGCGGGTTGGGGATGTCCTCAAAGACGACGTAGTTGAGGTTCGCCTCCGCCAGGTACCGCAGCTCGGCCTCGACGCGTTGCGGGTCCCAGTCGAACATCATTTCCGGCTGGACATAGCCGCCGCGCTGGAAGATGCGCTGGCCGTTGACGCAGAGCCGGAACGTGTGCGCGCCGTCGCGCTCGTACAGCTCGCGGTCGATACGGCGGACGCCGAACCGGGTTTGGGCCTCGGCGGACGCGGAGCCAACCACGACGACGCGCAGCGTCAGGTTGTACAGGGGCTGGGCGCCGTAGGTGTTGGGCCACCACAACTTCGGATCCTTGATGACGAGTGCGGCGGCATCGGTCGCGGTGAGCGTGACCCACTGCGTTTCGTAACTCAGAAGGTTGACGGGACGACTGAAGGTGGCTACGACGGCGCCAGTGTCGGGTGCGGTGATGGTCCCTTCGAGCACGCCACGGACCGGCGCCGACGTGGCATTGACCAGTTCCGCCGAGACCGTGAGCCGGGCCGGGTTCAACTCGGGGAGCGCGAGGCTGCACTTGACGAACGGGTGCCTGAGGTCGATGGGCCCGGTGACGTCGAGCGTGACCTCCTGGATCAACCCCAGGTTGCGGTCCGGCACGGTTGGGAAGCAGTCGTAACCAATGCTCATGACCTCAGTTACATCGTTGCAGATGTCCTTGTGGAAGCCGCGCACCTTGCCGAACACCTCCAGTTGCGTGTCCGGCACGCCGGGGTGGTCGACGGGGTAGACGAGGATGGCGAGGATGTTGCGGCCGGGTGTGACGTGACCCGTGATGTCGAGGCGGAAACGCTGGAACATCCCGACCAATTGCTCGCGGTCTGCGATCTTCGCACCATTGACCCAGACCTCGGCGCGGTAGTTCAGGCAGTTCAGGGTCAGCCAGACGTGGCGGTCGGGCGCGAGTGACGGCATCTGAAACTCGGTGCGGTACCACCAGGGGTCGCGCCAGGGGTTCCGCTTCCCGGGCAGATGGCTGAACTGGGTCAGGTCGTGCTGTTCGTTGAACTCATCCGAGGCGTCCGGGATCCTGTACGTGTCCAGAGCGCAGCGCGGGTCCGGGTAGGTGCGGTCCTTGACCAGCGCGCTCAGGACCGTTGCCGGCACGCGGGTCGGGTGCCATCCCCGCGCGTCGAAGGAAAGGGACGAGACCGCATCGCCCGTCGCGTCCAACAGGTACGAGGATTGCAGTTGCCAATCGTCAATGAGAACCTGTGCACGGGGCCCGTGTTCATGGTTTTCCGTGGCGTTCATGCCGGCCTTTCCTCGCGCGGTCTTGCGGGACTGATGTGGAATCCAATTCGGTTCAGAACCTGTGCGGAGACGACGGCGAACAGGGCGAGTCCGCCACCATGTGCTCGCGGGACGGGAGCCATGCCTCGAACTCCGCATTCGCGGTGGTGGTCCGGTCTTTGCCGCCAGCCCTACCGAACGGAACGGTCGGGAATGCAGGGCAAGAAGCGACAGTAGGCAAGACTTTTCCGGCGGAAGTTGCAGTCCCCATGATTTTGCCATTCATGATTTTGCTGCGGATTCTCGTGCTTGCCGGATCAACTTGCCTTGGGAAAGTGCGGATTTCGCAACTCCCCCACCGCCTCGACCATGGCGCGGAAGTTCTCCGGCGGGATGGGCGGGTTGATCTCGCTCGAACTGGCCACGAACATGCCGCCGGTCGCCAGCACGTTCGTCTCGCGGATGTGGCGGTGCACTTCGCGCTTCACCTGCTCGGGCGTGCCGCGTTCGAGCAGGTCGACGCCATCCACGCCGCCGGCCCAGACCATCTGCGGCCAGGTCTGTTTGAACTCGACCACGTCCATGCCGCAGTTCGGCTCGAGGCAGTAGAAGCCGTCGACGCCGGTCGCGATCAGGTCCGGGATGACCTTGCGCCAGTTGCCGTCGCTGTGGTAGAGCGCAATGACGCCGTGTTCGTGCCAGGCGTCGGCGAGACGCTTGATGTTCGGGTAGTGGAACTCGTGCAGAAACGCCGGGCCGAATATCGGGCCCTGCTTGGTCGCGAAATCCTCGGCGATCAGCACGACCGGCGAGACGGCGACGTACTCGTCGGCGATGGCGTGCAGGCGCTGCAAACGGTGGTTCATGCTCGCGGCCATGTAGTCGCGGAAAGTGTCCGGCCACGCGGCGTAGAAGTACGAGAAGATCTCCAGGCCCATCCCGCCGTCGCCGTAGGCTCCGCACAGCCCAGTATCGATCGGGTAGGCGAAAATCTGCGTGTCGCCGAGTTTGGCTTGCAGCCCGCGCATGTAGTCGCGGTGGGACTGCCGTTCCTTCGCCACGTCGACGCGCGCCTGTTGCAGCGAACGGATGCGCTTGACGAGCCAGTCGCGGCCGCCCTCTTCGTCGGTGAACGGGCGCGACACGGTCCACACGGTCCAGTTGTCGTACTGGTGCACCCAGCCGTCGGGCGAGGTCACGCGCTTGGTGCCGAGCTTCTGGGTCGCCGGCGGCATGACCAGGTCCATGGTCTTCCGGCACACTTCGCAGATGTCGTCCAGCGTGTAGTCGAACCCGGCGATCGTCTTGCCGGTCCAATCGGCAATGACGCGCGGGTTGTAGCTGAGCTGTTCGAGCAGCGCAGCGCGGTCGATCGGTTGGTGGCGCAGCGTCGCCAGCACGCGCTCACGCTTGGTCATGGTGTCGGAGGCAAAGAGCTTTTCCATGGTGGACTCCGCTGGGTTAAGCAAGTGTCGTGGGACGAATGGGACCTATGAGACGGATGGGACTCATGTTTGCGGTCCGTGCGCCACCGGGCCTTCGGCTGTTTCGTAGGCGCGCTGCACCGCGGCGAATGCCGCTTTGCGGCGCCGCTCGTAGGTGACCAGGCCTTTCAGGTTGAGCTCGTCCCAGCCGCTGTTGCTGGGTTTCGACGGGTCGCGGTAGTCCGCGAAACAGAAGGGGAAGGTTCCGACGATCTGCGGGTAGTCGCGGGTCAGGGCAAGGATTTGCGCCAGCAGGTCGGCATGATATTCCTCGGACCACAGGTCGCGACTGGCGGAGTGGACGCCGGGAATCGAGTCGGCGCCGAACTCGGTCAGCAGCAGGGCGAGCCGGTTCTGGCGGTCCTTGAGTACACCGTCGAGCATCTTGCGCATGCCCGACAGGTCGATGGGTTCACGGCCGTCCATGTGCGGCGGTGCCGCGGCACCCTCCGGCACGATGCGGCCCTCAATCTTGCCGTACCAGCCGAAGTACGAATTGATGCCGAGCACGTCGACCAGTTCCGCGAGCGGGCCGACGTTGCCGTACAGCGCGGCGTAGGACAGGAGCCGGGTCGGGTCCTCTTCGCGCGCGGTCTTGGCCAGGGCGGTGAAGAACGGTGCGGCTTCCGGGTGCTCGGTATTGCATTCGTTGCCGATGCCGTAAAGCGATACGCTGACGTGGTTGCGGGCGGTCGCGACCATCTCGCGGATGATCTGGCAGGCCAACCCGGTTGCATGGGGATTGGCGAACAGCGTGTTGCTTTGGTCTTTGTGGGGATGGTAGCAGTAGACCATGGGCTCGATCCACACCAGGATGCCGGTGCGGTCACAGGCGGCGTAGAACCGTTCGTCCATGGGGTAGTGACAGCGCACGGCATTGCAGCCGGCCGCCTTGATGAGCGCGACGTCGGTGGCGATCTGTTCGTCGGTCATGACCAGGCCGTGGACCGGCGAATCGTACACGTAACAGACGCCTTTGAGCGTGATCGGCCGGCCGTTCAGTTGCACCCGGCCGTCGCGCATGGCGAGGGTGCGGAAGCCGAAGGCGAACTCCTGCCGGTCGATCACGCGCCGTGCCCCGTCGAGCAGCTCGACCGCGATGGGTACGAGGAACGGGTTCTCCGGCGACCAGGCGGGTGTGTCCATGAACGGCACGCACACGCTCAGGGTGCCGTCGCCGCCAACGGTGTCCTCCCAGGAGAGCCCGTCGCCGCTGCTGACGCGGACGAGCAAGTGACCGGTCGGATCGGACCGATCAGACGGATCATGTGGCGCCCCCGCCACCCGCCCGGATACGTTGAGTTGCCAACCGTTCTCGGCTGGCACGGCTTCCAGCTTGACCCCGTCCAAAGCCTGGCCGGCGGTGATCTCCAGGCTCACGTCGCGATGGATGCCGCCGTAGTTGAAGTAACCCATGACGGCCGGCCAGACGGTGCTGCCGGCGCGGTTGTCGACGCGGACCACCAGCAGGTTGCGGCCAGGCTTGAGTGTCGCGGTCACGGCGACCGTGAACTCGGTGTAACCGGTCTCGTGCCGGCCGACATCCGTGCCGTTCAGGTAGACGCGGCAGGCGTAGTTGACCGCGCCGAACCGCAACCGCGCCAGGGTCATGCCGGCGAGTTCGCCGGCGTCGAACTCGCGCGCGAACCAGCCCACGCCCTCGAACAGGTCGTAGCGCTCGCCGTACTTCTGCCAGACGCCGGGGACCGTGACCTTATGCCAGTGCCGGCGGTTCGAGTCCGGACTGACAAAGGTGCGGATGTAGCCGGGCGTGTCGTGGTAGCGCGGGTCCAGGTCCGCGACGAAATCCCAGGTGCCGTTGAGGTTGATGAGGTTGAGGATGGTTCGCATGTAAAACGTGTTTCCAGCCCGAAGCGGTGTAACTAAAACGCTTAAGGCAAATAACCATATCACGCGGCGAAACATCTGTCAAGGCCGAACCGTGGGCGTGGCGTGCTGCGTCAGTCGCGGGTGGAGATAAGGTCGACGGTTGACCGGGGCTGGCGCCTAGAGTGGT
>Ga0156402_1018_pt1 | contig 32190 bp, 22 predicted proteins | sample RifOxyA3_FD_108045 | JGI IMG/M metagenome (GOLD analysis project Ga0156402, IMG submission 108045) | Lentisphaerae bacterium RIFOXYA12_64_32 | reverse complement strand
GGGGGGGGGGGGAGTCAAGTACATCGCCCTATCGAAAGAAGATTGCGACGACGATCGCGAGAACCAAGAGGAGAAAGGCCATGACAAGAGCGGGTTTTTTCGAGACCGATATTACGCCGGCGGTGGGCATGGAGATGCCTGGCGGCTACGGGAAGTGCTACCAGCGTGCGTACCGCGACCGTTTGAAGGTCAGGGCAGGGGTGATCGACGACGGCAAGACGCGCGTGGCGCTGGTGGGGATTGACACCTGCGTCATCGCGGCGCGCACGGTGGCGGCGGCCCGGGCAGAAATCGAGAAGCGGTGCGGCATTCCTGGCGGCAATGTCATGATTGGCGCCAGTCACACGCACAGCGGTGGGCCGTTGTTCGGGGCCTTCCCTGACGAGTTCGAGGGCGCATCGGCGCTCGTCAAGGAGTTGGCGCTGAACCACAGCACGGTGGTGGACCTGCTGTACCAGGATTGGGTGGTGCGCCAGATTGCGACGGCCGTTTACGAAGCGGACCGGCGTCGCGAGAAGGCATTGCTGTCGGTCGGGAAGGGGCAGGAAGGCGCGGCGGGGTTCAACCGCCGGTTCCGCATGAAGAGCGGCCGCTCGGTCACCCACCCGGGCAAGGTGCACCCGGACATCGTCGAGCCCGCCGGCCCGATCGACCCTGACGTCGGCGTGCTGGCCGCGTGGCGCCCGGACGGGGCGTTGCTGGGTTGCGTAATCAACTACACCTGTCACGGCACGACCGGCCCGGGCGGCACATCTGCTGACTGGATCACGTTCATGGATAAGACGATACATGGCGCCATGGGCGGGAATCCAGTGACGGTGTTCCTGAACGGCGCCGCCGGCGATGTGACGCAGGTGAACAACCGTTCCCCGCGCATTCCCGACTTCGGCGAAGAGTCGGCGCGGAAGGTGGGCATGCGGGTTGGCGCCGAGGCGCTGAAGGTGCTGGTGAGCGAGCCACGGGGGCGGTTGCAGCCGGTCGCGGCGCTGAGCAAGATCCTCGACCTGCCGCGTCGCGCGCCGTCGCCGGCCAGTCTGAAGAAAGCGCGCGAGTTGGTGCAGGCGACGTTGAAGAGCAAGGCCATGAGCAATGACTTCACGTTTGCCAAGGAGCGCCTGATCCTCGACTACCTGATCCGGACGGAGCCGGTGGTGCGTGCGGAAGTCCAGGCGATCCAGGTGGGGCCGGCGGTGTACCTGTCGAACGGCGCGGAGTTCTTCTGCCAACTCGGGCTGGACATCAAGGCTGCGTCACCGTTCCCGTTCACGTTCGTGGTCGAACTGGCCAACGGCAGCATTGGGTACGTGCCGACCGAAGAGGCGTTCGCACCGACAGGCGGCGGCTACGAGACAGTCCTGACCAGTTACTCGAACCTGGAGCCGGACGCGGGACCGAAGATCGTAGAGGCAAGCGTGGCCCTGGCGCGGCGCTTGAAACCGGGTGCCGTGCCGCGTGGCAAGCTGGTGAAAACCCAACCGCAGTGCTGGGACTACGGAATCCGTGGCCCGGACCTGGATTGAGGGAAGGAGAGGCAAAGGCATGAGACGTATGAGACACATGGGACATGTGGGACTGTTGGGGGCCGGGTTCCTGGCGGCAGCAGCGCTGGTGTCTGTCCTGCCGGCGAGCGCCGAGAACCTGATTCCGAACAGTGGTTTCCTGCGGTACGCGAATCCCGGCATTCCAAATTGCTGGACGGCTTGCGGTGTGCAGAAGAAGCTCGCGGACTGGCCCGGGTGCTGGCGTCCGGACGACGACACGGCCCTGCCGGGGCTGAAGAGCATGCGCTTGAGCAACCCGGAGGCCCGCGGTCTGTCGCTGGAAACCAGTTACCTGTGGGGATTCACGAAGGGGCGGAATTACACGTGGTCAGTGTACCTGAAGACCGACGCACCAGGCGGGACGGTGAAAGCATACCTGGTCGGGCTCGGTTCGGAGAAAGAACCGACGAAATGGACGAGCGTGAAGCCGACGTCCGAGTGGCAGCGTTACAGCGAGACGGGTCTTATCACCGATGCCTTCACGGGGCACGGTGTCTGGCATCTGACCTGGGAAGGGAGGGGCACGTTGTGGGTGTGCGCACCGCAGATGGAGGAAGGCACGGAACCGACCGCGTACGCGTCAGCCCCGGTGGACGTGCCGAAGACGTCGGGGCAGGCGGTCGCCGCGCCGGCCAAGTCGGTCAACGCGCCGCTGCCGGAGAGTGGGTGTCCGGTGCTGAGTGCCGCGCCGCAGGTCGACGGGAAACTCGACGATGCATGCTGGGCGAATGCGGCAAGGTTCAGTGGCTTTGTCCAGCTTGCGTCCACGAGTCCGGCAGCGGCGGTGACCGAGGTCATGGTCGGGCGGACGGCGGACGCCCTGTTCCTGGGCATCCGCTGCCAGGAGCCGAACATGGCCGGGCTTGTCGCGAAGATGAAGGGCGACAAGGACGTGTCGGTTTTCGCCGACGATGAGGTTGAAGTGTTCGTTTCGGCGCACGCGGACGGCAGCGACTATCGGCAGTTCGCGCTGAGTGTGGCCGGCGGACGATACGATGGCGCGAACCGGGACGGCTTGTGGAACGGTCCTTGGCAGAGCGCGACGGTCCGGGAGGCGACCGCCTGGACGGCGGAGATCGCTATACCGTTCACCTCGCTCGCGTATGGACCGGAAGTCGGCGACACGTGGCGACTGAACGTCTGCCGGTATCGGCCGCAGGCACCGGAAGAGTACTCGTCCTGGTCGGCCGTGTTCAACGGCTTTCATGACCCGGAACGGTTCGGCAAGCTGCAGGGCATGGGCGCGGCGGACCTGCGGAAGTGGCAGGCTGCGATCGCCGCATTCACGGAACGCGACGACAAGGTCTCCGTGACGTTTTGGAGCGCGATCGCGCAATCGGCGACGGTGGAACTGCTGACTGAGAAAGGCGCGGCGGCGGCGGCCGTGTCGACTCAGCTCTCCGCGGGCACGACGGTGGTGGACCTGGGGCCGCGCGTGGCGGTTGAGGGCGGCCTGGCGCGGGTGCGGGTTGCGGACACCGCAGGCGTGACACTGGCGGCGGGCGAATTCGCACTGAGCGAAGTGGCGACCCCGCTGCAGGCCTGGTTGACACGCAGTTACTATGTCGATCCCGAAAACGTGAAGGTGGTCGCGTACACACCGGTGCCGAAGGCGCGGGTGCGAGTCACGTCCGCGAGCCGTCCGCTGGTCGAGTGCGAGTCGCCGCCCGACGCCCTCGGTTGGGCGGAGATCGCCGTACCGCTCGCGGGCAGGGGGCCCGGGACGTACGCGCTGGAGATCAGCCTGGTCGACGGCAGCGGCAAGGCGGTGGCCGAGACGCGGCTCATGGCGGCGGTTCAGGCGCCTGGGGCGCACATGGTGCCATGGGACCCGTCGAGCGGGTGCCTGATCGTTGACGACAAGCCGTACCTGCCGATCGCGATCGGCGGCGGCGGCGCTACGGTGGACATGGTCAAGGACTCGGCGTCGGTCGGGTTCAACTCGATTCACGTGTGGTTCCACAACCCGCGCAAGTGGCCGGACCCCGCCGACTCGGCGGAAGTTAGAGCCGTCTTGGACGAGTGTCAGAAACTGGGGCTCAGTGTGATTCCCGCCAACACCGTGTCGCCCAAGACGTTTGCGACGTTTGCGGAATGGAAGGTTCAGAGCCTGGCCAACCTGACGCAGTTCAAGGACCACCCGGTTATGCTGGCCTGGGACATCATCGACGAACCGAGTCCGAGCTGGGCACGTGACCCGGATTGGAAGGAGTCGAACCTGCAGGAACTGCATGACGCCTGCAAGGCACTGGACCCGTGGCGGCCCGTGTTTGTCAACTACTGGACATGGAAACCCGGCTACGGCTACTACGGCGGGCTGAACAGCACGGACATCTACTCGATCGACTGCTACAACCTCAGCGGTATGTGCGGGTGCCCGGTTCGCAATCCGTACCGGACGTACGAGGACGCCATGGTCTCACAGGTCAAGCAGTACCGCGACATGGACCGTGACGCACGGCGGGACGGCAAGCCGGCACACTTCTGGCTGCACTACTATGCCGGCGGCGATTCGTACAAAGAACCGAGCGTGCAGGAGAACATTGGCCAGACCTGGCTGGCGCTGGTGCACGGGTTCCGAATGGTGTCGTATTTCATTTACCGTCCCATGTCCAACGACTTGTGGCAGTCGATGAAGCCGTTGACCGCGGAGATAAGTTCGTTGGCCCCGGTGTTGGGCACGCCGGAATTGCCGGGCGTGGTCGCGAGCGGTTCATCCGCGATCCATTGCGCCGCGTTCCGGCACGCGGGGAACTGGTATGTGCTCACGGTGAATGCGACCGACGCCGCGGTCGATGCGAAACTGGCGCTGAGCGTGCCGACGCGCGGCAAGGCGGACGTCCTCTTCGAAGGCCGCAAGGTCGAGGTCCGTGGCGCGGCGCTGGCCGACCGCTGGGAACCGGCGGCACGGCACGTTTATCGAATAGCGCAGAAGTAGGTGGGCAAGGGTCACGTCGTTGCACGGTTTGTATTCGGCCCGTATTGTTGACGCGGTGGGGTGTTGTTCCGGTGACCGGATCCAGGTTGACCGTGCGGTTTCCGCAAAATGGGAGGTGAAGTATGTCTCACGTGCGCGCCGCCGCCGCCTCGGTGAAGTTGACCGATGACAATATGGCGGAACTGGGCGGCCAAACCAAGGTTTTTGGTCAGCCGTGGGAGGGCGAGTTTCGGGCCTGCGCGCTCGTTATCGATGCGGACGAGCGGATCTGTCTGGTGTCGCTGGATTCGCTGATCGTGCCTGCGCACGTGGTGAAGTCGGCCGCAGAGCGCATCACCGTCGCCACGGGAATTCCTGAGGACAACATTCTTATCTGCGCCACGCACACGCATCGTGGCCCCTGTCCGATCGACTACCTCGGCTGCCAGCCGAACGTCGAGTTCTTGCGCCGTTTGGAGGAGGGCAGCGTTCGGGCCGCAGTCAAGGCGGTTGCGGCACTGGGCGAGGCACGGTCCGACGCCAAGACGGCGTTGCTGTACGGGCAGAGCCAGGAGGCGACCGTGGGCCGCAACAGTCGGTTGCTGCTCAACGACGGCACCATCGGCTGGTATGGCTACGAGGAGAAGGACACGGTCCGGCCGACCGGGCCGTATGATCCGGACCTGTACGTTCTGGCTGTGCGGCGTCCGAACGGCGAGTACGACGGTCTGGCGTTCAACCATTCGGTGCACAATATCGGCCGGGTCCGTGAAGACTGTATGTCGCCGTGTTTCTACGGGCTGGCGGCGCTGGAGATCGAGCGCCGGCACAGCGCCACGACACTGTTTCTGCCGGGTGCGTTCGGGTCGACACACAACATCACGTTCAACGACAGTGGCGTTTCGTCTGCGGAGTGCGTACGCCGCGTCGTCGACGCGGTCGAAGAGGCGCTGAGCCGCGCCCAGCCGGCGCTGCCCGGTCCGGTCAAGGTCCTCAACCGCCCGTTCACGTATCACCTGCGTCACTTCGACGAGGCGAAGGAAGCGGCGGCGGTGAAGTTCTACATGGAGAAGTACGTGCCGCAGAGCGCGGCGGGGCAGATCGATGTCTTCCGCAAGATGCGTGAGGAGATGGCGCCGCGCCAGGGCGAGGCACGTCAGACGCGCCTGCAGGTCATTCGCTTGGGCGACATCGTGTTCGTCGGCATTCCCGGCGAGTTGTTCGCGCGGCTCGGGTTGGAACTCCGGCGACGTTCGCCGTTCCGTAACACCTGCATTATCGGCCTGGCCAACGAGGAGATCGGGTACATTCCGGACCGCAAGGCGTATGCCGACGGCGGTTACCAGACGTGGGTGGGCTGGCACAGCATGCTGGAAGTCGGCACGGGTGAAGCCATGGTCGACCAGGCAATGGCCATGCTGAATGAATTGTACGACGCCGCGCCGCCGAAGCGACGTGGTACGGTTTGACGTGCGCCGTCAATGTCAGGTGAGACTGCAGGCCTGACGCCAGACGGCTATTCTTGCGGGGAGGGGGGGCGTCCTGGACGTCGAGGTTCGATGTTCAGGGTTTCCGCCACGGCGGATTCGACGTTCGTCTTGCGTCCGGCTAGGCCGGTTTAGGAGTGGTTGTGGACATTGAGCGGGCACACACGCCGGGATACCGTGAGTCAACGTGGATTGATCTTCTGGACCTGATCACGGCCATCGGGGCGGGAGTATGGATCCCGATGAAGTTGGGACTACTCGCGTTTCCACTGGACTTCGACATTGTCGTCGACTTTGTGTTCATGGTTTTCGCCGGGTTCTGCGCGGCGTACGCGCTGTGCGAATACTGGCGCGCCGTGAAGCGTGGCGTGGTTGTGGACCGGTCGGTGTTGTGGACGCGTGTTCTGACGGACGCGGCCGTGGCCCTGCCCTTGGTTACCGTTGCCGGGTTGGCGGGAACCTACACGGAGCCGTTCTGGTGCGTGAAGCTTTTGGCCATTCGGCACGTGGTGCGATTCCCGCAGATTCTGTCGCGTTTGGGAATGCCGCACCCGGCCCTCGGACGGCTGTTTTCCCTCGTGATCGTGGTGCCGTTGCTGGTGCACTGGGCGGCTACGGGCTGGATCATGCTGGACGGCGGCGCGGAGACAGCCGACCTGCGGTTGCGCTACCTGCACTCGGTCTATTGGGCCATCACGACACTGGCGACGGTGGGGTATGGGGATATCACGCCGAAGACCGGTCCGCAGATGGCCTACGCGTGCGGTATTATGGTTGTCGGGGTGGGTTTCTTCGGATTCGTGCTCGGCAACGTGGCGAGCTTGCTGGCGCGCCTGGACGCGGCCAAGGTCCAGCACGAGGAAGCGCGCGACCGCGTCGAAACGTTCATGCGGCATCACCGCGTTCCGCACGAGTTGCGGCAGCGCGTGCGCGACTATTTCAGCTACCTGTGGGAAACACGCTGGGGCTATGACGGCGCAGCCGTGCTCGCCGACCTGCCGCCGAACCTGCGCGCCGACCTCTCGCTGTCCGTGAACCACGGCATCATCGAGAAGGTGCCGCTGCTCAACGGCGCCAGTCCGGAGTTGATCCGCGAACTGGCTTTGGAGCTCAAACCGCGCATTGTCGTGCCCGGTGAGGAGGTCTTTCGCCACGGCGTCCCCGGCGCCGAGATGTACTTTATCCTCAACGGCGACGTGGAGATCGTGACCCCCGACGGCCAGACCCTGGCCCGGTTGCACGGCGGCGACTTCTTCGGCGAAATGGCGTTGCTCACGAACAAGCCGCGCGTTGCGACGGCACGAGCGGTCGGTTATTGCTGCCTGTTCGCGCTGCAGCGCGAGACGTTCAAGAGCGCCGTGGGCCGCTACCCCGACTTCGAGGCCAAGGTCTCCGCCATGGCCCGTTCCCGCGCTTCCGGTGACACCCAGGCAGGGCAGGGGCAGGGGTGAAGAGACGCGGTGGAAGGTGGAGTCGAGGGATGAAGGATGAAAGGTGAAAGCTGAGGGCCGAAGTTGGGGGGGCGAGCGCGGGAATGTCAGTGTTGCGCTGGGGGGGGGGAATCAGTCCGTCCACGGGTTGAAGACGGCGGCGCCGGTGCGGGAGATGTCGTGCGTGTTCCGGGTGACGGCGACCAGGGAGTGCGTTACCGCGGTGGCGCCGATGATTCCGTCCGCCATGCCGATCTGGAGACCCTCTCGCGCCTGCCGGCCTGTTGCCTCGCCCCAGGCCAGTGCTACCGCGTCGCCGACGGGGAGAATGCGGCCTTGGAACCGGTCGCAAAGGTCGGTGTACAACCAGGCGTTCAACCGGCGTTTCTTGGCGGAGTCCGGAAGCATCGCCACACCCTTGGCCAGTTCTCCGATCACCACCGCGCTGAGGAACAGGTCGGCCTCGTTCTGTGCCTCCAGCCATGCCACGACCTTGGCGTGGGGTTGCTTTCGTGTGAATTCGGACAACACGCACGTGTCGAGGAGGTAGCTCACAGTTTCACCTCCCTGCCGGATGCGGGGTCACGCGTGACCTTGATGTTGGAATCAGTCAACGGCGACTGCCGCAGGAAATCCACGAGTGAAACGCGCGGTCGCGTCAGGCGACGATACTCATCGATACTGAGTATGACCACGGCATCCTGGCCCCGCCGGGTCACCACCTGTGGCCCATACACCGCCGCTTCTTCGGCAACTTGGCTGAACTTGTTCTTCGCGTCCTGCAGTTGCCATTTGCCGTCTTTCATCGGCTGCCTCCATTCTGGCTAGACTGTCTAGATTAATATACCACGCTATGTCTCGGCAGGCAAGGCCCCATGGGTAGGCGACAGGGCTGTTTCAAGATCCGTGACCGTCGCGTGCGGTGAGTACCCCCGGCGTGTCCCCACGCCGGGGGGGGGCGGCCTGAGGACAGGCCGCCCCTACTTGGTGTGCGCGGAGGCGTGGCCTTTCGAGACGCGGCGCCGGATCTTGAAACAGCCCTAGGTAGGCGAGGGAATTCAGCGGTGAGAGGCGGAGGGCATCCATGCGGACGGCTTGCCGCGCTGCTCGTGCGCCACGCTCTCTATCGGGGGGTACAGGAGGGTGGCGCGGCCTCCCGAGTTGCTCCCCGTTTACGGACACAGTACCCGCTGTCTCGCGCCGGTGTTGCACCGGGGGCGGTGTGGTTATACCGTACTTGACGCCGCAACGAAGCGGTGCGAAAGGGGAGTCCGATGGCATGCGGCAAGTTGGTTAACATTCACGCGCATTTGCACACCACACAGGATGTTTCGGCCACGGTGCGGCAGTGGACTGCCGACGGTGTGGTCAAAACCTGTGTCCTGGCGGAACCGTCATTCTGGATGCCGCCGAACAGCACCTACATGGGCAATGCGGACGTGCTGAAGTGGAGGCGCGAGTTCCCCGACGCCATTGTGGGTATGGGCGCGGTCGAACTCGGGCAGAACATGGGCTGCCCCGATGACATCCGCCGGTTGAAGGACGAGGGCTTTGAGGGCTTGAAGTTCGATATGCCCAGCCATCCGTACGATCATGACCGGTACTTCCCGCTGTACGCGGCGGCCGAGGAATTGCACATGCCGATCCTCTTCCACACCGGGTACGTGGCACGGCTTGAAGTCAGTGACCGGCGCTGTCACCCGTCCTCAGACTACATGCGCCCGTTCCGGCTCGACCGCATTGCGCGGGCGTTCCCGAATCTGCCGCTCATCGGCGCACACCTTGGTCTGCCCCACGGGCACGAGGCGCTGGCGCTGTTGTCGCTTCCGAACGTGTACTACGACATCAGCGGCGGCGGCGGGCAGAAACCGCACCTGAGCAAGCTGAAGAAAGCGCTGGCCCCGTTCCCCGGCGCGGACTGGGACAACCCCCAGGAGAACCTGGCGCTGGAGCAGTTTAAGAAGTTAGTTTTCGGCACGGACAATCCGCCCGTGTCGGTCTGGTATCCCGCCTCCGAAGAGATCCTGAACTACCTGCACATCCCGGGCGAGACGCGCGAGCTGTTCTACTGGAAGACCGCGGCGGCGATTTTCGGTTGGACGGGGCTGTGAGCGGTGCGTGCCGGTCGCGGCGGCGTGTCCGTTCGGTCTGTTGGGTCCGTTGTGCGGGGCTGTTGCAGCGACCTCAGCCGTTCGCGCTGTTGGCGACGATCACTTCGCCGAACACGGCACGCGAGTCGTCCGACGCCAGGAACACCGCGATGGGCGCGATCTCCTCGGGCAGCGCGTAGCGTCCGAGCGGCCCTGCGGGCCAGTCCTTGGGTTGGCCGTCGGCGCAGTTCATCATGTCCGTGGCGACCGGCCCGGGGGCGATGGCGTTGACGCGCACGCCGTGCGGCGCCATCAGCTTGGCCAGGCCTTGGGTGTAGCCGACGACGCCCCACTTCGAGATGCAGTAGGCGTTCGGTGCGGCGCGTAGCCCGGCGTCGGAGGCCAGGTTGATGATGACGCCGCGCTTCTGTTCCTTCATGCGCTTCGCGACCGCCTCGCACATGAAGTGCAGCGCTTTCAGATTGATGTCCAGGATGTAGTCCCAGGCTGCTTCCGGGGTGGGGTTGGGGTGGTCCTTGGGCAGGCGCACCACACCGGCGTTGTTGACTGCGATGTCCAAGCCACCGAGTGCGGCCCAGACTTCAGCCAGGCGCGGCTGGATCTGCGGGACGACGCTGACGTCCCAGGCGAAGCAGTGGGCGTGGCGGCCTTTGGCGCGTACGGCCGCCGCCACGTCGGCCAGCGCGTCGGCATGTCGCGCCGTGAGTGCGAGGTCCGCACCTTCATCCGCAAAGGCCAGGGCAATGGCGCGGCCAATGCCGCGGCTCGCGCCGGTGACGAGTGCTCTCTTGTTCTGCAGGCGCATGGTGGTGTTCTCCTCTACTGCTGATCCCGATCCTGATGTGTAGTCCGGTTGATCCATGGCCAAACGGCGACGCGGAAATTCACAGGTTCCAGGGTTCGGTGTTCAGGTTTCAGAACGGACGCCTGCGGGACCCAGTTCGTTGGTTCCGTGCGGTCGCGGTTTGCGTAGGCTGACACCTGAAGCCGAAGCCCGAAACCGGCAACCCATGGCGTCGTGCCAGCAACACATGGTCTGCTACCCTTGCGTCGCGGGCCACTGGAAGGTGAACTCCGGTTTGTACCCCAGCAAGCGCTTCGCTTTGTCGTTCGAGTACCACTCGGTGATGCCGTTCGGGTCGAACTTGCCCGAATCGATGTGGGCTTTGATCCCGGGAAAGAGGCGCTCCAGGGTGGCGGCGCGATCCGCGAAGAACGTCACCGGATCGATGCGGCAGAGCACGGTGTCCGCCGTGACGATGAACGTGTCGTGCAGAATCGTGTCGGGGGCAGCGACCGCGAGTGCGTGCGCTTGGGCGACGTCGCGGACATCGACCATGGCGCCCAGATGCGCAAAGCGACGTTCCTTGGGAACGTCGGAGGCGCAGATGCCGCCCGGGCGCAGGCAGATGGTGCTGAGGCCCCAGCGCTGGCTTGCGAACCGGCACATCTGTTCGCCGAGCTTCTTGGTGAGGCCGTAGATTTCGAACGGTTCACGCGGCAGGTTTTCGTCGATCGGCAAGTACGCTGGCGGGACTGGGGTGTGGCCGGCGGCCCAGATCGACGAGGTGAAAACGACCCGTTGCGCCCCGCTTTTCCGCGCTCCCTCCAGGATGTTCTGTGTGCCCATGACGTTTACCTCGAATCCCGTATGATCGCCGGCCTTGGCCCAAGCCTGGCCGTGCAGGGCGGCGATGTGAACGATGACATCCATGCCGCGACAGGCGGCCTCGACGGCGGCCGCGTCGCAGAGACTGCCGTTGATGAACGGCAGGCCGTCGCCCGGGTCGATCATGTCGAAGTGGGTCACGTCATAGCGTTTCCGAAGTATGGGTGTGAGGGTACGGCCGAGCAGACCGCTGCCGCCGGTCAGGAGAAGGCGTTTCGCGTTCAAGGTGTTGTCTCCAGTGGGTGGGGTTATCGGTACGCGGGGCAACAGAGGCAACGGACCAAACGGCCGCGGGGCGAGGCGGGCCGACCGATCGGCCCCGCCCGTGGCCATGGCGTCACGCACTGGCCTTCGGCCGGTCGCCCGGTTCGACGAGGATTTCCCACACGTCGGCAGTGCGCGGGAGAACGATCAACTGCCGAACGACGTCGGCGACATCCTCGGGCTGGATGTACTCCCAGTGATCGGTCGTTTTGCTGATGATGGTCGTGTTCACGGGCCCGGGCATGACCAAGTTGAACCGCAGGCCCGAACCGATGAATTCCTGCCGCAGCGCCAGGGTGAAGCCGCGCAGCGCGAACTTCGCGGCGCAGTAACAGCTCATCCCGGGAATGCCCTTAATGCTGGCGTCCGAGCCGATGTGCAGGACCTGGTCGATGTCGGCACAGAGCGGCTTTGCCTGGTCGGGCTTCGCCAGGTCGGCGGTTACGAATTCGTGTGGGGTCTCGGCCGGGATGACATCGGTCAGCCGCAGGGTCACGTCGGGCTTGCTCTCGAGCAGGCGAGTGACCGCCTTGCCCAGCACGCCCGCGGCGCCGGTGATGAGTACTCTAGCCATGGTGTGGTCTGGCACTCCGTGCGATTCGGGATGCCATCTGGAAGCCGTTGATCGGTGGTGACGCAACCCCCGTCCCCTCTTGCCTCCGTCCTCTTGCCTACTCTGCCTACTGCCTGTCGCCTCAAACTTCGTGCTCTGTCCGCGCGATGACCTCGTCCTGCATGTTGCGGTTAAGATGTACAAAGTAGTCGGAATAGCCGGCGACGCGGACCAGCAGGTCCTGGTACTGCTCCGGGTGCGCTTGTGCCTCCAGCAGCGTTTCCCTGCCGGCGACGTTGACCTGGATCTCGAACCCGCCGCGCCGCAGGTACGTCTCAATCACGCGGCGTGCGGCGTTCAGGTTGGATGCGTTGGTCAGGAGGCTCTTTGACAGCTTTAGGTTGTGGACCAGTCCGCCGAGGACCGCGCGGTGGTTCCAGGCGGTGGTGGACAGGACGGACGCGGTCGGCCCGTTCTGCTCGCGGCCCTGCGCCGCCCCGGCGCCGTCGGCCAGCGGCCGGTGGGCGAGGCGCCCATCCGGCGTCGCGCCGGTCTCGCTGCCGAGCCGTTCGTGCATGATCCAGCAGAAGAAGCCGGGGACGTACCGGTGCGGCCCGACCGTATTGGCTTCCGTGGTCTGGATCAGGAAGTCGGCCCAGTCGGCGGCGAGCGAGTCGGCTTCTGGATTGTCGTTGCCGTAGTGCGGCAGCAGGTTGAGGATGCGCTGGCGCAAGGGCTCGTGCCCCTCGTAGTTGCGCTGCAGGATAGCCTGGAACTCCTTCAGACCGAGCTCGCGCCGCTCGTAAACCAGGTTTCGGACCGCGAGCAGGCTGTCCGCGAGGTTGGCCAGGCCGACGAATGAGTTCTCGACCCAGTTGTACCGCGCCCCGCCGCGGTCGAAGTCCTGGCCCTTGTCGAGGCAGTCGGCAATGAAGCAACTGGCCAGCGGAAAGCAGCCGGTCTTCGCGCGCTGCTGCCAGACGCGGTCTGCGGACTCCGCCGCTGCGCGCACCTTGCCGGCCAGGTTCTGCCGGACCTGCTCCTGCAGTTCCGCAAAGGAGGTCGGTTCCGTGATGGTTCCTGCCGTGACCGCGTTCAGCACGTCGAGGAGTCCTTGGGGCAGGTTGAAGTAGGGGCACGTCACCCAGATGTTCGAGGCGCCTGCGACTTTGATTTCGACGCAGGTCGAGTTGACGTAATTGTGGGAGTCCGGTTCGCTGGCGCCGTGGTCGCGGAGCCCGTGCGAGATGACGTCGTCATTGAAGAACGCCGGGTCGCCGCAACCGGTGGCGAGCACGCGCATGGCGAAATTCATGAGCGCGTCCGGGCTGCCCTTGTGCCACACGAGCCCGACCGTCGGGTAGACCAACCGCGTCGCCTGGCGCGCGGCCATTGCGAGATAGGTGAGGTCGTTGGTGACGTCCTGGCCGTGCCGGTCGCGGCCGCCGACCATGACGGCCACCGCCGAGCCCGGCCACAGAATGCGGTTCATGTGGATGTACAGGCAGCAGAGCAGTTCGAACGCCTCCTGGCGTGTGGTGCGACCGGCAGCCAGGTCGGCGTCGTAGAACGGCCGGAGTGTCTGGTCGATGCGGCCGGGGCTGGCCAGGCCGTGATCCTCGCCGAACCAGAGTGCGATTTCGGCCGCGAACAGGAGCTGCAGCGCCTCGTGGAAGGTCACGGGCCGTTCCGTGGCGACGCGGCGGCAGACGCGGCTGAGCGTGCGCCAGCGTGGCGCGTCGTTCGGGTCGCGCTGGCACATGGCGTCGCACCCGTCGGCAATGCGACGGATGAGGGTCGACAGACCTTCCATGACGATGCGGCATGCTTCGTAGAAAGTGCGCTGCTCGCCCGTGAGATCAGGGCGGCGGCTCCGCTCTTGGATCTCGCGGATGATGCCGCTCACGCCGAGAGTGAGGAGCTTCTCGTAGTCCGGGTGGAAATGGCCGGCGTCGCCGCCGGGGTAGGGTGGGATGGTGGCGAGAACCTTTTCGGCCGCCTGCAGCGCCGGGGCTTCGTCCGGCGCGGGATGGCGCAGCAAGGGCTTGCCGACGATGCCCTCGCCGGGCTCCAGATCGATCGGCATGGCGCGCAAGCGCTCGGCGCAGCGCCGAGCGCGCCAGACCAGCCAGTCTTCCGAATCGGTGTGTTCCGACCAGGCGCGGGCGTCGGCCAGGCGGATTTCAGGGATCGGTGGTTGCGGCTGGCGTTGAAGGGTGAGTGCTTTCTCGCGCAACGCGGTCAGGCCGGGTGGCAGCAGAAGCGAGAGCGGTTCTGCGACGCCGGGTATGGTGATGGTGTCGGCCGGCGTAATCACGTGGGTCGTGGCAGCCTGAACGGGGCCGCCCACAAGGCCCTCCGTGTCAGTGCCGCGTCGCCGTGCGGAGTGACCCGTTCGTAGTCCCGCCTTCAGGCGGTCCCCGTCTTGGGGCGTGGCGACGTGCAATCCGGACCGCGTGAACGCGGGACTACGAGCCTGGTCCGTCGCGAGTTCCTGGTTGAGCTGGGCAGTTCTCAGGGCATTGGACCGGCGGTCCTCGGATTGCACTGGCGTGGAACCGCCAGCCGCCGAACGCATGCGGCGACGGCTAGGGTTTGCAGGACTGCCATGAGGCGGTGACTTGGTTTTCGGCGTATTTCTTGCGGCCATGTGAGTGACATCCTTGAGGTCAACTGAGCGAGTGTTCAGTGCGCGCGATCACGGTGTCCTGCAGCGACTTGCCGAGCCGGACGAAGTACTCGCTGTAGCCGCCGATGCGCACGATCAGGTTTTGGTAGGCCTCCGGGGTCTTCTGCGCCGCGAGCATGTCCTCGCGGTTGATGACCGAGATCTGGACCTGCATGCCGCCGCGCTCGAAGAACGACCGGATGAGGCTTACCGCGGCGCGCAGGCCGGCCCGGTCCGAGAGGACCTGTTTCTGGAACCGCAGGTTCAGCACGGGTGTGCCAGCCATGCGCCAGGCCGGGAGCTTGAGGACTGAGTTGAGCAGCGCGGTCGGGCCGTTTCGGTCGCGGCCGGCGAACGCGCCGACCGAGTCGTTGAGCGGCGTCTTGGCGTGACGGCCGTCAGGCGTGGCGTTCACCACGGTCCCGGCGTTGGCGTAGGTCGCGAAGACGATGCAGGAAGGCAGGAACCGGCCGCCGCGCGCCTGGCGGTGCGAGGTCAACTCGCGGCAGGCGAAGTCCATGATATCGGCGCCCAGATCGTCGACGTACGGGTTGTCGTTGCCAAACTTGGGCGCGGCCTTCAGCTTGCGCAGGACCGCGTCGGCGCCGGTGAAGTCCGCCGTGAGAGCGTCGACGAGTTCCTGCGGCGTGACCGAGCGCTGGTCGTACACACAGTGCTTCACGGTTGCCAGGCTGTCGATCAACGTGGTGATGCCCTGGTAGGTGACGACCGACCAGTTGTAGCGCGCGCCGCCCGCCTCGAAGGACTTGTGGTTCTTGACGCAGTCGCGAGTGAAGAATGTCCGGTACATCTTGGGGTCGCCGTCACGGAAGCGCTTCTCCAGTTGCGAGTTGGCCCAGGTTGCGAAGTTCGCCGTCATCGTCCGGATCTGCGTCTGGACGGCCGCTTTGAAGGCGTCGAAGTCTGCGAAGTCCGCAAACTTCCCGGTGCTCGGGCCAACCTGTTTTCCGGCGGCCGGGTCGAAGCCGTTGTGCACGGCGAGTTCGAGGGCCTTGGCCAGATTGATTTCGCCTTCGAGGCTGCCGACGTTCGAGAGTCCGGCGATCATGGTCTCGGTACAGCCGCCGAACCCGATCTCGCGCGCATCCTCCGGGGTGAGGCCGAGGTCGAGGTCATGGAGGGCGCGGATGTAGAGGTCGTCGTTGTAGAGGGCAGGGCGGCCGCTGCCCTCGCGCAGCGCCTTCATGGCCTCGACGACGAGGTTGTCCGGCGTATCCTGGGTGATGCGGAAGGCGACGTTCGGGCGGCGGAGCTTGTTGCGGCCGCAGGCGAGGATGAACTCGCGGGTGAGCGCGTTGCAGCCGTCCTCGCCGTCCGGGCGGCGGCCGCCAATCTGCAGGTTCCAGCCGTTGAGGCGTTCGAACGCGTGCCAGAACTCGTCGATCAGGCGGCGCGCCAGGCGCAGATCAAGCGTGCCCGCCTCGATGTCCTGCTCGAACAGCAATCCGAGGGCCTGATCGACCCGCCCGATGCTGTCGCAGCCGTCGAGCATCCAGGTGAAGTTGACGGCGAGCAAGCCTTGAATGAACGTGGTGCATGGCTTCACAAAGCATGCCGCAAAACTGTCGGCGATGACCTGAAGGTCCTTGCGCCGCGCGCCCTTTGCGGTGTCAGCAGCGTGTCGCAGCGCCTCGGTCGTGTGCTGGTGGAAGGTGCGCACGCCAGCGGTGTAGTCCTTCAGCGCCAGCAGCAGGTTCAGGGCGTCGGGATCGTCGCCCGCCGTCTGGACCTTTGCCAGTTCGGTGTCGAGTTCCGTCTCCATGGCGTCGAACCCCTCGCCGACCACGCGGCGGATGTCCGGGTTGCTGTGCGTGTAGCCGCAGTAGTGGCGCAGGCGCGGTCTGAGGTCGGCAACCAGTGCATCAATTGTCGCGGCGTGCTGGGGAAACTGCTTCCTGCACTCGGCCGCGATCGGGTCTGAAACGTGCAACCCGCTGTGGTGGTTGAGATTGAGGATGAACGACTGCGCCGACCAGACGTTGTGCGAGGCCATGGTCAGAGACGTCGGTAACGGTTCGAACGGGATCAGCAGGTGGTCGTCGGGGACGCGCACCGACATGTTCTCGTAGAGCCGGCGCATGGCCAGGCCGTAGGCGCGCGGCCACGGTAGGCCCAGTCCTTCGTAGAAGCCCACAGCGGACCACTGCCCGAGCTCGCGAAGAGTGTCAAGACTGAATGCCGCGGGACAGGTCGAAGATGTTGTAGAGGTTTGCATGTTGGGTGTTCGGTTTGTCGATGATCCCGAAGATCTCGAGAGGTCTCGTGTGTCGCGTGTCGATCCTTCGGACCTGAGCAATCTCTCTCTCTGAACCCTGCCCCCTGAACACTGCCTCAGTACCACTTGAACCCGCCGGGGGGAAATAGGCTGATCATAACGTTCTTGGTTCTGGTGAGGGCGAGCAGGCCTTGTTTGCCCAGTTCGCTGCCGATGCCGCTGGCGCCGAAGCCGCCGTACGGTGCGCTCGGGAACACGAAGTTGTGCAGGTTGAACCAGACTGTGCCGGCTTTGATCCGCGGCGCGACGGTGTGCGCCGTCTTCAGGTTCGTAGTCCAGACGCTGGCGGCCAAGCCGTACGGTGTGTCGTTGGCCATGTCGACCGCCTCGTCGAGCGACGTGGCGCGCGCAATGACCACGACCGGGCCGAAGATTTCCTCCTTCCAGACGCGCATGCTGGAGGTGACATCGGCGAACACGGTCGGCGCCATGAAACTGCCCTTGGCCAGGCTGCGCGACTTCAGCACGTTGCCGCCGCACAGCAGCGTGGCGCCTTGTTTCTTGCCGGACTCGACGTACTTCATGACCGTCTTGAGGTGCTCGGGATGAACGAGTGGGCCCATCCGGGTCTGCTCGTCGCGCGGCAGGCCGACCTGGATGGCCTTGGCGCCAGCCACGAAGCGGCTGACGAAGTCGTCGTAGACATCCTTGTGCACGATGAGCCGCGTCAGGCCGCAGCAGCACTCGCCCTGGTTCAGGAACACGCCGAAGAGCGTGCCGTTGACGGTTTCGTCCATGTCGCAGTCGGGGAGTACGAGCGCCGGGCTCTTGCCGCCGAGTTCGAGCGTGCAGCCCTTGAGTCTTGGCGCGCAGGCACCGTAGAGCTGGCTGCCGATTTCGGTCGAGCCAGTGAATGAGATCTCTTCAATCTCGGGTGCGTCGGTGAAGACATTGCCGGCATCCGGCCCGCCTGAGGGTACGATGTTCAGCACGCCGTCCGGCACCCCGGCTTCGCGGAACATGTCGCCGAGCAGCAGTGTGCTCAGGGGCGCCCAGGACGCGGGCTTGATGACCATGGTGTTGCCGGCGGCCAGCGCGGTGGCGATCTTGCGCGAGGCGATGAGGAACGGAAAGTTCCAGGGAATGATCGCCCCCACGACACCCAGCGGCTCGCGGATGGTGTAGTCCAACACTTGATTGTAGGGCGATGGCTGGATCTCGCCCATGACCTCGGTGCAGATGTCGGCGAAGTGGTGGAACGTGGCCGCCGCGGAGGCCACGTCGATGTTCGTGCTTTCGAAGATCGGCTTGCCGACGTCATCGGTCTCGACACCGGCGATGAACGCCGTGTGGCGCGAAATGGCGTCGCCAACTTTGTGCAGCCACGCACTGCGCTCCGCGGGGTTCATCGGCCCCCAGGTCTGCGCGAACGCCTTCGCGGCTGCCGTGGCCGCGGCACGGATGTCAGCCGGTGCCGCCTTCTGGACCTTGGTGATGGTCTTGCCTGTGGCAGGGTTGATGACGTCAATGGTCTTGCCGGAGGTGGCATCGACCCATTGGCCGCCGATGAACAACTGGTTGCGAAGTTGCTGTGCCATGGTTGGGGTTCCCTTTGAGTGTTTGGTGTCGAGGGTTGAGGGTCAAGGGTCAAGGGAGGGGCGGCCGGTCTTCGACGGTTGACCTTGAGTGCTGCGCCGGGTTCCGGTTGGGCCGGAGGCGAACCTTCCTTCTGCCAGTCCTTGTCCGTCACCTTTGGTTTCGGATCTGCATTCCCCTCGACACTCGACACCCGTCCCGGGTTACTCTTCCTTGACCACCGGGTTGGTCAGTGAACCGATGCCGGCGATGCAGACGGTGGCGGTGTCGCCGTGCTTCAGCCACAGGGGCGGCTTGCGGCCCATGCCGACGCCGGACGGCGTGCCGCTCATGATGATGCTGCCGGGGTAGAGGGTCATGCAGTGCGAGAGGTAGCTGACGAGTTGGCGGCAGTTGAAGACCATGTCGGAGGTGTTGGAATGCTGCACTTCCTGGCCGCTCAGCACCAGGCGGATATCGCAGGCGTCGCCGTCCAGTTCAGTTTCGATCCACGGTCCGATCGGCGCGAAGGTGTCGAAGCATTTGCCGCGGGCCCACTGCTTGTCGAGACGCAACTGGCAGTCGCGGGCGCTGACATCGTTGCCGCAGGTGTAGCCGAGGACGTAACTGAGCGCGTCGGTTTCGGAGACGTTTTTGGCCTTCTTGCCAATGACAATGACCAGTTCCGCCTCATAGTCGACCTCGCTCGGGGCCATGGACGGCAGCACGATCGCGTCGCCGGGGCCGACCACCGTGTTGCAGGTTTTGATGAACACGACCGGCGCCGACGGTACAGGCATATTGCTCTCTTTGGCGTGGGCACGGTAGTTCAGGCCGACGGCGACCACCTGCGGCGGTTGCACGGGCGCCAGCAGCTTTGCGGCGCTGTGTGGAATCCGCTGCTTAGTGACCTTGATACCGTCAAAGATGTCCCCGGCAATGAGGCAGTAGTCCGTTTCCTCGACCATCGCATAGCTGGACTTGCCGTCGTGGGTCTGGATTTTGGCGATCTTCATTCGGGGTGCCTTTCCTTGTCTACAGTTGGCTCGTGGCGTGGCGTGGCGTGATCGCTCGCTGAAGCTTCGCTTTCACTTCCGCCTGAAGGGCGTGTCGATTTAACCACCTCAGGTGCGCAGCCACGCCCAAAGTGGCCGGACCGGCTCGGTCCGGCATGCGGGAGCGAGCCGCTCCCGAAGGCGGGACTCAGGCGGGTGCTCCTGCTTGTCGACGTCATGCGGCAGTTCCTCTTCGATGTTGGATGTTCGCTTCCGTGTCCGGGTGGTCCCTGATGCCGTCACCGGATGCCCGGCATCACCTGCGGGTTCACGAGTGAGCTCGATTTCTCGCCGCGGAGGGCGCGAGCCATCTCCTCGGCGGCGCGCCGCTGGAGCGTGGGAATGGCCGCGTCGGAGAACCAGGCACTGTGCGGAGTCAGGACGACATTATCACGCTGTTTGAGCGGGTGCGGGGTCTTCACCACCGCGGCCTCGTCCTCGAGCACGTCCAGGCCGGCGCCGGAGACGTGGCCGTTCTCCAGCGCCCAGACGAGGGCGTCAGTCTCGACGATCTCGCCGCGGGCGCAGTTGATCACCAGCGGCTGTTTCTGCATCTTTGCGAACGCCGCGCGGTCCAGCAGGCGCCGCGTGGTCTTGGTTGCCGGGCACTGCACGAAGATCGCATCTGAGGTCGCGAGCAGTTCATCGAGCGACAGGGCCCGGCAGCCGGCCGTGTCCTGCGAGAGGCATGGGTCGTGGAACGTGACCTCGATGCCGAACGCCTGCAGGCGCTGCGCGACGGCGCGGCCGATACGTCCGAACCCGATGATGCCGGCGCGCATGCGGAACAGGGCCTTCAAGGGTTTGACGTAGGCGAGCGACCACTCGCCGGCCCTGACCTTGCGGTCCGAGAGCGGGACCTTGCGCGCCAAGGCGAGGAACAGCGACAGCGCGTGGTCAGCCACCTCGTTGATACAGTAGTCCGGGACGTTGGCGACCATGATGCCGCGCTCGGTGGCAGCAGGGATGTCAATGGTGTCCAGGCCGATGCCGTAGCGCACCACGGCCTTGAGCTGCGGCGCGGCGGCGAAGACTTCGGGGCCGATCCCCGGCAGGTATGTGTTGAGCAGGCCGTGCGCACCGGCCAGGTGCGGCTTGAGTTCAGCAATGGACTTGCACTGCAGGACGTTGAGGTCGGCGTCGGCGCCGGCCAGAATCCGCCGCTCTTGGTCGAAGTTCTCGAATACATGGTCCGTGACGACAACGTTGAACTTACTCATATTCTTTCTTCCACGTTCTGGAGGTGCCGACGCATGCCTGCCGCGGCGGATGCCCCGTCGCTCGTCTCCACTGCGGCGAGAATGTCGGCATGATACCCGAGTGACGCACGCCGGTAGGCCGGCCTGTCGGGGAACAGGAACTGCACCTCGCGGAGCAGGTCCGCTAGGGCGGCCATGAACACACGGAACACCGGGTTGCCGGTGGCGGCGGCCAATTGCTGGTGGAACGCCATGTCGTGTTCAACAAAGACGCTCTTCCGGTCAACGTTGTCGCGCATGCCCTGCAGGCAGTCGGCCAGGACACGCAAATCCTCCGGATCGCGCTGGGCGGCGGCGATCTCGGCAATCGTCGGCTCGAAACATAGTCGCGTCTGCATGATGTGCTGCGGTTCCATATCCGCCTGGGTCCGGAGCAACGGCGAGAGCATGGCGAAGATGCTGGCCATGTCCATCGGCTTGACGAAGATGCCCTTACCGTGGCGGGCTTCGATGATGCCCAGACCCTTGAGAATGCAAAGCGCCTCGCGCAATGGCAGGCGGCTGACGCCGATCATGGCCACCAGCTCGCGCTCGGAGGGGAGGCGGTCGCCGCCCTTCAGGCCCCGCTGCGCGATATACCGGATCAGCGCGCGCGCCACCGCCTCGGGCATCGTCTCGCGCCGTCCGATATCAATGGTCGTCGTCTGCGCCGCCATACCGTTCTCACTCAACTCATATACTCATATGACCAGTTGACAGAAAGTACCACCACCCGCGCGGGATGTCAAGGTCGTGGCGGTGGAAAAAGGTGATGCGTCAGCGGTTCCCGGGCGGCAGACCGTCCGGTCATGTGTGGGTGTTACTCACTGTTTGTCCGGGGTGTTCTGGCAACGTGGCGGGACCGGCTCGGTCCCGCGGGTGTCGGAGCGAGCCGCTCCGGCCACTCTACCGCAGCCCGCGAGTAACATGGGAGTCGCGGGTGGAACGACGGTGTGCTGGCCTATGCGTGAGCCCCCCGTGGCCTTGTGCCACGGGTGAATCGGGTTCGCCTGCCAAACGTGCGCGTCCCCCCTTTCTTCCCTATTCCCCCGTCCGCCGCCGGCGGACGGGGGAATAGGGAAGAAAGGGGACGAGGTGCGGTGTAGTAGCCAATGAACCCGTTCACCTGCCACGCAAGGTGGCAGGGGTCTATGCTCCACCCTTAACTCCTAAGCCGGCATAGCCGGAACCAAGTCGACCGTCGAACGCAAAGCCGTCGCCCTGCATGGGAGAGCAAGGCTGGAGCCATGCTCTACTTCCCCCGAGGGCCGCCCCGGGGAAGACTTGCGCCAGTGCCCCCGGGCCGTTACTTACGCTCGAAGGGGCTACGCGACCTCTGCGGCGCTCTCGCGCTTTACGGGGTGAATTCGATGTCGGTGATCTGGATCAGGCCCTTGCCGGCAGCGGTGGGCGTGCCGTGGGTGCCGATGGTCATTCCGGTGATGTTGGGCACATCGAGTTGGCCGTTGTCGTCTTTGGCGCCCCAGCCGGCGGGTTTGAACTGGTTGAGCGGGATGGTCATGTCGCCCCAGTCCGGGGCGGGCCACGGCGGCGGCGGTTCGCAGAAGTAGCTGCAGCCGTTTTGCTCGCTGAGGCAGATCAGGACACGCATGCCGGCGGGGATGGTCGCAATGGCCTTGAACCGGAGCGTGGTCATTCCTTCCAGGTCCAGGTTGGCGAAAGGCATGGTGGGTGTCACGAACATGTGCTTGCCGCCCGGGACTTCGAACTCGCACTTCATGCACGGCTTGCCGCCGGGGCCTTCGCTCGGGGTGGTCACCGTGGCCTTGGCGTCCTTGTCCGAGTTGCAGTTCCACTGGCCGGCGCCATCGCCGGTCACGCGTACTGGGCCGGCGGGCACGTAGGGCTGATCGGAGAAGCGTGTCGACACCAGGCGCAGCGTGCCGGTCGCCGGCCCGTCGAACGCGAACCCGACCCACACGGTGGTGATCTTGTCGACCGTCGGAGCGAGAGCGTCCGTGGCGCTGAACACGGCACGCTGCCAGTTGTTCAGCGACAGCCGGACGTTCCCCTGCGCTACGCCGCCGCAACCGGCCGCGTAGACTCGGAACCAGGCGCCGCCGGCCGCGTCGTACAGGACCAGAACGGGCCGGGGCGGATTGCCGCTGGTCTGCTTCAGCTCGAAGCTCACGTCGGCGGTTTTCGCACCGTCGAGGCTGCCGTCCAGGCGCCCGGCAAACGCCAGGAGCCGCCGCTCGTCCCCGGCCTTGTTGAATTCGAGGCCGGCGCCGGGAATCTCCTTGATCGTCATCCCGCTCGACGAGACCAACTTGGGGTCAGCAAGCTGTGACTCGGCGCCGGCCCGTGCACACAGCGCCCCTGCCAGAACAGTTGCGGCCACCCACGTGAAGACGACCTGCCGAGTCTGCTGTGTCATGATTTGGTCTCCTTCCCCCAATCGCTTCTCGCAATCGTCTTCGCAATCGTTTCTCGATGACTGCCAACTTGCGACGTCCAGATCGAGGACCGATGGCGAAGAAGACTGCGACAGCGATTACCTGTTTGCTGTCCTGCCCTCGTGCCGGATTCGGCGCCGCCTGTTGAGGTGCCGACGAGTAATATGTCGTCATTCACTGCAAGGTGCTACTCGCCCCCGGTCGGTTTAGCAATGTGTCATCGCCCCCCGGGAGCGCTGACGCATCACCCGGTTGTGGCGGGGGTCTCGGGGTTCACTTCGCCCGTGGGTGGGCCTTGGCGTAGGCGGCTTTGAGGCGTTCGGAGCTGACGTGGGTGTAGATCTGGGTTGTCGACAGGCTGGCGTGGCCGAGCAGTTCCTGGACGCTGCGCAGATCGGCGCCGGCGTCGAGCAGGTGCGTGGCGAACGAGTGGCGCAGCTTGTGCGGGGTGTAGTCGGACGGTAACTGGGCCACGGCCAGGTATGTCTTGAAGGTGCGCTGGACGGACCGGGAGGTCAGCCGTGTTCCGCGTAGGTTGAGGAACAGCGGGCCGCGGGCGCGCCGGGCCGCCAACCCCAGGCTGTCGCGCCGGTCAAGGTATGCCTTGAGCGCCTGCATGGCCGGAGCGCCGAGTACGCACAGGCGCTCTTTGCGGCCCTTGCCCTTGACGACGAACGTGCCGGAGAGCAGGTCGACCATTTCCAGATTCAGGCTGGCGGCTTCGTTGATGCGCAGGCCGGCACTGTAGATGACCTCCAGGATGGCTGCATCGCGCGCCGCCGCAAACTGGGCCGTCGCTTCGCCCCCCGGGTCATCCCTTGTGGGGTGGTGTTTCCAGTAGCTTGCCGGGGCGTCGAGGAGGCGGCTGACTTCATTTACCGAGAAGACCTTGGGCAGGCGCTTCGCGGACCGCCCGGCGCGGAGTCCGACGAAGGGGTTGCCTTTCACGGCGTCTTCCCGGACGAGGAACCGGAAGAAGCATCGCATGGACGAGAGTTTGCGCTGCAGGGAGGCGGGGGCGGGATGAGTTTTCTGCAATTCGAGGGCAAACCGGCGTGCCAGCAGGTGGTCGACGGCGTCCCAGGCGCAGCGGTCTTTGCCTTGCGCGATCCAGATGAGCCGTGCGAACTCCGCAATGTCACGGATATAGGCGCTGAGTGTGTGCGGTGAGGCATTGCGCTCGGCGGCGAGGTGGCGGCGAAACGACTGGACCCGCGAGTCGGCGGCGACCAGCGTTGTGGCGGCATCGGGCTGGCCAGGGGCGCTTTCCTCAGGGGCGCGCTTCGCGGCGGTTGTCGGTGGGGCGGAGTTTGGCATAGCTGCTGGGGGGGGGCCTGTGTCGGCGCAGTTTACGCGTTGACGTGGCTTGCGAGTTCGCGGCGGTCGAGGAACAGAGCCAGGGCGAGTTCGCCCAGGAGCAGCACGGCGGCGGCACCGGCGCACCACGGCCAGAGTTCGCGAGCCGCACCCCCGCCCGTGACCGAGGGGGCGGTTGGAGCGGGGCTGTCCTGTGGCGTGGCGTTCCCGCTCTGCAGTTGCGTCTGCAGATCGAACAGATTCACTTTCTCCACCACCGACTCGCGGCGGGAAACGTTCACCTCGCAGGGCACACCGTCCAGGGCGAAGACCCCGGGCGCTGAGGTGTCGGGCGGGGCATCTGTGCGTGCTGTTCCGGGGCTGGCGAACTCGCTGGTGTGCGGTTGGGGCGCGGGTTGGCCGCACTCGAGGCGAATGACGCCCCAGTCGTCCGGAACGGCCGTGGAGAGCAGATCACGGACGAGCGGCAGGAACGACCCGGTGACCGGCAGGTCGCTCCAGCCGGTGTGAAACGCGAACGTGCTGACGAACAGCCGGCCCTTGCCCACCGTGCACTCGACCAGGGCGGGGTCGTCGTCGAGCGTGCGCAGCAGGACTTTGACGCTGTCAGGGCAACGGAGGCGGGCGTACTGGTAGATCGCGAACAGGAACAAGTCGGTGTCTTCCGGTTTGGCAAACGTTCGGCCCAGAATGCTTTCCGGATTAACCCACCCCAGCCCGAAGATCTCGTTGCCGCGGGTTCGGCCGCCGGCTATGCCGAGGAAATCCGCCTCGAGCAGTTTGTGCCGGCGCAGGCCCTGGAACAGGTGTGCCGTGGCGGCGCCGGGTGTGGCGAGGGCGGTGCCACCATTCTCAAGGAAGTCCTTGAGCAACTGGAACTCCTGCTCGCGGAATTGGCCCGCGGCACCGAGCAGAAGCAGGGAGCGGACCTCATCGAGGTCCATGGCGAACAGAGCGTCGCTCTCGGCCGTGTCGACCGTGAAAGACACCAGCGATGCGTCGTCGTTGACAGCCAGAGCCTTCCTGATGAAGAACAATTCGTCTTGCGCCTGCGGGTCCTGCTCCCCGGGCAGGACGGCAAGGACTCGGACGGGCGGGAATTGGCCGGCCCAGAAGTGGTAGGTATCGTCAGCGGCGTAGGCATCGGCATCCAGGCTGAGGAGCCCGTGACTGGTGTCGGACCTTGGGACGACAAACGCGGTATTGGCGACCTGGCGCGGGGGGATCGTCAGTGCGTGCGTCACGGTCTCGCCGCCGGCCCGCAGCGTGACTTGGCGCCGGGCCTCCGAATTGCCGAAGTTGCGGACTTCGGCTACGACGCGGAGGGTGTTGGCATCGAGGGGTCTGACGGTGGCGCGAGTGACCCCGGCGTTATCCGCGCGGTCCGGGTTGATGTCCACGAGCCGGTACTCGGTGTCCGGCGGCAGTGACGGCAGAACGGCGAACTGCCAGTCGGTCTGTTGGAAGTCGGAGACCAGGATCAGCGTGTGTTGGCGGCCGGGTTGAAACAGGTGCGCCGCCTGCGTCAAGGCGGCCTGGTGCTCGCCGGCGACCGGCTGGACGGTGAGTTTGGCGAGAATCTCCTCAACACGAGTACGGCTCGTGCCCGGCGGCATCACGTTCAAGACACGGTTGGAGGACAGTACGACGGCGATGGGTTGCTCAGGGGCGGTCGCCACGATGTCGCGGATATGCCGGCGCAGCGATTCGAGGCCCGACCAGCCGCCGATGCTGGCGGACAGGTCAGCGACGATGACGGTGTCGCGCTCAGGGCGGACGGCAGCGCTGGCCTGGCGTGGTGTCCATTTCGGCCTGGCAAAGACCAGGACCACGGCCGCGAGCAGCAGCAGGCGCAGGAGGAGCAGCAGCAGATCCTGCGGCTGGCGTCGACCTTCCCGTGGCATGTGCGCTTTCTGGAGGAACCGCACTGACGGGAAGACGAGCCGGACCGGGATGGCGCGTTTCATGAGGTGCAGCAGCACGGGCACCAGCAGTGCGGTCAGGCCCCAGAGAAACAGCGGGAACGCGAACGACAGCATCAGGCCAGTCCTTTCCGTCTGTGGAGGTAGGCGGCCAGCATGTTGCCGAGGTTGTCCGCGGTCGAGGTCAGCAGGTAATCGGCCTCGAGTTCGAGACAGCCCAACCGGACTTTGTCGAGGAACGCGCTCATGGCCGTGAGGTAGTGCTGCTTGGCCAGAGGCGGGTAGGTGGTGATCTCGGCGTCCGTCTCGCTGTCAACGAAGCGGGTGGTGCGGCCGAACGCCAGGTCGATCTCGTCCGGGTCCAGGATCTGGAACACAACACACTCGTGGTGCGCGAAGCGGAACCGCCTCAGCAGCGCGGGCAGTGCGTTTTCGGCCTCGTGCAGGTCGGACAGGAGCACGACGACGCCGCGCCGCCGGAAGTTCTCCGCCAGGTGCGACATCACGGGCTCGTGCGCGGCCGTGCCTTGGGGCTGGAGGCGCTGCAGTTCGGTGAGGATGCGCGGCAGACCGCCGGTTCGGCGGCCGGGCGGTACGTGCGACACGAGTTCGCGGTTGTAGGCATAGAAGCCGACGTTGTCGCCCTGTCGTGCGGCCAGATAGGCGAGGCAGGCGGCGACCATGGCGGCATAGCGGAGCTTGGTGCACGCTGCGCGCCGACCCTGGTAGCCCATGGACGCGCTGGCGTCCAGGATCAGGCAGCAGTTCATGTTGGTCTCTTCCTGGAAGACCTTGCTGTAGAAACGGTCGCTGCGGGCCAGCACTTTCCAGTCCACGTACTTCAGGTCGTCGCCCGGGACGTACGACCGGTACTGGAAGAATTCGCTGCCGAACCCGTGGTAGAGACTGCGGTGCATTCCGGAGATGAACCCCTCGACCGCGGTGCGCGCGATAAAGGAATAGTTGTCGATCCGCGCCAGGGTCGCGGGCGAAAGCAGTTCGGCTAGAGTCGGGTCCGGCATAAGCGTCTGTCAGAACCTCGGGTTGTGTTTCGCGTTTCAATATGCCGTGCGCGGCGCATCCGTCAACCGCAACGAGGAGAGGTCTGGGGTGTTCGTCGGTCGTCTCCGGGGCTCGGGGGACTCCCGGCCCCGGCCTCGCATCCATCCAAACGTGGCGCTATCTTCACATCATCGCCTGGGAGGCAATGTCTCAGTCAGGAGGTAGTGCCAAACTTGGCATGGAAACGGAAGAACGGACTGGACGGAAAGACGAAGACGGGGAGACCGAAATCGGGGTCTTTGTCTCAAATCCTGGTCTCTGAAGGAGGGCTACCGATGAAGCACTGTCTGCCGCTGTTGATTCTCGCGCTGGGGGTGTCCGCGGATACGACGCCCGTGTTCCCAGAGAAACACCGGTGCACCGTCGATGCGGCGCGCGAGATTCGTCTGGCCACCGACGGGGTCCCGAATGTGGAGATCGTGGTTGGTAAGACCCCGTACCCCGTGGCTGTTGCGGCCGCGGAGGAGTTGCGCGTGTTCCTCGAGAAGGCTATCGGCGGTCCCGTCGCCGTCGTGCCTGAGCGCACGGCGGCACGGCCAGCCATATTCGTTGGCGACAGCGAACTTCTGCGGGGGCTGAATGTCGATGTGTGGTCGCTGCCCAGGGACGCTTTCATCATTCGCAGCTTCGGCGACGTCATTGTGATTGCCGGTCGCGACGACCTGCGCGTGGATCCGATGCGCGATGTGCGCGGCAACTCTGAACACGGCACGATCTTCGGGGTGTATGAGTTTCTCGAACGTTTTGTCGGCGTCCGTTTCTACTTTCCCGGCGACATCGGCACCGTGGTTCCGCCGCAACCGAATCTGCGGATCCCGTGTGTGAATCTCTACGAAGAACCGGACTGCGACCAGCGTCGAGACTATCCCGGTCCGGAGGCGCGCTGGTTCGAGCCGCAGGACGCCAAGGAGAAGACCCGCACCGGCATTCTCCGCAGCCTGCGGCATCGCGTGCAGACCTTCTACATTCCCTGCTGTCACGGCCTGTCGCGCCGCTGCCTTGCGGAACGCTTCGGCGCAGAGCACCCGGAGTGGTTCGCGCTTCTGCCGAACGGGAAGCGCGACACGGACATGAGCCTGCCCGGACACCACGGGCACCTGTGCTACCGTGACCCCGGCCTGCTCGAGCAGATCTACCGCGAGACCGAAGCGTACCTGCTCGGTGTCCCGGCTGCCGCCATCGGCATGCAAACCAAGAGTGGCAGTATCGCTTACGACCACAACGCGTTCCAGCCCGGCTACGTGGACCTCTGCCCGCAGGACGGGCTCGGGGAGACGCAGTGGTGCCAGATGCCGGACTGCAAGCGATTCTGGGATGAGGGCAAGCAGAACGAACTGGTCTGGGGCATGGTGGTGGACATCGCGAACCGGCTGAAGAAGAACGGGATTCCGGGTTACGTCACCTGCTTCGCCTACGGCGCCTACCGCGAGGCGCCGGCCATCGAGTTGCCGGACAACGTGCTGGTGGAGTTGTGCATTTCCGGACCATGGGACGACCAGCTCGAAGCGCGGCGGACGGTGAACGACCGCCTGATCCAGGAGTGGAATGCGAAGTGCAAGGGTGGCAAGATCTGGCTCTGGAACTACATGAGCAACTACAACGGTCAGGTGCCGGAGGGTGTGCCGCCGCTGAGCTGCAATCTGATCGAGCAGTACTACCGTCGCGCGGCACCCAACATCCGCGGCGCGTTCAACGAGTCCGAGATCGGCTACTGGCTCTTCAACTACCTCAACTATTACGTGTTTCACAAGATGATGTGGAATGCCGGCACGGATGTGAAGGCTTTGGTGGCCGAGCATCACCAGCTCATGTTCGGCGGTGGCGCGGAACCCATGGCGCAGTTGTTTGCCAGGCTCGAATCGATCTGGACCACCCATTTCCTGGGGCAGGTGTTGGACACGCCCGAGGGCCCCATCCGCACCCGCCGCAACGATCGCGAGGTCTGGGACGAGATCTTTACCGCCCAGGTCATGGCGGAGTTGGCGGTGCTCGTCGACCAGGCCGAACAGCGGACCGCTGCCGAACCAGAGTCGCAGAAGCGCGTGCAGTTCTTCCGCGAGAAGTTCCTCGGTGAAATGCTGCGCGTGCGCGCCGAGTATGCGGACAAGCAGCGCGGCATCGAGGATCTGGTCGCGACGGTCAGGCCGTTGCCCGCCGGTGCGGCGCCCGTCATCGACGGGAAACTCGATGACGCGTGCTGGGCCGCGGCACAGCCGCTCTGCCTGGTCCCGCTCGATGGGGACAAGCGACTCGTGCAGACTGAGGTGCGCACGCTCTGGACCCCAGGCACACTGTACATCGGGTTCGACTGCGAGGAACCGCATCCCGACACGCTGTACCTCGCGGAACGGCCGCGTGACGACGGGGACATGTGGAAGGATGCCAGCGTCGAAGTCTTCCTCAACCCCTCCAGCGATCGCCGCAATTACGTGCAGTTCGTGGTCAACGCGAACGGCGTCGTGACCGACTACCGCGACCGCATTGTGCAAGGGACGCAGACCGAGTCGGACCGGAGCTGGAACTGCAATGTCCGTGCGGCCGCGACACGGGGCACGGACCGCTGGCAGGTCGAACTGGCCATTCCGGTGTCGGAGATCGCCGACACGGCGCTGGCCGCGGACGCCATGTGGGTGGTCAACTTCTGCCGCAGTCGCAACCTGAGCGGTGCCGCTCAGGGCGAGAACCAGCTATACACATGGAGCCCATTCCTGCGCCGGTCGTTCCATGACCTACCGAACATGGGTCGGCTCCGGTTCGCTGCGCCCGACCGGCCGGACGCGAAAGGGATCCTTGACTCGGGCAGCTTCGAGCCGGACCTCAAGAGCCGAATGATCGGGCAGTGGTACCTGCCCAACGACCCGGCGGAGCAGGCTGCTTTCGCCCAGGACTCCACTTACAGTCGTGACGGGCGTCGCAGCCTGCGCATCACGCATACGGATCCGGCCGTCGAAAAGAGCCTGTGTGTAACCCAGTACCTGCCCGACCTGCAGCCCGGGAAACGGTACCTAGTCACCTTCTGGGTGCGGGCCGAAAAGATTGAAGCCATTCCGGGCCTCACGGGCTACAAGACCGGGCACTGGGGCGGGTTTGCCAACAGCAACTTCGGCAGCGCGAAGCAGAATGGCAACAACAACCACGTGCCGACCGGGGGCTACCGGGGCAGCTTCGACTGGACCAAGGCGGCCTTCGTCATTGAGGCCCCGGCGCAGTTTGACGAGGGCGCGCGCCCGTACGTTAGAATGTACCTGACCAACGCCACCGGAACGGTCTGGTACGACGACGTTCGCATCCGTGAACTCACCGCGGACGGACAGGTCCGGGAGTAGGCGGTCCGGCACCTGCCGGTACTTTCCGGTGTGATGCCTACGAGATGGGTGTCGGTCAGCTTCGATGTCCGAAGCCAACGGTATCGAGACAAGGACAAGGAAGGAACAAGCCATGAAGCCGCGAGTTAGTCTGCCTGTATGGATTCTGGGAATCGTGGCAATGCTGGTGACGCAAGCCGCCTTCGCCGCAGAGACCGGGAAGCTTCCCTCTCTGAAGGGGGTCTGGGAGGGGGAGGGTACGGCACCGACCTCAGCCCAGAAGATCGTCACGTCGCTCCGTCTGGAAGTCACCCGGCAGGAGGGACCGCTTCTGTGGGCCGATGACGTCTGGCGCGTGCGTGACGCGGCCAGCGACAAGTTCACTGCCGAATGGCGTCACGACCCGATGCTTGGCAGTCTGGACCCCGCCGGGACAAAGGCGGTTCTGTCGAAAGAAGGCGCCCGTTTCACCTTGCGCTTGCTGGACGCCGACCACGTGGAAGCGGGATTTGCCAGTGCGCGTACGGACGGCGGCGAGGACATCGCCTACTGGGCGGTTCTGACCCGGCAGGGTGCGGCCCCCCTGCCGGTCGCGCCCCAGGCGCCGCCTGTGCTCACGGGTGCCTGGCGCGGCCAGCCCCAGGCTGCGCAGCCGGCCGGTCCGATCACCGCGCCCCTGTGCCTCGACGTGATTCGTCAGGACGGCGCGCTCGTCTGGCTGGACGACATCTGGGTCCCGGTTGACCCGGCCACGGGCGCGCCCAGCACCAAGGAACTCCGGCGAGACCGCATGATGGGCAGCTTCGATTCCTCCGGCCGTAAAGCTGTGGTCGTGAAGGCGAACGCCCGGTACAGCCTTGAACTGCTGGAGCCTGACCGGATGCTTGTGGAGTTTGTCCGGATTGGCGGCAAAGAGGAGGCGGCGATGGCGTTCTACGCCCTGCTGCGCCGTAACGGGACCGAGCCGGAGCCCGCGGCTACCGCGGCACCGGACATGCGGGGCAGTTGGGAGGGAGAGTCCCGGTACGCCATGCCCTCCGGACCGGTCGCGTCACGTTTCCGGCTCGAAGTGAAGCGCCAGGAGGGCCTCGTGCTCTGGGCGGATGACGTGTATTATCCTATCGACCCGGCGACCGGCCAACTGCAGGCCGAAGCCAAACGCGAGCCGCTCCTCGGCGGGTTGCGACCTGACGGCACCGGCGGCGCCTTGTCCAAAACGGACGCGCGGTTTGTCTTTACCCTGCTGGGACCGGACCGGCTCCTGGCGGAATTCGTTGGCATGCGCGGGAAGGAGAAGGTGCCGCCCATGTGCTTCTACGCCATCCTCGACCGCCACCGGCCTTAGGGTCCGCGCAAGAATAACTTGGCAGTTTTCGGCCAGCTATCTTGAGCTGGTTTCAAGGCACGAGGGCGGCGCATAGCC
>Ga0156402_1424_pt1 | contig 32323 bp, 16 predicted proteins | sample RifOxyA3_FD_108045 | JGI IMG/M metagenome (GOLD analysis project Ga0156402, IMG submission 108045) | Lentisphaerae bacterium RIFOXYA12_64_32 | reverse complement strand
GAACGCGCGTCGATACGGAGCGTTCCCATGCGGCGTGACCCGATCTTGAAACAGCCCTGCCGGGGCCCCCGCACGGCTTGACGTGCCGCACTGCACCTCGTATATTCAGCCAACCATCCGGTTGGGTTTCTCGGATAGTAGAGGCCGGAAACACGCCGGCCCGTGACATCGCGTTGGACTGTCTCACAGCCACGGAGGTCAACCATGCGCCCTACCCTCCCTGCACTCTATCTCGCCGCTGCAGCCCTGGCCGCGTCGGCTGCCGACACCGAACAGTCGCTGCTCCCTCTCGACTCCGTGCAAGGCATCCAGCAGACGTGGGGCACTGACTCGCCGCGCACACTGGACGTCGTCACCGGTGAAGGCAACAGCACCGACGGCAACGGCGCGGTCAAATTCAGTGCCGTCGCAAAGGACGCTCCCGGGAACCAGTACTTCGGCATCATGATCCCACTCGCGACGCCCGTGGACCTCGACGCGTCACGACTGATGTTCGACGCGCGCGGCGACACCCCGGACACCCTGATGAACTTCTACGTGCGTTGCTACAATCGGGGCGAGAGCAAGCCGGCTTGGAGTTTCAGCGGCCAGCCGTTCGCCAAGGTCGGCTCGCCGAAACGCGGAGACTGGTTGACGCTCGCACTGCAGCGCGAGTTGGGAGCGAACGGCATGGGTTGGGAACCGGCCGTGGTCGAGACCCGCAAGGCTACAGCGGTGGACCGCATCGAGTTCATCATCGGCACCGCCACGCCGAAAGGCACGGTCGCGGCCAGCATAGACAACCTGCGGACGGCCCCGGCACTGGCCACCATCGCCGGACTGCAGGCGCCCAAAAAGCTGACGCCCGACACCGTCGTCGCCCAGGCCGGGCAGGCTCGCGCCGTCGTGCTGCACCCCGACTCCCAGGCCGGGCGCGACGCGGCGGCCGTCATCGTCCAGGCCGTCCGCAACCGCTCCGGCGTCGCACTGGAGGCACGCCCAGGCACGCCGGCGGACCGTGAACCGGCACAGACGGTGATTCTCCTCGGTAACCTTGACAGCAACCCCGCCCTGCTGCTGCTCTACTCGCGCTATCTCACCCCGGTCGACGTGGTCTGCCCCGGCGCCGGGGGCGCGCTCGTACACACCGTGTTCGACCCGTTCGGCAAGGGCGTGAACGCCATCGTCGGCGGCGGTTCGGACGACGCGGGTCTGATGAAAGCCGCCGCCCTGTTCGCTGACGCCGTGGGGCAGCAACCGCAAGGCGCCGACCTGGTGTTGCCGCGGCTGTTCACAGCCCAGTACAGCGCGGAATTCCTCAAGCGCTTTGCCTGGGCCGGGCAACCACCCAGTGAGAAGCGACTGCAGGACGGCATGAAGGAGGCGCAGCGCCGGCTCGACGAAGGCGCGCACACCTCCCTGGCCGGCCTGCTGCAAACGGTCGCGAACCGCTACCTGCTGACCGGCCACAGCGTCGAGGCCAAACTGTTCGTCGCCGTCTGGGACCTGTACACCAAGAGCGCCGTGGCCGACCCGAGCAAATTCGGCGGCCCCTGGGGTTTCGACAGCGACTTCCCTTCCAGCCTGGTAGTCCCGGGCTGGGACGTCATCGAGCATGACCCGGCGCTGACCGACGCCGAGCGGCTGCAGGTCACCCAGGCGATGGGGCGCTGGCTGGCCGAGGCCGTCGTCCCCAAGTGCGCCGGCGCGGTCAACAGCTCGCATGTGCCGTTCAATCACCAGACCTTCCCCGCCCTGGGGACGCTTTTTGCCGGCCTGTACTTCACCAACGGCTGCGACACGGTCGAAGGTCGGACGTGGCTGGGCATGGCGGACGCCATCTTCAAACGCCAGGCCGGCTACTTCAAGCCCCACGAGGACTGCAACGGCTACCAGTGGCTGACCAACGGCCACCTCTTCCGCTATGCCATGGCCCGCCCGGATTTCACCGTTTTCGAGAATGGCAACGCCAAGCGCATCATCGACTTCTGCATCGGCAACATGGACAACCTCGGCTACCAGGTGCCGTACGGCGACACCGGCAGTTGGCAGTGCTGGAACTCCGAAATGATCTGCCTGGACATCTTCAGCTTCGTCACCCATGACCCCGCCGCCACCTGGGCCGGCGCGCTCAAACGCCGAATCAAGAACACCTGCGAACTGTCCGCCTTCTACCGCAGCGGCGAAGGGGTCAAGCCGGACCGGTACAACGGTGTTGAAGTCTGGCCGCTCGAACCCGCGTACTACGAGTCGTTCCCGGCCGACGGGCGGCCCCCGCTGGAAAGATGCTTCGACAAGGTCACCTTCCGCGAGGCCATGGACCCGCAGGCCGCACACCTGCTCCTCGACGGCCTCAGCAATGGCGGCCACAAGCACCTGGATGGCAACAGCCTGCCGCGCCTGACCCAGTTCGACCGCATCTGGCTGGCGGACAACGACTACTTCAAGGCGCCGGTCAAGTACCACAACTCGCTGCTCGTGTTCAAGGATGGCGAGTCCGCCCCCATCCCGGATTACTGCGAATTACTCGGCGCCGGTGAAACGCCGCGCTATGGGTTCAGCCGCACGCGCATGGCCAACTACGCCGGGGTCGACTGGGACCGGACGGTGGTGTGGTTGAAGCCACAGAACGCGTTCGTCGTCCTCGACCGCATCGTGCCGAAGGAGAAAGCGCGTTACCAGTTGCGCCTGCTCTGGCACGGCATCGGCGCCGCCGAGATGTCCGGCAACGGCATGCTGCTGACCCAGAACGGCCCGAGCTTCCGGCTGGACCTGGCGCCCGGGCCGGGCCTCACGTTGAACAACGACGCGACGCTGGGCGAGAACTGGCGCGGCTACAGCCACGCCGAACCGGTCGTGCGCTCGCTCAGCGCCATTGCAGCCGTCGACCTCGACGCCGGCGAACCGTACCTGTTCGCCACCGCGCTCCATGGCAAGCCGGACGGCACGGTGGCGCCCTGGCAATTGCAGCCGGTCGCCGGAGCCGACGGCGTGCTGGTGCAGACGGACAGCGGCAGCGTCGGCATCGTGCTCGGGCCAATGCAGGCGTGGCCGTCCGGACTGGCGTTCCAGTCCGACGCCACAGCCATCGTGACGGACGATACCGGGTTGACGCTCCTTGGCGGCACGAGCGCGAAGCTCGGCGAGACCGCACTCCACACCGCGGCACAACCGGGGTGTGCGGACATCGCACGCCCGCAGGACGACCTCTCACCCGCGAAACTGCCGACGCGTGAACCCAAGACCATGCTCGGCGCCGGCGCCACGGCCAAACCGCTGCCCGTCGCGTGGGAGCAGCGCCTCGCGCCCGAACGCCTCGTCCTGACCGGCAACCGCGGGATCGCCGGAACGGTCAACCTCGGCGTCAAGATCCAGAGCGACGTGCCGCCCGCGAAACAGAACGCTTTCAACGCCAAGTCGCCCAACACGGTCGAAGCGCTGCTCGACGGCAACTCGGACAACAACACCGACACGTCGGTCATGTTCGAGCCCGACAAGCCGGTCACGGTGACGATCGATCTGGGCGGGACGTGCACGCTGGACCAGGTTCGGTGGTATCAGTGGTGGGCCGCGACCTCGAGCAAGATGACCTCATACCTGCCGGAGCGCGTCACGGTCGCCATCAGCAACGATGCGTTTGCCCAGGACACACGCGCGCTCGGCGAGGTCACCGACCCAGGCCCGCACCCCGATTTCGGAGCGCCGCTCGAGTATTCGCTTCAAGCCGGCGGGCAGGCGGCGCGCTGGGTTCGGCTCGTGTTCACGCCGAAAGCCGGGTCAGCCGTGTACCTGTCCGAAGTCCTGGTCGAAGGCCGGGTGCCGGAGGGCTCGACGGTCGAACCGCCGGCATTCAACATCACGCGTATCGCCACCGCCAGGCTCGACCCGGAACAGGCGCAACCCAGCATTCTGGTCGCCACCCGCGAGGGCACTCTGCTTGCGCTCAAACCCGATGGAACACGGCAGTGGGCAGTCCCGTTCGGCTGCCAGTTGAACGATGTGACGGCGGCAGACCTCGACCGGGACGGCAAAGACGAAATCGTCCTGGCGCGGCAGGACTGCCACGTCTGCGTTCTGGACAGCACCGGCAAGGAGCGCTGGAAACAGAAGCTCGAGTTCTACCGCCGCCCGGCCTACGTCAACCTGGTCCGGACCGGCGACTTGGACGGGGACGGCGTTCCGGAAGTCATTGCCGGCGCCGAAAACTGGCGCTTCTACGCCTACAAAGCGGACGGCACGCCGCTGTGGAACTACGAAAGCGTGCACCCGTCCCGCTCCAGCGCCGTGGCCGACATCGACGGCGACGGCAAGTGCGAGGTGCTTTGCGGCACGCATTACTACTGGTTCCCGGCCCTCAAGGGCGACGGCACGAAGCTGTGGGGCTACCACTTCGGCCCCATCTGTTACGATGTCACCACCGGTTCCTTCGACGGCGATAAGACGCGCGGCGTCGTCATCGGCAGCGGCGACGGTTACGTGCACTACCTCGCTGCCGACGGCAAGCTGCGCATGAAGTACAACACCGGCGACGAAGTGAAGAACGTCCTCACGGCCGACGTGGACGCTGATGGCAAGGACGAGATCCTCGCCGGGTCGCTCAGCCACTACGTCTGCTGCTTCGGCGCGGACGGCAAGCGTCGCTGGGCCGTCGACCTGGGCGGTCCGATCAGCGCCCTGACCGCCGTGAAGGCCGCGGACGGGCGAAGCCTGGTCGTCGTCGGAACCGGGACGGGCCGCGTCGTGACGCTCGCCGGGGACGGCTCGGTCCTGGCCGCGTCCGACCTCGGCAAACCCGTCGTGGACCTGCTGACCGACGGCGCCACGCTGCTCGCCGCCACCGACGACGGCATACTCCGCCGCCTCGAAATTGCGTTCTGACAGCCGCCGGCAGTGGCGCGGGACCTCCGGGACCGCAGCAGGGTGCCGCGGGTCCGTCTCGGACCGAGATCCTCGCCCGGGGATCCGTCGTCGTGCGAGCAGCTTTTCCGGACATAGCCGACCGGCGCACCCCGCTTCGGCGCGGGACGCGCCGAGCCACCGTGGGATGCCCCCTCACCCCTGCCGCACCACGACCCGCGCCTGGCCGGGCAGAATCTCGAGGTCCCCGTCTCGCAACACGACCCCGCCGCCGACCAAGTCCGTAACGCTCACACCGCCGCCGGCCAGAGCCGCGACCGGGACCGTCGCCGGCGCCGTGCCGAAGTTCACCAGCACCACGTATGTCCGGCCATCCGCGCCCGGCACCGACACGCCGCGCAGGTTCGGATCGGCGAGTTGCACGTGCCCGGTTGTGGCGGCCTCCGCCACAGCCCGCGTCTGCCGCGTCCCAGCGCCCGACAACACCGCCCAGCCCGCATCGAGCAGGACCTGGCCCGGCTCAACCCAGCGCGGCCCGACGCTGCAGGACCAGCCAATCTCCTCGAGATACAACGACCTATACCCGCTCCCGAGCCGCCGTCGTTCCGCGCTTCGGCGCACCGTCAGCATGTCCGCGCCGTAGAGTCCAATCAGCCCAATCTTGCCGTCCACACTCACCCAGCGGCTGTCCAGCGGCACTACCGCATCCTCGCGCGGCGGACTCCGCAATACCTTCCGCCCGCTCGCGGCCTGCAGCGTTCTGCGGAAGCCGTTGTACAGGTCGTTGGCCAGACTCAAGTGCAGCCCCAGCACACTCCGAACAGCGCAGCGCTTCGCGCCGACCCGGCACAGTTCCATCCCCACCACCGTGCGGTCGTCCGGCAGCGCCGCAAACACGATCTGGTGCGCCGCCAGGTCCTTGCCGCTCCAGCCCTCCGCAAAGACCGCGTCCGCGCCTTCGTTGATCGTCCCGCTGGTCACGAACCCGCCATCAAACGTATCGATTCGGCAGTCCACGAACCGCCGACTGCTCGGCGCCACCGCGCCCCCGAACGGGTACGGACTGCTGAGGAACTCGACGCACCCGGTCAGGTTCCCGTCCCAGTTCGCGAGGTGACTGTCCGTCGGCGGCTGACACATGCCCTGCCCAATCCCGAACGCGCGCCAGGCGAACGACGCCAGACGCTTGGCGCTGCGGTGCATGACGTTGCCGTGTTCCGGCTCGCACCACCCGCCCGCCACCGACGCCTCGAACCCCATCTTCTGAATTCCGCCGCCACCGAGCTTGTCTCGGTGGGGCGACGATTGCGATAGAGGGGGGCGGTCGTCGTCCCCCTCTATCGTAATCGTCGCCCCACGGGCGCAAGGCCCGTGGCGGCGCGGAGCCTGCACAAACTCCGGTGCACACACCATCGGCCGGTACGCGACCAGCATGCCCAGCACGCAGGCGCGGTCCGACTCCAGCCGCGTGTAGTAGTACGGGTTCTGTGCGGCCATTTCCGCGAGACGCCGTCCGTAGAAACTGCCGTCGGCGGCGTACGCGGCTTCCTTCTCGATGAGCCCCAACTGGCCCTCGGCCAACCCGAGCGCGTGCGCGTCGCCGAACCGGTCCGCCGCGTACATCAGGCTCGGGAGCAGGTATTCCTGGCAGTAGGCGTAACGGGTGCGACTGTCGCCGCCAAGCCGCGCCAGGCGCCCATCATCGAAGACCAGGCGCCGCAACACCTGCCACAGGTCCGCCTCGTGGTGGTCCAGCGACTCCGGCCGCGGCAGGCCCTGCAGTTTCAGATCGAAGTGTAACATGGCGGCGTTCGAGACGCAGATCACCATGTACCCGACATTGAAGTACCCGTGGTGATCGAGCGCGTAATTGGGGAAGAAGTTCGCGCCCACGTGCCGCTCCCGCACCGGCTTGCCCGCGACCACCGTGTCGTCCGTCGCATCCGCCGCCACGCTCACCGAATTAATGAGGAACACGTGCGCGCGCTCCTGCCAGTCGGCCGCGTGCGGGTGATCCGGGTACATCACCGCCGCGCGCCAGAGCAGCGCGCCGTTCCACAGGTTCGACTCCGGCACGTTCTTCCCGGAGTGGTTCCACCGGTCCGCCACCACGCCGTCCGCATTACCGCGGCGGCAGTGCAGAAACAGCCAGTCCGCCTCGCTGGTGAGCATGCGCCGCAACGCGTCGCGGTCGCTGTCGTTGAAGTGCGGACTCAGCAGGTGCACCCCGTGCATCATGCGTTCGACCCCAAGCGAACTGATCCAGGTATGCCCCCACTGCGTCCCGTCCGTGCATCGACCTGGCCCAGTGACGTGCGAATCGAGACTGAACCGCAACGCGGCCAGCGCGCGTTCGCGCGCCCAGTCGCAATCCAGCCCTGCGATCTCCGCACCGCGCGCCGCCAGCGTCGCCATGGCCGACAGGTACTTCTGGTTCGTCTGCACGCCCCACGAGTTGTACCCCGTCCCGTAGCAGCCCAGGTCCGGCCGGCCGGGAATCGCGTACCAATGGGTCTCAGAGTGTTTCGCCCAGTTGGCGAGTAAGTTCAGGGCCCGATGTTGCATTGGAAGCCTCTCGGCTCGAGATGGAAGGTTGAGGTACACCGGCCAAGGGACTGGCCGGGCCACTGACTCCAGAAGGCTCTGACTGTGGTGCGGGCAGTCCCTTGCCCGCAGGCCCAAAGTCGAATTCCGCTCTCAGATATAGGAGTATACCTCCTCCCCCGCCGTCGCGAAATGCGCCGTCCCGCTGTTATTTTGCACTTTTCTGCTGTTTGGCAGCGGATAACGCGGCGCGACAGCAAATGCCTCAGCCCACCACGGCTGCCACGGTTCTCGGCAACACCGCGATATGGACTGCGGTGGCAAGGCCGCTGCCGGCGGCCGCGACACCGCTTTGGCTGGAGCGCGTCGCCTGGGCAATACGTCTCAGCCAAAGCGGCGTCGCCGTCCCACCCTCCGGGCTGGACTCTGCCGCCGCAGTCCACAGCCGGCTGGCGATGGCCACGGCCTGCCGGGCGGGACGGCCTTGGTCATGCCCCACGCACCCACGCGCCACCCGGACCGCGTAAACGCGGGACTACAAGCCTCGCGCTTCCCGATTCTCATCCTTGCCGATGCAACGCCGGAATCGTATGGTAAGCACCGAGGGGTTCTCCCGGGACAACGAGAGTACTCCCGACATGATCAGCCGCGACAGAACAGGTTCCTGAAAGGACTCCCCCATGCAGCAGCAAATCGACGAAGGCCAAGCCATCAAGCGCAAGTACCCGGAGCAAGTCGTGCTGGTCATGACGCGCGGGAATGACGGCCGGACCAACGTCATGGCGGCGGGGTGATGCGGCGCTGAGTGAGCCGATGGGCCGGGCGGGGGCGTCGAGTTCTTCGAGTTCTTCGGGTTCCTCGATTCCCTCGACTCCGAAAAATCTGCGCCGGCCTGTACGAAACCGCCGGCGGCTTGCGCAATTACCGGTGACACGATCACCGTTAGACGAGCGCAAGCACCATGAACCAACACACATCCGCCCCCGTACCGCCGGCCACTGCGACCCCCGCAGCGCCCGGCGACGCCGTGCCCGAACTCACTCCCGAACTGCAGGCGTGCCTGGACCGGGCCAAGTCCGCGCGGACCGTGCGGACTCCGCACCTCAGCCTGACCGACCTGCAGGCGGCCGTGGAGGCGCGCCAGAGCTGGGGCGAGTACTGGGAAATGCCGCCGCACCTGGCCGAGTGCCGGGACTGCCTCGAGGCGTTCCAGATCCTGCTCGACGGCGCGCCCGCCGCCGACCCCGCCAGCCTGGCGCGGTTCGAGCGGCTCCATAGCGACACCCGCGCGCAACGCCGGTTCCGACTCCTCCCGTCGCCGGCCATGTCGCGCCTGCTGACCCGCATTGCCGCCTGCGTCGCGGCTGCCGTCACCGTCATATGGCTGCTCGTGGTGTTCACGGCACCGCCATCGGTCAAGGTACAGACCGGCACGCTCGTCCTGAACGACAGCGGTCGCGAACTCCGCACCGATGCGGCGATCCCGGCCAGCGCCAGCGTCCGCGCCGTGGACAACGTGGAAGCGCTGTTCGCGGACGGCTCGCGCGTGGTGGTCCGGCCCGAGAGCCGGTTCAGCTTGAATGTGAAACGGTTCAGCGGCGAGACCGTGACCCTGTTCGAAGGCGAAGTCAGTTGCGCCGTGGCAAAGCAGAAGTCCGGCCGCACCTTCCGCGTGCTCACGCCCGCCGGCGAAGTGACCGTGGTCGGGACCGAGTTCAGCGTCACCAGCCGCACGACCGCGGACTCCGCAACGCCGCCGCAGGGCAACACGCCAACCGCACCGCACCGCAACGGCCTGACCCTCCTGCACCCCATGAAGATGGGCGTCCGCGACGAAGCGCTCAAGGACGCCGGGCTCAACACGACCGTGGAAGTCCGCGTCAAGGAAGGCTGCGTCCGCGTCCGGAACCGTTCCGGGCATCAGGTGTCCGTGACCCCGGGCCAGACCGCCGTCATGCGCGGCAACCTGCCCGTGGTCGACGTGTTCGAGCCGGAACGCTGAAGACCGGATGTGCACGGCCGCCCTGACGGTGGATCTGGCGGCAGCCGCGTTCCGGAATTCGTCACAGGAGGTGTGGTCGATCACTGCGTCATTGAGTCACTGCGTCACGGGGTCACAGACGCAGGCAACAGGGTGCATTGCGTCGCCGCGACTCGGGCGCTGACTCAGTGACCCAGTGACTCAATGAGAAACCGGCAGATGTACAGCGTGCCGGCTGGGCAAGTGCCCTGGAGAGTTGCAGCCGGCATCACCCAAGGAGCCCCAATCATGCCCCAAACGACCGAGACCATCGAAAAGCCCGAGACGGCCGAACGCGTTCAGATCAGTGACGCCGACGACATTGCTGCGGTCAAGAGCCTGCTCGAGGCGTACCGGACCATGCAGGACCAGATTTCGCGGCGCATTGTCGGCCAAAGCGACGTGGTCGAGCAGGTGCTGATCGCCGTATTCTGCCGCGGCCACGCGCTGCTTGTGGGCGTGCCCGGCCTGGCCAAGACGCTGCTCGTGAGCACCCTGGCCAAAGTCGTCTCGTTGTCGTTCAAGCGCGTGCAGTTCACCCCCGACCTGATGCCCTCGGACATCACCGGCACCGACGTGCTCGAAGAAGACCGCACCACCGGACGGCGCGTGTTCCGGTTCCTGCATGGCCCGATCTTCGCCAACATGCTCCTGGCCGACGAGATCAATCGCACGCCGCCCAAGACGCAGGCCGCGCTGCTCGAAGCGATGCAGGAGCGACAGGTCACCGTCGGCGAGCAGAACTACCCGCTGCCCGACCCCTTCTTCGTACTCGCCACGCAGAACCCGGTCGAGCAGGAAGGCACCTATCCGCTGCCCGAAGCGCAACTGGACCGGTTCATGTTCATGATCCACGTCGACTATCCGAACCCGGACGAAGAGATTGCCATCATGAAGCAGGTCAGCGGCCGCGTCGAGGTCCGGCTCGAACCCGTGCTCGGCGCGGAGGACATCATGCGGCTGCAGAAGATCGTGCACCGCGTCCCGGCCGCCGATCACGTGTTCGAGCACGCCCGCGACCTGGTCCGGGCGACGCGGCCGCGCGAACCCGGTGCGCCGGAGTTCATCCGCGAACTGGTCCAGTGGGGCGCCGGCCCGCGCGCCAGCATCAATCTCATGCTCGCGGCCAAGGCGCGCGCCATCCTGCACGGCCGCTACCACGCCACCACCGAGGACGTGCGCGAGGTCGCCCTGCCCGTGCTCCGGCACCGGCTGGTGACCACGTTCAACGCGGAAGCCGCCGGCATCTCCGCCGACCAGATCGTCCAGCGCCTCCTCGACAAAGTCACCCCGAAAGGCGAAAGCGTGGTGTAGGGCGCGGCCTAGCGGCCGGGAGAAGCATACGACGCATAGGACAAATACGACGCATACGGCCTGACGGCCGGAAGAGCGAGCGACTTGGAAACCACCCCCAACATCCCCGCGTACATGAGCCTGCTGGACCCGGCCGCGCTGGCGACCATCCACCGGATGGAGTTCCTCGCCCGCGGCGTGGTCGAGGGGTCCGTGTCCGGCCGGCACCGCAGCCCGTTCCACGGTTTCTCCGTCGAGTTTGCGGAGCACCGCGAGTACGCGCCCGGCGACAACATCCGCGACCTGGACTGGCGCGTGTTCGGCAAGACCGACCGGTACTACATCAAGCAGTACATGGAAGAAACCAACCTGCGCTGCACCGTGCTGCTCGACGCGTCCGGGTCGATGAACTACACCGGCAATCTCGCGTCCTCGCGCAACGGCCGGCGCCTCAGCAAGCTCGACTACGGCCGCTACCTGGCGGCCACGCTGCTGCACCTGATGATCCACCAGCAGGACGCCGTCGGCCTGGTCACGTTCGACACGCGCGTCCGCCGCCACTTGCCGGCGCGCAGCCGCACCAGCCACCTGCGCGTCCTGCTCCAAGAGCTGTACGACACCCAGGCCGGCGACGAGACCGCCCTCGGCCCGGTCATTCACGACATTGCCGAACGCGTGCCGCGCCGCGGCTTGATCGTCCTGATCTCCGACCTGTTCGATGATCCGGAAGCCATCCTCAAGGCGTTGCACCACTTTCGTTTCCGCCGCCATGAAGTCCTCCTGTTGCACGTCATGGCCGAAGAAGAACTGACCTTCCCATTCGACGGCTGGAGCGAATTCCACGACCTCGAACTGCCCACAAGCCGCCTCGAGATCGACCCCAAAGCGCTGCGGGCCACGTACCTGGACGAAGTCCGCGGCTTCATGGAACGGATCAAGAAAGGTTGCGGCGAAATGGCCGTCGACTACGTGCCATTCTCGACGCGCCAGGACTTCGACGTTGCGCTGGCCAACTACCTGGCCGGCCGGGCGAGGACCACGTGACCTTCCTCAACCTCATCATGTTGGCCGGGTTGGTGCTGGTGGCGGCACCGGTGGTGATCCACCTGCTGAACCGGCACAAGGCCAAGGCGGTCGAGTGGGCGGCCATGCGCTTCCTGCTGGCGTCGCTGCTGGCGCAGCGTCGGCGCCTGCTCCTCGAGGAGATCGTCCTGCTCGCCCTGCGCTGCCTGCTGATTGCCGCCGTGGTCATGGCCATGGCGCGGCCGTTCCTGCCGACGCGCGCCGCCCTGCCCTGGAGCCTGGTGTTGCTGTTCTTCTCCGGCGCCGCGATCTGTGCCGGCACCGCCGGCGCAGTGTGGAAATCCGTCACACTCCGGCGGCGGCTCCTGCTGGCCACCGCGAGCCTCCTGACCATCGGCATCCTGGCCGCCGGCGTCCAGGGCTGGCTCCTGAAGCAGGCCTGGTTCACCCCGTCCGGCGAGCGTGATGTGGTGATCATCATCGACGGCTCCGACTCGATGCGGGTGAACCTCGACGGCCGGCCGCTGTTCCAGCACGCGATCGAGGAGGCCGCCGCCATCATCGAAAAACTCAATCCCGGTGACGCGGCCGGCATCATCCTGGCCGGCGCGCAACCCCGCGCGTTGGTCAAGTCCACAACCCAGGACCACGCCGCGCTCCAGGGCATCCTGCACCACCCCGAGTTCAAGCCGGCAGGCGGCGCCATGGGCGTGCTGGAGTCGCTCAACGCCGCGGCCGCCATGCTGGCGGAGAGCCAGAACCCGATCCGGCGCGTCATTCTGATCACGGACGGCCAGGCGCTGAACTGGGACCCGCAGAACGTGCCGCGCTGGAGTTACCTGGCGCAGCGCCTCAAGGCCCTGACCCCGCCGCCCAAGCTCGTGTGCCGCATCCTTGCGCCGCCGCCCACGTACCGCAACGCCGGCATCAGCGGCGTGCACATCTCGCGCCAGGTCATCGGCCTGGACCGGCCCGTCGAGTTCGAGGTCACGGTCCGCAACTCCGGACTGCTGCCGGTGTTGCCGGGCGCCGTGGCCTTCACCGTCGACGACCAGGCGGCAGGCCGCGAGTCGTTCGCCAAGGAACTGCCGCCCGGCGCGTCCGAGACCGTCCGGTTCGAGCACCGGTTCGACAAACCCGGCCGGCACGTCACCGGGTTCCAGCTCGCCTACGACGACGACCTGGCGGCGGACAACGTCGACAGCCGCGCGGTCGACGTGCTCGAGCGGCTCCCCGTCCTGATCGTCAACGGCGCGTCCGGCAGTCGTCCGTTCGAGACCCCGGCCGGCCTGATCCAGCTGGCACTCGCGCCCGCCGCGAGCAACGATCCGGCCCTGCGCAGCCTCATCGAGCCAACAGTCGCCGAAGCCGCAGACGCCGCACTCATCGACGACCTGTTCCGCTTCCGCGCCATTGTCCTGGCCGATGTACCGCGCTTGCCGCAGGCCTTTGCCAACAAACTGCTGGCGTTCGTGCACAACGGCGGCGGCCTGCTGGTGACCGCCGGCAGCCAGGTGGAAGCCGGCTTCTACAACGCGTTCACGTCGCGCGCCGGAGAGCCGTTCATCCCGGCGACGTTCGAAGCACGGCACACCCAGCCGACCGGCAAGACACCACTGCACCTGGACCTGAAAAGTTTCACGCACCCGGCCCTGCGCCTGGTCGCCGACACGTCGCACTCCGACGCCGGCACGCAGATCATCCACGCGTGGTGGAAACTCGCCACCGACCCGCGCGATGCGTCCGTCCACGTCTGCGGTCAACTCGAGAACGGCGATTCGTTCCTGGTCGAACGCGAGTTCGGGCGCGGCTTCGTGATGCTGTCCGCCCTCTCGCTCGGCGCCGCCGACAGCAGCCTGCCCGCGGCCAAGGCGTACGTGCCGCTCATCCACGAAATGGTCTACTACCTGGCCGCCCCAGCCGCGTGCGAAAGCAACGTCAAACCCGGCACCGAGGTGGCATTCGAGTTGGTCCAGGGCGCACCGCGTCAACTGTGCAACACCTCCTCCGCCAAACCACGCTCGCTCAGCGAAACCCGCGAGGCGCCTGTCGTGCTCCCGGACGGACAACAGGGCGCCGGACTGCTCATCGCCACCGGCGACCACGCCGTGGTCCGGTTCAGCGAGACTCTCGCACCTGGGCTGTACCGGATTCAGCTCCCGGGAAACGCCCGCGCCGCCGCCGGCGGCCAGGACTCACTGCCGTTCACCGTCCTGCGCCCGCCCGAGGAGAGCGTGCTCACGCGCCTGTCGGATGCGGACTTCGCCAGCGTCCGCGCCCAGGTCGACATCCTGCCCGTCCGCGGCCAGACGGAGGCCATTGCAGCCATGGGCGGCGGCTTCCCCGGCCTGGAGATCTGGAAACACCTCGCGCTGATCGCATTCGCCGCCGCCCTGGCCGAGACCGCACTTTGCCGCTGGATCGCGCGACAACGCCGCGTGCACAGCGCCGAAACCGTGGTGCTCACAACCCCGGCCGACGACCTGCGCGCCCGCGTCGCCAGGGCGCAGCACCTGATCACCGCAACCGCGCAGATGAAGAAACAGGCCGTGAACAGGCTATAGGAGATCAGACTCTCTCGGGTCTCGTTCGACATCATGCGTCACTGAGTCACTGCGTCACGGGGTCACAAGCCGAGCCATCGCGGCGCTGTGACCGTCGCCAAGTGACTCAATGACCCAGTGACCCAACACCCCAATCCCCCCAACGCCCAACGCCCCGACGCCGCCATGACACCCGACAACACCAAACTGCGCCTGCTGTTGCCCGACACGACGCCCGGGGCCGTGCCGCTGGTGCTGGCCGTAGTCCTTACGGCGCTCTGGGTCTGGCTGCACCGCGACCGGTTCCGGCCGTTCACACGCCCGGGGATCCTGGCCGCCGTCATTTTGCGCGCCACGGTCGGGTTTGCCGCGCTGTCCGCGTGGGTCGAGACCGTTCAGCACATTGTTGTCCTGGCCACACCGCTGCCGTTGCCACTGCCGTGCCTGCTGGGCGCCGCAGGGCTCGAACTCGTGCACTGGCTCTACAGCGTGGAACTCCAGTCGGTCCCGACGCGGGCGGGCCGGATCCTGGTCGGACTGCGTGCCGCCCTCGTCCTGCTCCTCGCGCTCATGCTCTGCCAGCCCATCCTCATCCGTTCGGTCGAGCGCAAGATCGACCGCCACGTCGCCGTCCTGCTCGACGACAGCGCGTCCATGCGCGTCAGTGACGGCAAGCTCCCGGCCCGGGACTGCCTGCGTCTCGCCGAGGCCGCCGGGGTCGCGGACGTCACGCGCCCGGTCGCGTTCGACCGCCTCACCGATGACATCCGCGACGCGCGCCAGCAGCTCCAGTCCGTCTCCGACAGTCTGGCGCCACTCGCCGGCGCCGCTCCGGAAACACTCGCCGGACAGATGAACCAGGTCAAGACCGCTGCCGCCGTCGTAGACCGCGTTCTGGAGACGGTAAGACGCGTCCGGACCGCGACCGGCGCTGCGCAGTCCGCAAAGGCCCCGGAGATCAACGACGCACTGCACCGGCGTCTCGCACCGATGGTCAAGACGCTGCAGGAGGAGGCAGACTCACGACTTCCCGAGGCTCGGAAGCATCTCGACACCGCGGCGGCAGCAAAGGACGCCGGCCAGATCGCCGCCACTCTGCGCCAGGCCTTGGACGCGCTCGCGCAGACGGTCACAGCCTTGCAGCCGGTCGAAGCCGACCTGGCCGCGTGCGACGCGGAACTCGACCAGGCGCTCTACGCCGCCCTGCCGGCCGAGACGCGCCAGGCGGTGGACGGCATCGCCGCCGCACCGCGCTTCGACCTCGCCGTCAAGACGCTGACCGCCGATCACCGGGACGCGGCCGGCAGCCGCGCTGGGAGCCTGCTCCAGCGCCTGACCGACGACTACGGCGTGCGCGCCTACACCTTCGCCGCAACCCCGGCGGAAACCAGCGTCGACAAGCTCGCCCGCGGCAGTGCCCCCGACGCCGCCGCAGAGTCTGACACAGCCCGGAACAGCTCGACAGACCTGACCGCAGCCCTGCAAAAAGTCATGAACGACATCCCGTCCGATCAGCTCGCCGGCGTGCTGCTGCTCAGCGACGGCCGCCACAACGGCCGAACCGCGCCCGACGAGATCGTGCGGCGGCTGGGCAAACTCAAGGTCCCCGTCTGCACCGTGCTCTTCGGCAACGCCAGCCATCCGCCACTGGACGCCGCCATTGCGAACGTGGACGCGCCGGACCTGATCTACGAAGGGGACCGGTTCGCGGCACACGTCGACGTCAAGGTCGAAGGCGTGGCCGGCATCGAAATCCCGGTGCAACTGATCAGCGACGGCAAGATCGTGGATTCGCAGACGGTCAAGGTCGACTCCGAAGTTGGACGTCAGCAGGTGGTGCTCGCCGACACGCCCGGCACTAGCGGCTTCCACGAGTACAAGATCGTGATCCCGCCGCAACCCGGCGAAGTCAGCGTCACCAACAACGAGTACCGCCTTCCCGTCGCGGTCACGCGCGACAAGACACAGGTGCTGCTCATCGACCGTCGGCCGCGCTGGGAGTTCCGGTACCTGAAGAACCTGTTCGCCGGCCGCGATTCGTCCGTGCGCCTGCAGTACGTGCTGCTGCACCCGGACCGGACCGACGACCAACCGGTCCCGCCCGCCGTCGGCGCCTCGGTGTCGCGCAGCGCGGAGGCGTGCGAAGCGACCGCACTGCCGGTCGGCGCCGAGGAGTGGCTGAAGTTCGATGTGATCATCCTCGGCGACGTCGACCCGAAGGAACTCGGCACCGGCACGCAGGAGACGCTGACGCGGTTCGTGAGCGAGCGCGGCGGCATGCTGGTCGCCATCGCCGGCACGGCCTTCATGCCTCACGCCTACGCCGGCATGCCCCTGACCGACTTGCTGCCGGTCACGTTCAACCGTGTCAGCCGCCCCCTCACCGGCGGCCCGGAGGACTCGTACCGGTTCGTTCTCACTCAGGAGGGGGGCGAACACGTGGTCATGCAATTGTCCGGGAATGCGGAAGAGAGCCAGCGGGTCTGGAACGCACTGCCGGCCATGTACTGGCGGCACCCGATTCTCGATACGAAGCCCGGGGCCAGCGTGCTCGCCTACGCCTGCCCGGTCGACCCGCCAGCGTTCCTCAAGTCCGCGGGCGACAACGAAGTCCCATCCGAAGGGACCTTGAACAACCGGCGTCGGTTCGAGCGTGCCAACGCCCTGGTCGTGGCTCAGCACTACGCGGCCGGCCGCATCCTGTTCTCGGCCGTGGACCAGTCCTGGCGCCTGCGCTATCGCTCCGGCGACACCTATCACCACCGGTTCTGGGGTCAGATTCTGCGCTGGGGCACGGCCGACAAGCTGCTGTACGGCTCCGGCGGTGTGCGCATCGGCACGGACAAAGCGCGCTACCAGCCTCGCGAGCCGGTCCGCGTCCGGGTACGCTTGGCCACACCCGACTGCCGCCCCATCGCCGGGGCGAACGTCACGGCCATCATTCTCACTGGCGACCGGCAGCCGGTGGCCCGACGCAAACTCGCCGGTGCGTCCGCCGCCACCGGACTGTACGAGACCACGGTGCCCGACCTGGCCGAGGGAACCTACAAGGTCGAGATCGAGACCGACGCGAACACCGGCAACGCACCCCTGCCGACCGCGGGGTTTGCCGTCGCCCGCGACCTCAGTGCCGAGACGACCTGGCTGGCGCCGGACCGCGAACTGCCCGGGCGCATCGCCACGGCCACCGGCGGCGTCATCGTGGCCCCGCCGCGCATCGACGACGTCCTGTCGAAGTTCGGACCACCGTCCCTGGTGCAGAACGAACGCCGCCAGTACGACCTGTGGAACTCGTGGTTGCTCCTGCTCGCAATCGCAGGCGTCGCCATTGCGGAATGGGCGTTGCGAAAGAAGGTGAGCCTCCCGTGAACGGCCCCAAAAACAACCCGTTGCCTGCGGCGATCGCGGCGCTCCTGCGCCGGCTGATCCGCCGCGCCCGCCTGGTGATCGCCCTGCGCGGCGTCTTCGCGCTGACCGCCGTCGCCGTCATCGCGCTGCTGCTCGTCATGGCGGCTGACTCGGTCCTGCTGGTCTGGCGCCCGTGGCAGCGCTGGCTGCTGTCGGCGTCGTTCTACGGTCCGGTCGCGGCCGCGGCGTGGTGGTTCCTGGTCCGGCCGCTGGCGCGCAGCTTCACGGCCGCCGGGGTCGCGCGCATGGTCGAAGCGCGACACCCGGAATTGCAGGAACGCCTCAGTTCCGCCATCGAATTGCTCACCAGCCAGGACTCGCAGGAACTGCGCGGCTCGCAAACGCTCATCAATGCCCTGACCGACGCGGCTACCCTCGATGCGGCCGGACTCGAACCACGCCGGGAAATGTCGTTCCGCGCTGCCCTGCCCTGGTTCGGAGTCTGCCTGCTGCCCGTGACCGTGCTCGTACTGCTGACGCTGCTCTGGCCGGACCGTGCCAAGTGCCTGGTCTCGCGCGCCACGGCGCCGTTCCTCGACCTGGGCAACCTCCCGGCCCTGCAACTCGAGGTCACACCGGGCGACACGACCGTCGCGCTCGGCTCGCGCGTCGAAATCGCCGCAGAGTGGACCGCGCCGAACGCCACGCCCGCCTACCTGCTGCGCCTCGACCCGGACGGCCGCGAAACACGCGAAGAACTCCTGCGCGTCAATACGCCCACCGCCGGACGCCAGCGCTTTCTTCTCACGTACCCGAACGTGGACAAACAGTTCCTGTACCGCGTTATGGCCGGGCGCGCACTGACACGCGCCTATCGCGTGGACGTGGCCGTCCCGCCCGCCATCCGGCAGGTCGAAGTGCGTTACGAGTATCCCGCCTACACACGCTTCCCGCCCCGCACCGAGAACAACGGCGGCGCCGTGTCCGCCCTGGCCGGGTCCACCGCCACACTGACGGTCCACATCAACAAGGCAGTGGCCGACGCCCGCCTGACTATCGAGGGTGCCCAGGCCACGGTCATCTCCGGCACACCAGCGGAGTCCGCAACCGATACGGACGGCGCCCGGTACCAGTTCAGACTGCCGCTGGTCGCTGGCACGGCCGGCATCTACACGCTGCGCTTCAAGGACGACTTCAAGCTCGAGAACCCGCGCTACGAACGCACCGTGCAGGCAGTGGCCGATTGTGCGCCGGCCGCAACACTCGACCTGGGCGGGCGCGAAATCCACCTCACCCGCAACGACCGCGTCACCCTCGCGGTGACCGCGGCCGACGACGTCGGCCTGGCCAGCGTGCACCTGCTCGTGGCCGCCGATGGCGCGGCCCTGTCGCCACAGCCGTTCCAACTCCCGCCAGACGACGATTCGGCGCCGTTGCCTAAGCGCTTCAGCGGCAGCACGACGATCGAACTGTCCGACCCGGCCTTTGACAAAGCAAACCGCGTCACCGTCCAGGTCAAGGCGGCCGACAACCTTCCCGCCACCGCGAGCGGCCCCCAGACCGGCTTGTCCGACATGCTCACCATCCTGCTCGATGACGGGGCCAAGTCGTTCCAGGAACAGGCGTTCGAGAACCAGGTCAAGGAAATCCGCCAGACGCTCGAGGCGGTGAAGAAGGACATTGCCACCGCCGAGCGGCAGATGGACCCCATCCGCCAGCGCCTCGAAAAGGAGGAACCGGTCAAAGAGAACACAGCCAAGACCATTGACGAAACACGCGCGAGGCTGGCCGAGGCAAACCGGATCTTGCGCAACCTGGCCGACCGCAGCGAGGGCGGCTTCTTCGCCAAGCTTCCGGAGGACTTGCGCCGGTTCGCCGAAGACCCCGTGAACCGACTCCTGAGCCAACTCAGCCAGATCAAGCTCGCCGACCGCCAGACCGAGCGCGTCAAACTCGCCACCGACACCCAGGCCAGCCTGAAGACAGCCGCGGAAACCCTCAACATGACGTTGGCCGACATCGACCGCATGGCCCGCGAAATCCGTACCGCGCTGGCCCTGTCCAAGCTCGCGGACCGCCAGACAGAGCTCGCCCGCGAGCGCGCCACGGCGCAACCGCCAACCGTCGCCGGTGCCGACGCCACCACCCCGCACCCCCCGGACGACCCGGCACGGCGCGAACGTGACGAAGCCTGGGCCCGCGAGCAGAACAAAGTCGCTGCCCAACTCACCGAACTCACACGGCAGGACCCGGCCGCCCTCGCCGCCCTGGCGGATGCGAGCAGCCGGAAGTTCGCCGACATGGCTTCTCAATACCGCGACCTGGCTGAGACCCAAAAGCAGACCGCCGGCCTGGCCCCGAAGGCAGCCGCAGTCGCTGAGTCTCAGCGCGAAGTCAGCGCCCTCGCCCGCGACCAAGCCGCGCTCGCCACTGAAACGACACGCCTGCGCACCAAACCGGAGGACGCCGCCACCGCCATGAACCACGCCGTCGAGGCGCTGCGCGACGACCAACCCGCGCAGGCGGTCCCGAACCAGAAGATGGCCGCGGAAAACCTCCGCCAAACCAAGGCTGCCGACGAGAAGGAGACGCAACGCCAGAACGCGCTCGCAAAGCGCCAGGATGACCTCGCCCGCAAGACCGAAGACGCGGCCAGCCGCCACGCTCAGGCCCGTCAGGCCTGCCAGGACACGGCCCGCGAACAGCTCGCACGCCGGCAGCAGGACCTCACGGCCGCGGCCGCCGCACTGCAGAGCCAGACCGCCAGACTCCCCGACCCCGCGGCGAAACTGCCGGACGGCGTTGCGGACTCCGCGCAACGTACCCAACAGGCCCTCGCGGACCCAGCGGCGTTCAACCCGCAGACCGCGGCCGCGGAAGCGGCCAAGACAGCGCGCGAGCTCCGTGACTTGGAGCGCGCCCTCAACCGCGACGCCGCACAGCGCCTGGCCGCACACCCCGAGGCCAGCGCGCCGTCCGCCGCGCTGGCGGACAAGGCCGGCCAACTCGCCGAGCGCCAGGAACAACTGCAGAAGACCCTCGCGACGCTGGCCGCCAAGACGCCGACCGCCGCGGCGGTGCAGGACCAAGCGGACCTGACCGCGCGCGTCGCCGACGCGCACCGCGACATGGCGGACTGGCGCAACTTCGAACGACACACGTTCGGCGACAAACAGGATCCGGGCCTGCGCCAGCAGCAGGACCGCGTCACCGACCTGCTCGGCCAGGCAAAGGAAAGCGCCGGCAACGCTGCCAACGATCTCAAACGCCTGGACCGCGAAGCCGTCGAGAGCCGGCGCAACCCCGACCGCCAGATGCCGCGCGACCTCGCCGACGTGGCCAACCGCAGTCAGGACCAGACTGCCGACCGCCTCGCCGATGCAGCCGCAAACATGGACGCGTTGGCCAATTCCTGGCACGACCGCGCCACAGCGTTGCGCCAGCAGGCGGCCACCGACGCCACACCACCCGCCCAGCCAAACACCGCCCCCGAAGTAACGACGACGACACCCGACCCGGCGCAGGCGCGAGAACGCACGGCTGCCCTTGTTGCCGAGGCCACACAGCAGACGCGCGACGCCGCACGCGACCGCACCGCGACCACCGCCATCCAGGCCGCCGACACGCTGCAGCAGGCCGCCAACCGCGCCGCGGACCGGATCCGCGACTTTGGCGCGCTCACCGAACCATCACGGGCCGCCGCCATGATGGCCACCTCGACATCCGAAGGCGGCGGCACCGGAGGGCCGCGCACAGCCGAGGAAGCCCTGGTCCACCAGCGTTTCGGCATTCGCATGCAGGACTGGATCAAACTCCCCGGCAACCTCCGTGACGAAGTGCTCCAGGCCGCCGCCAACGACGGCCCGGAAGAGTATCGCCCCATTATCCGCCGCTACTTCGAGGAACTGTCCAAGCAGCGAAAGTGACGCACCGCAGCGGGAGGCCCCAGTGTTCAGATGTCAGGTCAAGCGGTCGATGATCCCGAAGATCTCGATGACCTCGAAGATCCCGAGCCGCCCACATCTCCCCGCGAAAATTCTCTGACACCTGAACACCCCACCACCATGACACACACACCGACAACCAAACCCGTGTCCCCGCCAAACCCAGGCCCCACCCGGCCGGCACGCCGCGTCGCGACCGCGGTGCTCGCCGCCGCGCTTCTGCTCGCCGCTCCCCTCGCGCTGGCGGACGCCGCGTCGCAGGAGGAGGTGCGCCTGCAGGCCGCCTGCGAGGTCGCCATTGACCGCGGCCTGAACTACCTGGCCAACAGCCAGCGCGCCGACGGCGCCTGGGCGAACGAGGGAGAAAGCAATGTTGTTGCCTACACATCGCTGGCGGTCATGGCGTTCCTCGCCCGCGGCTACGCGCCCGGACTGCCGCCCTACGGCGACGCCCTCAACCGCGGCGTGGACTTCGTCCTCAACAGCCAGCGCGACAACGGGATGGTCACCGGGCAGAGCGGCGACAACATGTACATCCACACCATCGCCACCCTGATGCTGGCGGAAGTGTCCGGCATCATCGACGCTGAGCGCCAGGCCAAACTGGATGCCGTCCTGCCCAAAGCGCTCAAAGTCACACTCGACGCGCAGCGTGTCCAGAAAGCCGAGGCGCACCAAGGCGGCTGGCGCTACTCGCCGGGCAGTACGGACAGCGACCTGTCCTTGTCGGGTTGGGCGCTGATGTCACTGCGCGCGGCCCGGGCCAACGGCGCGGGTGTCCCGGAAGACGCGGTCAAGCAGGCGGTCGCATTCATCCTGCGGTGTCGCTCGAAAGACGGCGGGTTCAGCTACCAGCCCGGGGGCAACAGTTCGAACCTGGCGCGCACGGGTGCCGGCCTGCTCAGCCTGGAACTGTGCGGGGACCACCGCAGCGATGCGACCAAGGCGGCAGGCGACTATGTACTGCAGAACTTTCAGAAGCTGGCCGGCGACGAGAAAGCGTACAACTACGCGCTCTACTACTGCTCGCAGGGCATGTTTCAGCTCGGGGAAGGCTACTGGGAACGGTTCGCTCCGATGCTCTTCGACCTGCTGCTCAAGAACCAGAAAGAAGACGGGTCGTGGACACCGCGCGGCGAACTCGAACAAAAGCTCGGCCCGAACTACGCCACCGCCATGTCCGTCCTCGCCCTGTCCGTAACCTGCCGCCAGCTCCCCATCTACCAACGCTGACGTGCGGACTCCGCACGGACAAAGTAGAGCATGGCTCCAGCCTTGCTCACCGGGGTGTCGGAGTGCCGTCGATGTCACGGCTGACGGAACCTGCCTGACAAAGTGGTCGGACCGTCTCGGTCCGACGGCGCGGGACCGAGACGGTCCCGCCACTTTGCGCTCGGAGCGAGAAACTCGCCTTTCCGCTAACGCACGACCGCCACGCGTAATACGCCAGTCGCGGGTGGAACGACTGCGTGCTGGCCCATGCGTGAGACCCCCGTGGCCTCGTGCCACGGGTGAATCGGGTTCGCCCGCCAAACATGCGTGTCCCCCCTCTCTTCCCTTTCCCCCGTCCGCCGCCGGCGGACGGGGGAAAGGGAAGAGAGGGAACGAGGTGCGGCGAAGTAGCCAATGAACCCGTTCACCTGCCACACAAGGTGGCAGGGGTCTGTGCTCCACCCTGAGCTGACGCACCACCACTCCGCCGCCCGGTTGCCAGCGTTCCATCGGATGCTATGATAGCGCCTGCGCCATTCCGCGAACATCGACGCACGATGGCGACGAGGATTGCTATACCTATTCGGAGGGAGACACCCCATGCCCAAGGGATGGACTGCACTGGCCTGGCGCCGGACGGGTGCGCACCTGACGTGTGGTTGCCTGCTTCTGCTCGCGGGCGCCGGCCGCGCCACGGAAACACCGTACAGCCCGGACCCGAAGGGGTTCATTCGCGACTGGCTGATCATCGGCCCGTACCCGAGCACCAACGCCGGCGCTGAACCGACCGGGTTCGCCGACGATCTGCTGACCGCACAGGGCGGCGAAGCGAACGTCGAGCCGTATCCCGGGCTGCGCGACTCGGCGACGTTCGTGGCCGACAAGGCGAAACTGATCGCCGGCATCGGTTCCACAAACCAGTGGGGGTTCACCGAGACGCGGAACTTCGACATCCAATGGGAGCCCCTGCACTGGACAGACGCGTCGCCGGTCGTCGACCTCAACGACCGCTTCGCCCCGATCAAGGACCACATGGTGGCTTACGCCGCCTGCCGCGTCGTCTCACCCGGACCGCAGAAGGTCCAGGTCCGCCTCGGCAGTGACGACGACTACAAGCTCTACGTCAATCACGCCTTCATCGGCGGGCTGTCCGTCTGCCGCGGGACGACGCCGGATTCCAACATCCACCTCGTTGACCTGCAGAAGGGCGCCAACCTGATCCTGCTCAAGGTCGTGGACCGGATCGGCGGGCACGGCTTCTGTCTCGCGATCACGGACACGAAGGGCGGGCCAGCCGAGGGGTTGCACGTCGTGCTCGACGACCCGAAACGCAAGATCGCCGCGGAGTGCGCCGGCCTCGGCCAGGTCGACGCCATGGACGGCGGCGCCTTCGCCCGGATGGGCCTGGAGGGTGACGCCCCCTACTTCCCCGGTCCGCATCGCGTCGCACTCGGGCTGGGCTACGAGAAGCGTGTGGACGTCAACCTGGAACTGCTCGTCTCCGACGCCGCGGATCAGCCGCTGTTCCGACGCGACATGACGGCAACACTCGCGCCCGACACGGCGCTGGTCCTGAACCCCGACATTGACTGCGCCCGACCCGGCCCGCTCAAGATCGCCGCGGTGATCAAAGCCAAGGACTCCGGCGCGCTTCTCGGCCTGCTCAAGGCAGAGGTTTCCATCCTCGCCCCCGCGGCGCTCGCGGCACAGCAGGAGGACCTCGTCCGGGACGAGCAGAAACTCCAGGCGGCCACGGCGGACCTGCAGGGCAAGCTGCAGGCGAAGACCGACGAACTGGCGCAATTGCGGGGCGAGATCGCGGCGCAGTACGAACGGATCGAGATGCTCTACGAACAGCGGCACGCCGCGCTGGCCACGGCCGGCGGCGACGCGGCGCGCTCGATCGACGAACCGTTTGAGCCCGTGGAAACACCGCGAGCGACGCTGTGCCTGAACAGCGATGCCTGGGAGATCGCCGCGGCCACGAAGCGCAGTTCGCAAGGCTTTGACGACCAGCAACCGCCGGAAGCCGGATGGACTCGCACGCGCGTGCCGATCGAGTGTTACCACGAGTACTTCCGCGGCCGCAACGTCCCCGTCAAGGGCAAAGGCGATCCCTTCTACGGTCCAAGCCAGACACTGCCGTGCGGCGGCGACTACGTCCTGCCGGACGCACGGACGTCGCAGGGCGTCTGGTACCGGCTGCGCTTCGACCTGCCGGACGGCTGGGAAACGCGGGACCTGACCCTGTCCCTGAACAACACGAACACGCGCGTTCGCGCCTTCCTCAACGGTACGCTGATCGGCGAGGACACCGCCTGGTGCGGCCCCATGCGCTTCGCGCTCGGCAGTGCGGTCAAGCCGCGCGACAACGTCCTGGCCGTCTACGCGGGCGCCGACCGCACGCTCGGCCCCGCGCGGCGCGACCTGACCGAGGAGATGTGGGGGATCGCCGGTGACGTCGTCCTCGAAGCCGCCGCACCCCTGGCGGTGTCGGACACCTGGATCATCTCGAGCTATCGCGAGGCGCGCATCGAGGCCAGGACGTGGGTCCGCAACCGCACCGGCAAGACGCAGACGTTCGAACTCCGACACGCCTGCGTCCGGGACGGCCGGGTGCGCTTCCGCCCCGGGACCAGAACGGTCAGCGTCAACAGCGGCGCCGACATCGAAGTGCGAATATCGCAACCGTGGGCCGACCCGGCGCTGTGGGGCATCGGCGGCAAGTATGGCGACCCAACGCTGTACACCCTGGTCACGGACGTGGTCCAGGACGGCAAGGTCGTGGACCGCGCCTTCACGCGGTTCGGGTTCCGCGAGTTCTGGGTCGAGGGCTCGCACTTCTACCTGAACGGGAAACGCATCTTTCTGCAGGGCGACGTTGGGCACTTCCGAATGAATGTCCGGCGCCACCTGGATGTGATGCTGCCGCTCCTCAGGGCCGACCACATCAACATGATCCGCAGCCACCAGGGCAACCCGTTTTCATACAACGCCACCGAGTTGCCGGAGGTCGCCGATGAACTCGGCATGCTGGTGTGCGCGCAGATGTACCCCATCCTCCACCCCTGGCCGCTGGCCAAGGACCCAACCGGCAAAGGCCGCAAGGATGGCTACCTCTCCGTGGAGGAGTTCCTGGCGCACCCGGTGCATTTCGAGAACCTGAAGAACTGCGCGCGTTGGGTCCGGATGATGCGGAACCACCCGTCCGTGGTCGTGTACTCGCCGGACAACGAGATCTTCACGCAGGCATGGGACACGCCGGAGCAGCTCGAGTTCAACGTACGCAACGACCGACTCGGCGCGTACTACGAGAAGTACGTCAAAGCCCTCGACCCCACCCGCGTCCTGACCCGGGACGGCGACGAGGGCACCTGGGGACACAAGGGCAAGTGGCAAGAAGAGCCGCCGTGCGACACGGCCAATTACCACTACCCGGACTTCCATATTTTTGAGTTCGTGCAGAACTGGGAAACGGTGTACGACGGACGCCCTGCGCTGTTCGGCGAAACGCTCTACCACTCCTACGGCGCCTGGGACGGCTGGGTCGGCGCCATCCCCGCCCAGGTCGCGGCCAAAGCCAGCCGCGTCCGTGAAGTGGCGGCGCTGTACCGCGATCTGGAAGTCCCAGGCGCGATCTACATGGGCCTGTCGCTGGACGGATTCATCCAGCTCGATCCGGACGGCTGCGGACCGTGGCGGATCACGCCCCAGATGCTCGAAGAATACAAAGCCAACAGCATCGTCAAGGCCATGCCGCGCTATCCGTACATTCCGGTGCCGTGGCCGAGCCTGTCGGGCCCCGGCTACAAGAAAGAGTTCGCCATGATCACAGCCGGCGTCCACGGCGAAATGGGCATCAACTGGTTCGATGCCAAGACGCCCACGCACGTGCGCAACGCGGTCAATGACGCCTACCGCGACTCGCTCACGCCCATGCCGCCGCTGAAGGCGAACCGCGCGCCGGAGTTCCTGGTCCGCGTCGTCCGGAACGGCGCGCCGGTGCCGTTCGCGCAGGTGTTCGCAATCCCCCGGGCAGGCCAGGCCACGACGCCGGTCGGCGTCACCGCAGATGCGCAGGGCACGGCGTGGTTTGTGCTCCCTGAGGCCAAGGCGTTCCTGGTCCGCGCCGGCGGTGCCGAGCAGGCGGTCGAGGCGACGGAGGTCCCCAACGATCCGCCCACGCCCGGGTTCGAGTATCTGAAGACCATTGAGATCGTGGTGCCGTGAGAGTGATCCGACTAACGAGACCACAGTGGCGCGGGACCTCCGGGACCGCAGCAGGGTGCTCGGGTCCGTCCCGGACCGAGGCCCTCGGCCGGGGATCCGTCTTCGCCCAAACGGCTTCGCCGGACAGAGCCGGCCGAGACACCCCGCTTCGGCGCGGGACGCACCGAGCCACGGTGCGCCCGATCGCATCCGGACCGGGGCAAGAACGCCTTGGCGGCGGGCGTGACGCGGTAATCAGGAGTAGGAGTAACGACGGAGACACACCCATGAAACGACAGATTGCGATGGCTCTGCTCGGCGTCGGTATGACGGCAACGTTGGCCGTTCTCGCCCCGCGGCTCGGTGCCGAGGAGAAGACCAACTCCACCGCCACTGCCGCGCCGCTCGACACGTACCGCACGTGCGAGGAACTCAAGGTCCGGATCGCGGCGCAGCAGAAGGAGAACGTCAAGCTGGAGCAGAAACTCGCCGCGCAGGAGGAGGCACTGCGCAACTACCGCGCCGTCAAGGCTCGCAACACCGAAATCATCGCCAAGCTGGAGAAGAAACCGTGAGCCGCGTCGCCCGCACTTGCATCCTTTGGCTTGTCTGCATGGTCGACGCCGGCGCGCTTGCGGACTCCGCAACCCGGGTCCAATTCGAAAACATCGAGGGCGCCAAGCGCTGGGACCGCGACGCGGGAACGTGGGAACTGGCCTACGGCGGACCTCTGCAGTTGTTTCGAGACGGACGCTGCCTGCAGTCCGAGGCGCCGGACGTCGTGGTCCGGCCCGGCGCACCGGCCATGTCACTGGGCCGATTCCCGGGCGTACGCCCTGCTCTGTCGTTCACCTGTGCGCTGGAACTGGCACAAGGCCAGGGCGGCGTGCTCACGCTGCAGCTCTGCCAAACCGACGGCGCGATCATCTCAGAGAGAATGGCCACGTTCGGCGCCGACGGCTGGCTGAGCGTCGCGTGCCAGACCCCGCCGGACACGGATGACGACACGGCCCTTGAGTTGCGCGCCTCGGCAACCGGTCAGGTCACCGTGACCCGGGTCGTGCTCTCCCGCCGCTTCGAGCAGCTGTTCCAGGCCGACACGCCGTTCCCGCTCCAGGGCATGGCGTGGCACAAGTTCGGCGCCAGCGATACGTTCTCGCCCCACTTCGAGGCGGGCAACTACCGACATCACAGAACAGGGGACTGGCGCGGCCTGTGCCCGACCGAAGTCCGGGACGGCATCGCGGTCGGGGTCCTGAACAAGAGCTACTACCCGCTCTTGTGTACGAGACTGGGCGCACAGGCAGGTGTGCCGGTCCCGGTCCGGGGCGCGGGCGGCTGCCGCCTGTGCTGGCGCGGCGTGGGCGAGTACACGCTGCCGATCATCTCCGACAGCGTCCCGACTCGGGCCTACAAGAACGAACGCGTCGGCGGGCCGGACGGCTGGCACGACACCGAACTGGCGCTGGATCCGAATTTCCTCGACTCGAGCGGCAACGGCATCTGGAACGGGTTCCGCGAGTATGACTGGCAGTGCGGGACCACGCTGGTGACCAACTACGGCGACGGCGCGATCGACTACCTCGTACTGCTGCCGCAGAACCGTATCCCCCTGCCCCCGGGCACGGCCCGTGCCATCAGCCTTCGCTACCTCAATCAGGCCAGGCAATGGACCGCCTTCACGACACCGATCCCCGACACCGCCAAAGCCGTCGGCCTGGTCTTCCAGGCGGAGCGACGCACGACGCTCTGGAGCGAGACGGAGACCGGTTGGCAGCCACTCGGCACGATTCCCGACGGCGTCGCGCCCAATCGCCTCTTGGTGGAACCGAACAGCATCGCGGTGTCCGTACCACCGCCGTGATGCCGTGCGCCGTTCGCGCCGGGTCACCACACACGTGCCTGGCCCAGGGCTGTTTCAAGCGCCGGGGGGGGGGCGGCCTGAGGACAGGCCGCCCCTACTTGGTGTGCGCGGAGGCGTGGCCTTTCGAGACGCGGCGCCGGATCTTGAAACAGCCCTGTGCCTGGCCACGTTCGGCTTTTCATCGATGCCCTCGCGTAGTATGGTATGACAACGGTGAGACGGGGTTACAAACCCTATGTCCGGGGGGGCTACCCCGGCACCACCAGAAAGCCGCCGCCTCGGGGCTGACGGGGACTGCAGGAAGTGAGGGATGCAAGCCATGAAGCACTGCCGGCCCAGGGGACTGGTCTTTCCGGAACTCACCCAACGTCATAATCGTCAGGTGCCAGAACACAACTCGCCGCCTGGCAGCCGTTTCACTCTGATCGAACCCTTCGACAAGCTCAGGGCTCATTCGTTTACACTCATCGAGCTCCTCGTCGTCATTGCCATCATTGCCATCTTGGCGTCAATGTTGCTGCCGTCCCTGCGCCAGGCCCAGGAAAAGGCGAAGCAGAGCCTCTGCATGAGCAATGAGAAGCAGATGATGCTGGCCGCGCTGATGTACACCGACGACAACGACGACACGGTCCCGCAGGACACCGACTGGACCAACCCGATCGTCGTCAACGGCTTCCCCTATCCCGGCCCGCACTGCTGGGACTACCGCATCCGCAGTCATGTCGGCGACCTGGGCGTCTTCACCTGCCCAGCCGTGAAGACCACGGCGACCGTCTTCCGCACCTACCGGTTCAACGGAATAAAGGGCGGCGGCTGGGCCACCCCCAAGCGCACCGCCCACCTGGCCGAGATCAAGCAACCGCAGAAGACCGTCATGATTTGCGACGACCGAACGCCGATGGGCTTTGACTCGAACTGGGGCGCCTCGGTACGAAACGATGGCGACATGGTCATGGTTCACAATAACAACGGCGAGAACATCGGCTTCTTCGACGGCCACGCGGGGTACTACACGGGCGCCCCGTACGCCTACTACTCCTCCGGCTGGCTCGCGGGCCAGGGACTGATCTGGTAGTCGACGCCCCGCAACCCCCACAACCCGCCCCGCCACACGATAGGCCCGTGAACGTATCCGCACGGTCGTCCCTCTCTGACCAGTGAGGGCAATTCCAGACTCGCGGAAAGGCGGCTTGTCCCGGCCATGACGTGATTGGCCCCACAGTGGCTCGGCGCGTCCCGCGCCGAAGCGGGGTGCTCGGGCCGGTCCCCGGCCGAGGAACTCGGGCCGGGACGGCCCCGAGCACCCTGCCGCGGTCCCGGAGGTCCCGCGCCACTGCCCCTTTGCAGACTTACCTGCACAGGATGCCCCTATTTTTGCCTTCCCCCCTTGACACATGTCCGAACGTGGCCTACTGTATTCATCAAGGATGAACTATTATATCGTTAGGATGAATAATGGCGCACAGTGACATGGTGCAATCGCTGGCACGAGGGCTGGATCTGCTGCGGCTCGCGGCCGAATCGGAGCACGGGTTGCTCCTCTCCGAGCTTGCCGCGCGGCTCCAGGTCCGTCCGCCCACGGCATTCAACCTGGCGCGCACGCTGGTTGCCAAGGGCTTTCTTGAAAAGACCTCTCGCCCGGTCCGGTACCGGCTCGGTCCGGCCGTGGCTGAACTGGCCGTCCTGCAGCACCGGCGCCAGTGGTTCCGGAAAGCGGAAATGGTGGTCCTCGAAGTCTTCGAGGCACTCAGCGACGCCACTGTGGTGCTGACCGAACCCACGAGCGACGACCTGACGGTGGCGTTGCGCATGGCCCCGGCCCGACCGGGTGCGCTGGAACGCTATCCGGGCCGGACCATGGCGCCGTACACCAACGCCACCGGGCTGTGCTACCTCGCCTTTGCGCCGGATGCGGAGTGCGCGGCATACCGCCGCAGATACCCGTTCGTCGAGAACGCCGGCCGCCTGTGGAAGCGCGAGTCTGAACTCGAGCAGTTCCTGGCTTCGGCCAGGGAAAAAGGTCTGGTCGTGGTGGCTGACGACGCGCCGTTCCGGACCGCGGCGCCGGTCTACGGCCCGGGCAACCAACTCGTGGCGGTGCTGGGCGCCAGCTTCAGCCATGACCAGAGCGCGGCCGCCGCACGCAAGGAGCAGATGCGGCGCACCGTGACCGCCGCCGCCCGACGCCTGAGTTCCTCCCCAGCGCCAGGGAGGAATGAAGGCTGAGAGCTGAGCCCCGACAGCAACCCAACCCCTAAGCCCCTAAACCCCTGAACCTTTGAACCCCAACAAGGAGGTCCCCATGTTAACCGCAGCATCCGTGAAGAAAATGGCTCGAGCTCTGGGCGCCGACGCCGTGTCGATCGGCAGTATTGACCGCTGGGAAGGCGCGCCTCTGCAGATGGACCCGCGCCAGATCATGCCGGAAGCGAAGTCGGTGATTGCCATGGCCTTCCGCGTGTTTCGCGGCAGCCTGCGCGGCATCGAGGAAGGGACCTTCTTCAGCAACTACTCGGCCATGGGCTACGGCGGCCTGACGTACCTGTACATGCCGATGACGGTCATCAACCTGTCCAAGTTCATCGAGGACCACGGGTACGAAGCGTTCCCCATGGGGCACCAGAGCGACTGGCGCGCCGTGGACGGGGAAGGCGGTTCGCGCCGCAACTACAGCCGGCCGGTCGCGCCCGGCCGTGCCGCCCCGGACGTCATGGTCCACCTGCGCATTGCCGGGTTTCTCTGCGGCCTGGGCGAAATCGGTTACAGCAAGGTGTTTCTGACGCCGCAGTTCGGCCCGCGCCAACGTGTCGGGCTGATCTTCACGGAAGCGGAACTCAAGCCCGACCCGATCATCAAGCCGGGCACCCTCTGCAACCGCTGCATGGCCTGTGTGAAGCAGTGCCCCGGCAACGCCATCGACCCGAAGAAGACCGTCAAAGTCAAGCTGGCGGGGTACGATGTCGAGTGGGGCGAACTGGACTGCAAGGCGTGCGACACGGCATTCCGCGGCGGCATCCCCTCTGACGAACCGCTGGCCCCCGAGGACTCGTATATGGATTCGATGTACGGCAAGTCCGTCAAGCGTGCGCCGTGGACACCCTTCTACAAGAAACCGTCCAACGTCTACAACACGGGCCAGGCCGTCTGCGGCGGCCGCGGCTGCATGCGCGCCTGCATGATCAGTCTGGAGTCGCGTGGCATGGTCGAGAACAAGTTCAAGGAGAAGTTCCGCCGCCGCAAGCCATGGTCGGTCGACTGGTCGACCCCGGCCGTAGAGACAACGTCGGCGCCCGCCGCCAAGCCGAGCAAGGCCAAGGAAGCGGACTGAGGCGGGTGCCGGTTGTGGGCGGCTGGCGTCAGGAGACCCGCCGCCCGCTTTTCGGAACGCACGCAGCACAAGGCTCGGATGGCGGGCGGAGGGCCGCCCGCAGTACTGACGGTCAGGCGGGGTCGGTCTGGGCTGGCACCGCGACCTACCCGCCCGTCG
>Ga0156402_1368_pt1 | contig 33178 bp, 22 predicted proteins | sample RifOxyA3_FD_108045 | JGI IMG/M metagenome (GOLD analysis project Ga0156402, IMG submission 108045) | Lentisphaerae bacterium RIFOXYA12_64_32 | reverse complement strand
ATCGCGCCGTGCTCGGTGGCTCGCTCGGCGAGGCGCACGCGCAGAAGATCGTGAAGGTCATGGACCTCGCGGGCAAGAGCGGCTGTCCGCTCGTGTGCATCAACGACTCGGGCGGTGCGCGCATTCAAGAAGGCATCGAAGGCCTGGCCGGTTACGGCCAGATCTTTCGCCGCAACGTGCGCTTCTCGGGCGTCATCCCGCAGATCTCCCTCCTCATGGGCCCGTGCGCCGGCGGCGCCGTGTACTCGCCGGCGCTCACCGATTTCGTGGTCATGGTCGATCAGAAGTCGTACATGTTCGTCACCGGCCCCAAGGTCGTGCGGGCAGTCACCAGCGAGGACGTGACCTCCGAGGACCTAGGTGGCGGCCGCGTACATGCCGAGAAGAGCGGCGTCGCCCACTTTCTCTCGCAAAGCGAGTTCGAGGCGCTCGAGCTGGCGCGGCAGATCTTGGGCTACTTGCCGGCCAACAATTGCGAGGCACCACGTTTCTTGCCGAACGACGACCCGCCGTCGCGTCGCATCCCAGAGCTCGCGCAGCTCGTGCCTGAGCAGAGCAACCGTCCCTACGAGGTTACCGACGTCATCGAGCGCGTGGTCGACAACGGCTCCTTCCTGGAGGTGCGGGCGCGTTGGGCTACGAACGTGCGCGTCGGCTTCGCGCGCTTGGGCGGCTACCCCATCGGGATCGTCGCCAACAATCCAGCCGTCCTCGCTGGCGTGCTCGACCTCAACGCCGCGCGCAAGGCCGCGCGCTTCGTGCGTACCTGCGACGCGTTCGGCGTCCCGGTCATCACCCTTATCGATGTGCCGGGCTTTCTCCCTGGCAGCGCCCAGGAGCACGCGGGCATCATCGACCACGGCGCTAAGCTGGCGTACGCCTACTGTGAAGCGACCGTGCCCAAGCTCTCGGTCATTTTGCGCAAGGCCTACGGCGGCGCGTACATCGTGCTCGCGAGCAAGACCGTGGGCGGTGACATGAACTTCGCCTGGCCCAACGCCGAGATCGCCGTTATGGGCGCCTCGGGTGCGGTCGAGATTCTCTTCGCGCGCGAGCTGCGTGAGCACGCCTCGCCGCAAAACCGCGCGGCCGAGCTAGCGGCCGACTACAACGCGCGCTTCGCGACTCCAGAGATCGCCGAGGCCCGCGGCTTCATCGACGCGGTCATCGATCCGGCTGAGACGCGCTACGCCCTGTATCGCGCCTTGCGCGCGCTCGCGGGCAAGCGCGAGGAGCTGCCGGCAAAGAAGCACGGCAACGTGCCGCTCTGACGCGGCTCACAGCGGCGCTGTCAGCCCCCACGGAAGCGGCTGCGCACACGGTGGCGCAGGATCTCCAAGGCCTCGGCTTCGCTCATCTTGGCGTCCGAGGAGAAGCGTACGCTGAAGCTTTGCTCGAGGACGTCGCTGAGGGCGAGGCTCTCTTTGACGCGCGTCTTGCCCTGCCACGGCACGGGCGTTACGATACGCACCCGGCGTTCGCCGCGGATCCGCGCGTTCCCGACTAGTGCCAGCGTGCAGACGTTCTCGCCGCGCGTGCCGAACCAGCACACCTCGTCCAGTGGCGGCCTGTCCGTTTCCGTCGGGACCACATTGAACCGCACCTCTTCCGTGCCCGTCTCGAAGACCCGCAGCAGTTCGCGCAGCGGGTACCACGGTGCGAACGGCTTCCCGTCCCAGGGCGAGAACACCCCGCCCGCCGCGGTCAGGCCATCGAGCACCAGCGTGCGCCCGCCGCCATGGTAGAACGCCGCCACGTACTCGAGCAAGTGCAGGGAGGTCTTCGCGCGCCGGTCCCAATACCCCGCGTGGTGCCCGTAAAGCGCCCACAAACTCGCGGGCGCGAACTCGAACGGTTCCGGCTTCGCCAGTCCCGCCGCATACTCGCCCGCGAGGTTCGCCTGCAGCAGGTCCGGATCCAGCACACTGCAGCACTCAGCCAACTCCGCGTCCCCGCCCGCCGGCATTTCCGTCAGCAACGCCTGGTACGCCGCCGGCACATCCGTCCGCTCCCGCACATACACGCGTAACTCGGAATCACACGTACCGCGCGGCCCATCCGGCTGGAGCGCCCGCGTCCCCGCGGGCTGGCTCGACACTGCAAGGGACGAATCCGTGGACACGGACGACGCGACTTCCAGCGCCATTGTTGCGCCGGCCGTCTCTTGGGTTCGTAGTCCCGCGTTCACGCGGTCCGGCGCGACGCCTGAATCGGACACCGGCTCCAGGCGAGCGCCAACCGCCCCGCCCGCGCTCTGGCCTTCCCCTTCGGCGGCTCGGCGCCGAACGGCCTCCGCGTCCGGAACTGCGCCGGCGTCGAACGCCGGCGCAGTTCCGGACGCAAACATCGGGATGGGTCCGGGAAGGGCCAATGGTCCTTCCCGGCGGGGGCTCGGGGGCGGCGCCCCCGATTCCGTCCCCGCCTCGATCCAGAACGCATCGAACACGAACGGCACACTGCCGGTGTTCGTGACCGCCACCGTTGTTTCGCCCGGCTCCGAGTATGCGGCGGGGAACCAGGCTGCCCCGCGCGTCGGCGCCGAGCGCACGCAGCGGTGCCAGAGCACGCGTCCGTTCCCCTCGACCCGCAGCGCCCCGGGCAGCCGCACACCGGGTACGCCAGGCGTGTCCCCACGCCGGCCGGTTCCATCGTCCGCGAACCCATGCCAGCGCACCAGCAAGTCCTGGCGCGCCGCCCCATCGAGATGCACCACCACCGCCTGCCCCGGCTCGAGCCGCTGCGGGAACGCGCTCAGTGGCATGGCCCGTCCGCCGCAGTGGCGCGGGACCTCCGGGACCGCAGCAGGGTCCCTCGGGTCCGTCCCGGACCGAGGCTCTCGCTTCGGAGCCTTGTCTGCCGTGTCGGCACAGGCCGGCCGCCCCGAGCGTTCCACGTCGGCGCGGGACCTGTCTGCGTACGGCGCGCTGGCAGGCGCACCGAGCCACTGGCCGTCAGCCCGCACATGCGTCACATTCTCCGTCGGCGTCACGCACTCGAACTCGTCCGTGAGCGCCTCCGCCTGTTCCGGCCCGGGAAACCCGTTCAGCCGCCCCGCCTGGAACACGATCCGGCGCGCCGCCGGCCGCCGCAGCCCATCGCTCAAGTGGTCCCACACCGGCCCGTGCAGGCGCACCGGCTCGGGCGGAGCGGGTGCGGGCTGCGTCTCCCTCGCCACCGGCGACTCGACGCATGCGGTGTCCGCAACCCTGGGCGGGGACGGCAACTGCCGGGCCACAGCCGGCTTCGCCGGCACCGGCCGCTCGGGCTGCCGCAGCAGGAACACCAGCCACACCGCGACGCCGATCAAGACCAGGCAGAGCAGGAGCCCAAGCACCCGCCACAGCGGGCCACCGGATTGAGGTTGGTATGGACGGCGTAACATGGTTCCGGAATCACCAACACCTTTGCTGAACATGCGCTACGGCACATTCCTCGATCCCCGCCGGGGAACACCTGCGCCTTTCTCCATCGCGGCAGAACCGCTGCCGACCCGGCTGAGTCGGTCTGCGCGAACAGCGACCAGAGCGAACACCAGACCTGCGGCGAAAAGCGTCACGGCGGGCACCGACAGCAGGAGAAAAAGGATGTAGGGCCACAACAGATCCTCTTCCCCGCAGGCCAGCCTGATGAGGAGGTCGAAAGGGGGGATCAGGAGAAGCAAGAGAGCAGACGCCTGCAATACCATGGCAACAAGCAACGCCCCGCGTATCGCAATGCCCTGCTTGCCGGCTCGACAGAAAAGAAACCCCGAGATCGTGCCAAGTCCGCCGACCACTACGCTAGGGATGATGCCCTTCGCAAAGATATCGTAGACGTAGTCGCCTGTGCCTCCCTCTTTCTGCAGGGACCGCGTGTCAGCAACATGAGGCAAGATGAACCCCAAGAGCAGAATACCGGTCACAACGAAAAGGAGTATCCCGAAATACTTGGACACCTTCATATTGAGAAGCAACCCCGGACGCTCGTCAAGCCAGTGAGAACGAGGCGTCCTCGCGCTATTCCCGGGTTTGGGTATCAAGAAGTTTGGCGATCTTCTTCTGAAGAACCTTGTCACGGGTCAGCGATCAGTACCCCAGAGCGGCGTCATTCTTATCGGGGAACAGGAACCGACGTTTGACAACGTCCCCCACAGCGCGTGCCGCCGTTCTTCTAGTCAGAGGGTCTGGGCTCTGCACGAGAAGCTCGCAGAGGAAGGGCGCGGCCCCACGGGGTGCCTTCTGTCTCATCGCGTCCAGGAGCCGTTCCCTGACCTTGCCGGGAAGCGAGTCGGAAGAGATGGCCCGGCAAAAAAGTGGCACTGTCGACGACCTCACCATGTCGTATGCCTTGTACCCAAGAGCCTGCCAGGCCGCTTCGTCCGGAGTCCCAGCCTCGACCGCCGCTACCATCTTCCGAAGCAGTTGGTCGAACTCCTGCTGTTCTGCCGGTTCGGGCACCGCTTGCTTGGTCTGCGGTTGCGGCGTCCGGATCGGCAGCCCCAGAGACCGTTCCAGAATGTCCATGCCCTTCTCGACGAGGATCACGCGCACCGACCTCTCCTCCTCGAACTCGCAACCTTGGAGCAGTCCGAAAGCGCACTCCACTCTTGCGGGTTCCGGTTCCTTGTCATAGCCGGAAAACGCCGCGAAAACGCGGGTGCGTTCCTCAACGGTACCTGCCGGTTCCTTACCGCCATAGAACCGTCCGTATTCCTCGCGGAGAGCCTCAATGACGGACTTGGGTTGTGCCGGCTTCGGAGCGACGGGTTCTGGGGGCTTGGGCGGGGCGATCGCGTCCTCTGGGGTCACTAGTTCCACCACGGACGGCTTGAAACGGGAGTCCGCCGTTGTAAAAACGTAGTTCCTGCAGGGATTGACTTCCTTGTGCGCGACAAACCGCACAAACGCGCCGTCCGTCTGGTAGTAGATGGACCGGACAGGGAAGGCCCTAGGGTCTGTGCCGTTCGTCGTCTCGGACTCAAATAGACCATACGAGAAGGCGCTATTGGTGCCGATTAGCTGCGGTCCACAGACGGCGGGCGACGGAAAAGTGAACACTTTGGCAAACAGTTCTTCCACAACATGCAGGCGGGGTTTCAGTTCCTTGACCGCCTCTGAGTGCTTGGCTGGGAAGATCGTGATTGTTATGTCCCTCGTTCCTTCATGGAGATTATAGGTGCGGTCATCCAATACTCCAGCGCCCACGAACCCGTCCGCCTTTCCCGCCTGTGCGATCCTGGCCAGCATCTGGTCGGCGTCTATCCAGTGACCGGCACTGATCAAGGGCAGCACACGTTCGACCGGGACCAGCGGAGTGTCCGAAAACGGAGGCTTGAGGACCTGGCTGAGCCACGCGCGCGCGGCAGCCCTGGCGCCTTTCGCACGCGCCTCCAGGTCTTCAGGGACTTGCAGCGTGGCAGGGTCGATGCACAGACGAGTGAAGACCTTGGCGGTTGCGTTCTCCTCATCTGCAGCCAGATCGACGGACAGCAGGCAGGACAGCACGACCAGAAACACGCGCGGCACCAAGTTCATCAGGCATCCTCCTCCGTACACACATCTCGCATTCAACGACAAGCCAGACACTGCCCTCTCGATCATGTCACCAGGAAGACTCATCATCCGGCTCTTTGATGTGGCCCTTGCGCATCCGGCCATTCGCCGATGGGGAGTAGGCTTTCTTCAGGTCCTGCGCCAACGTCACTTCCTTCTTCGGCGCATCGATGGTGAGGACCACGCCATACTCGCTCTTGCTGTCGTCCTGGATGACCACGCTGTCGCCCACGGTAAACCCCGCCACGCTGGCTACCCGGAGCTTGGGCTGGCCCGCGGCCGCCGCCGCAGAAAGGAGTGTCACAACCTGGGTTCCAGGACTCTCGTCGATTGGCAGCGGGGGTGGATCGAGATAATCGATTTGGTCAACCCACGCATAGAAGGCAAAGGCATGGTTCAGGTTTTCCGTGTGCGAGGTGTTCGGGTACGATACCGAGTTGTCGAGTTGCTCATACGTCCCGATATGGGGGCCCTGAACGCTATAGCACGTCTGTCCCGTGCCCTTCTTGCAGACCCCTTGGTAGCGGTTCCAGCAGAACGGATCTCCCGGACGGCTGCCGCCTTCGCACGATCGGTAGCGTGGGCTTCCGCACGCAGGGCACTTGACCCCGAGGTCGGTCGGATGGTAGTACTGATAGGCGGGGAAGCCCGGGTACTTGGTGACGGTCACGCCGGGCGCGTGGCCTTCCGGGTGCTCGTTGACATAGTCCATGACATAGGGTCCGATGCCCAGCACGGCAAGAACGTCGATCATCAGGTGGGCCCAGCCGGCGCAGTCCCCATCGGCGCCGGGCGGGTTCGCGGTCATGGACCAACGCGTCTCGAACGTCTTGAAATCGGTTGCGCTGACATCGGGCTTCTCGAAGTCCCAGCCGCCCGTGAGGGATTCATCCCTGAGCGCAAGGCAGACGTTGTAGGCGATGTTGGCCTCGTCGTCGGACACCGGGTTCTTCCGCGCCCAGAGCACCGCGTCATCAAGGTACGCTTTCTTGAACTGCGCATCCGCGCACTTGTGCTTGGCGTATATGAGGTAGACTCCGTAGTTCCTGTCGCCGCTCGTTTCGCAGATTATGGTGGTCTGGTATCCCGGTTCAGGCCAGGCATCGACCCAGGCGCCCGCAGAGTTCTGCACCTTGAACTGCCATTCCATGGCGAAGTCCTCGTACTCGATCACTTCGTTGCCCACGATGCCAGCAGCGCCCGATGTCTCCGACTCCAACTCGCTCGTGTCGTCCTGAGACCAGTCGGTGGTTCGCGAACCGTCGATGGTCTTCTCTTTGAACGTCAGCGACTTGGTGCCGCCGCCGTACCTGGCCATGGGGACGATCTCAATCTCCGTTGCTGCGCTCAGACCATTCACGGTCTCATCCTTCTCGCTGCCTGCCACGTCGAACTCGACCTGCATGTTGTGACCCATGACGTAACAGACCGGGGCCCTCATGGTCGTGTGCGGGGCGGTGATCGCGTCGTACTGGAACTCCGCGCCGTCGGCGATGTCTTCCTCGTAGCCGGCCCAGTTGTCGTCCTCGAACTTCACGAGAACCACGTAGGGGCGAACATCTCGCAACTTGATTGGGAGCGAACGAATGGTCGTGCCTTTCGCTGCGGTCTTCACGGCCAAGGTGATGGTACCGACGTCCTCGGCCGCATCCGCATTCCACTTCACTTGGGTGTAGGTGCTCCCCGCGCCGTCCGTATCGCCGTCGAACGTGCCGTCGGTCTTGGTCCACTGGTAGTACAGACTGCTGGCGAGCGATGCCGGCTGAATCTTCGCCCGGAGTTGCAGATAGCCGTGCGAGATCACGTAGGCGGGACTGAGCGTATGGATGTTCTCGATTTTCCGGTCGTCCTCGCCGTAGACGAAACCGTCGACCTCCACCCCGACCACAGTCGCGGTGACCTTGACCTCGCCGCCGCCGGAAGCGCCGATTTGGATGGTGGCCACACCCGGGGACTTGCCTTCGATCCAGAGCGTCTTGGGCAGTTCGGCCTGGGTGAAGGTCTGGCGGGCGGGGACGAGGTCGGTGCGGTCCGAACCCCGGTACACGGTGACGACGCGATCGTCAAAGTACAGCGTCAGCGCGCCGGCGAAGCCGTCGGGCACGACCTTCTGGATCACGAGCTGGCGCAGGTCGTCCTCGCCGGTCACGGCGCCGGGGTCGTCCTTGTCCGGCGTGCCGTTGTGGTTGTCATCGTCGTCATTGACGCCGAGGAACGCGCCGGGGCTGAGTTCGCCAGCCTCATCGGCGGCGGTGACGCTGCCATCGCCGTTGGTATCGATATCCAGGTCGAGGAATTGCGGGTAGAGGTCTTCGCGGTCGACCACGGTGATCAGCGTCGAGCCGTCGGCGTCGCGTATCTGCCAAGATGCCCCGACCATGATCGGATCGGCCCAGGACACCGAACCGCCCTGGAACGTGCCGTCCCAGTCGATGTTCAGGTCGCCGCCGGCCTGGTCCATGATCACCCGGGCCCACCGACTCTGGCCGCCCTGGAGCAAGTTCAGCCAGAAGTATCCGTTCAGCCCCTCCGGCCGCAACTTGACCTTGAACCTGAAGCTGCCCGCATGCCCGGACGCGACCCAGGTGGCATACTGCGCGGCGAGCGTTTCCTCGAACTTGCAACCGGCCACGATCACCTTGCCCTGGAGCGTGTTGCCGCACTCGACCTCGATCCACTCGGGCTGTTCGAGCTTCTCACAAGCCTTGGGGAACTCGATGAACGTCGCATTGCGGTCGGGGGGACGGTAGAGGCGGATCTGCGCGTCGCCGGTCGCGGTCCACACGGGCTTGCCCGCAGGCCAGTCCGCGCCGGATGGCGTCGCGATCACACCGAACCAAGCCTCACTGCCGGCGGCGACGTACGCCGGCTCGGTCTGAGTGACGATCTGCACGGGGTACCACTGGCCGGTCAGCAACTGTTCGGGCGCGACGAAGCAGAGGCTGGCGGTGTCGCTGTACGGTTCGGAGACGTGCTCGGCCTTGATCTCGTACCAGCCGGCGACGTTCTCGCTGAACTTCTTGCTCGTGCCCTGGCCCGCGTTCTGCCACTGCCCGCCTTCGAGATGACTCGACCACGTGCTCTTCTGCGGGTTCTTCAGGTAGTAGGCGGTGAACTCGACCTTGTCCTTGACCGGCTTCACGGCCTTGGGCGGCAGCACGTAGTAGGGCGGCTCGGCCAGCGTGCCCTGGACCGTGAGCCAGAACTCCGGCGGCGTGCCCCGCGGCCCAGGCCGGGTCAGCGTGCCGTGGACCTTAAGCGCGAAACTCCCGCCCGGGTTCATCCCGTCGTAGTAGCCTTTGTACCAGATCTTGCTCACCCGCTGCCAGCTCATGACGAGGTCCGGCGCTTCGAGGTGCGAGTCGAGCACGTGCCAGCCATCCTTGCCGTAGATCGTCACGTGCACCCAGGCCGCGTCGGCGCCGTCGGGGATCGGGTTCGGGGTCATGGTCGCGGAGTTCTGCCCCGGCAGCACGCCGACGTTAATGCCGTACTGCGGCGGTGGCGGCGGCGCGGCTTTCGCCCCCCCGTCCCGAACGAGAGCGTCAACGCCAGAGTCAACGCGCACCGCACCGAAATACGATGACCGAACAATCTCATCAGGTAAAGTCTCCCGTCCTCTTCCACGCTGGCGAGTAATTTACTCACACGGAATGCCGGCGCAAGCGCGTAACCGGGAAAGTGGCACAGCCGCAGTGGCGCGGGACCTCCGGGACCGCAGCAGGGTTCCTCGGGTCCGTCCCGGACCGAGGATCTCGGCCAGGGACCGGCCCGAGCACTCTGCTTCGGCGCGGGACGCGCCGAGCCACTGTTGCGGACTCCGCACTACACAAGTCGCGGGTGCAGGCGATGTCCTCCGCGGAAGGGGTGGAGTCTCCGCGGGGGGTGGTTGTGGGCGAGCACGATGCGGGCGTCGCTTTCGCGGAACACCATGTTACGGTAGACGCGCAAGCCACCGCCGTTAGCTTGATGGCTATGGGACGAGGGGAGCGGGCCTTGACACGGCCGGTGCCCGGACCGGTGACAGAGGGCCCCGTCATCTCCGCGCAGAACATCCGCCCCCGCCGCCGCGCTCACTCCCGCCATTCCACCACCTCAACGCGGCCCAGCGGCCGCCAGATCCGCGGATCGGTACTGCGGAAGAACACGGTGGAGGGAACCCCCAGTGCCCCGGCCAGGTGCGACACGCCACTGTCGTTGCCTACATAGGCGCCGGATTCAGCGCACATCCGACGCTTCAGCTCGGCCAGCGAGGGCTGCAACACCATCTGGAACGGAACGCCCGCAGCACGGAACGCCGCCTGTGCCGGATCGACCAACGCTACGTCCGCTTCGCCAAAGGACAGGATCACCTGGCCGTCATGGGTTGCGAGCCAATTCCTGGCGAACTCCGCAAACCGGGCCGCGGGCAGGTTCTTCCCCCGACCGCCGCTGCCCGGGTGCACCCACAAACCGCCACCACACCGCGGCCCGGACCACAGCGGCTGCGACAGGAGGCCCGGTGGCGGTTCCTCTCCGGCGTCGGCAAAGAAGTGCAGGGCTGCGTGCGGCGGCGCGGTTGGACGCGAATTCACCCAACGCACATTGCGGACCCCGCACCGCGCGAAGTTCGCCACCAGCACCGCATCCGGCGCCAGGAACGAGATCACGTCTGCGCCTCTCAGTTCGTCCCCCACTCGCGCCGGAATCGGTGCGGACCCCGCAAAAAGGCCCGCGAACTCCGCACTGTCCGCATCAAGGACGGCATCGTACGCGCAGTCGGACGGCAGCAGGTCCAGGCAGGCGCGGCGGGTCACGAGGCACACGCGGTGATACCGGGCCCGCAACACCCTGAGCAGCGGCAGGCTCAGGATGAAGTCCCCCAACCCGCCGCGCCGAATGAAGACCAGCCTCTCGGAAAGCACCTGGGCATGGCTCAAAGGTTCACCGTTCGTAACTACTTCAGGTAGGCTGTAGGTGGATAGGCTGTAGCCTGTAGGTAAGGATTCGACCTGTGCGGGTAGACCCGGCCGCGCGGACAGGCGGCTTGCCCCGGCCAGGACGCGATCGTGCGCGCCGTGGCTCGGCGCGTCCCGCGCCGAAGCGGGGTGCGCCGGCCGGCCTGTCCGGCGAAGCGGCCTGGGCGAAGTCGGATCTCCGGCCGATGACCTCGGGCCGGGACGGTCCCGAGCACCCTGCCGCGGTCCCAGAGGTCCCGCGCCACTGCCGCTCTGCGTCCTCTCTGCCGCGGGAGACCGCGACGAACAGGCGCATTCTGTCGTCCATGGCAGGGCATCTTCTCTCTCAGGACTTGCCCGCACAGGGCACAACCCTTTTCCCGAGACTGGCGCTCGGAAAAAGTGGCGCGCTGCGCCGCCGTTACGTGACTCAGTGACCCTCGACCCTCGACACCCAACTAAGGCGGCGCTTCGCCCGCAACCCAAGCGGATCGCCGCCACCCTCACCCCGTCCCTCTCCCACCGGGCGAGGGCGGAGTATCTACCAAGGCACAGGTTGTTTTTCACCACGGTTCCCGGGGATCAAGGCACTAACACCAACATGTTGGTCGAAGTTCAGCGCCTAGAGGCGCTAAGCCCCTTCAGCCTGTCCACCTGAGTGGTCACCGACAACCTTCACAGCCTTGAACCGCTGAACCGTGAACCATCCCCTACGGCTTGGGTTTCGCGTCCTCGGGAGCGGCCTCGTCCTGGGGCGGTTGGCAGGCGTCGACGAAGTACTCGATAATGCCCATTTGTCTCTCCAGGTCCTCCATGGCCCCGAAGGACTTGGCCCGCTCGCCTTCCAGCCGCTGCTTCTGCTTGTCGTCACTCGTCGCATCGATCCTGGCCTGAAGATCTTTGTCCTTGAGTTTCAGGCCGTCGTACCGGGCCTTCAGCGGCTTGTAGGTCTTGGTGAGTTCCTTGTCAAGGGCGCCCTTGGCGCGCTTGAGCTTGCCCTGCACACCCCGCGCCTTGGACTCGGCCGCACGCCGTTCCTTCCGGTCCTCGATCTGCGTGTACTGCTCCATTTCCAGGTTCATGCCTCTGATCTCATCGCTCAGTTGCACGATCGCAGGGCACGACTTGCGGAACGTGTCCCCTACGTCCGGGTTCTTCAGCAAGGCATCAGCCGCCTTGACCCGGCGGGCCCGTTCCTCCGCCTCAAGCTTCTTAGGGTCGTCCGCCGCGGGCTTGGCTTCCTCTTTCGGCTTGGCCACGCCGCCGGCCTTGTCCTTCGCCTTGCCCTCCGGCGCCTTGGGCTTGGCCTCGCCGAGCTTCTGCTCAGCTTTCTTCTCCGCCGGCGCAGCCGGTTTCTCCTCCGCATAGGCCGCGCCCAGGAAGACGGTCGCCGCTGCCAGGGATACCGTTCCCGCCATCAGGCGGGGCAGCCACCAAGCCCTACCGTTGCTCATGGGACAACCTCCATATCGTTTTCGATTTCTCGTCCATCTCGGTTCGCCGCGACACGTCCCACACCGCCCCACGAAACCCGCGCGGCCCTACTTCCCGCCGGCCTTGCCTTGCTTCTCGTCCGCGGCCTCATCCTGCTTCTCCTGCCCAGCCCGGGCAAAGTAGTCAAACAGGAACAGCTTGATATCGAGTCCCTCCAAGGGGCCAAACAGTTTGGCCTGCTCTTCTGCAAGGCGACGTTTCTGGTTCTCGTCGTTCGTGTTGGCAATCCGTTTCTGAAGATCCTTGTCCTTCTGCTTCAGATTGTCGTACTCGAGCTTGAGCGGCTTTACGACCTTCCCAAGTTCCTTGTCCAGCGTTCCTTTTGTCCGCTTGATCTTGCCCTGCACGGCCCGGATCTTGGGCTCAACCTTTCGCTTCTCCTTGGGGTCCTGGATCTGGTCGTACGGCTCCATCTCGGTGTACAACCCCTTGAGCTCGTCGCTGGCCTTCGCAATCGCGGGGTACTGTTTCCGGTAGTTCTCGAGATAGTTCTCCAGGATGTACTTCTCCCAGTTCTCGCGCCGCTTCTTCTCCTGCTCTTTCTTCTTCTGCTCGGCCAGTTTCTCCTTCTCCGCGGCGGCCTTCTTCTTCGCTTCATCGGCCGCCTTCTTCTTGGCCGCTTCCTCGGCCTTCTTCTCCTCGTCGGTCTTTGTCGGTTCTGCCGGCTTGACCGCGGCAGGGGCGTCCTTCGCCTCGACTTTCTTCTCGTCACCCTTCTTGGCGGCCGCCTCGTCCTGCACCGCCGGTTTCTCATCCGCCGCCCACGCGGCAAGGCCGGAGAACGCCGCGACCACCACCACGCCCAGAATCCCCGTTAATCCCATCTTCACCAGAGCTGATTTTCGCATGACGAAATCCTTCCATTGCCCGACAGACACTACACCCACTTGGAGACCGGGCCTCTGCGTTCCGTGTTCGGGGTCTGGAATGCACCCGATCTCAAGAACGCCAGCCAAACCCGAACGCTGAGACCCGAACTCCGAGCACCTGAGTCGTTACGGCATTCGAAGAATCCGTTGCCGCACGTTGGAATAGAATACGATGACGTCTCTCGGAAATCAAGAGCGCGCCCCGCTGGCAACTTCGGACGGGGGCCGAGCGTCGACGGACGAATTCTCGTCCCCCCACACACCCACACACACCCGCCTCCCCCTTTAACACCTACCCGCCCCTCAACGGGCTGAGCCCGGCAGCCCGGCGCGCACGGTTCACCCACTGCCAAAGCTGCCGATCCCGCTCGAGGTCACGCACCAGTTGTGCCGTTCCCGTGCCGAGCGACTCCGCCGCCTCACGCAGGCGATACCCGTGTGCCTCGAGACCGTCGAGAACGAACGCCACCCACAGTGGGTACTCGTCTGCCTTCGCCGCCGGACGCGGCCGAAGCGGCTCGTTCCCGCCTTTCACGGGAACCCGCCACTTGAGCGCCATCTCCAGTCGCAGCCGGCGAACGGCCATGCTCCGGTTGGTGTGCTGCGACCGGGTCGCGTCCGACACGGCCGAGTACCCGCTCGGTTCGTGCGTAATCCGCACCGCCGACTCGGTCTTGTTCCGCTTCTGACCGCCCGGCCCCGTGCCACGAAACGTGTCGATGCGGCACAACCGCACCAACTGCGCCTCAGACAGCGCCAGAAGCTGATCCCGGTCATTGCCGGGACTCGCCACACCTCTGCCCCTTTGACTCAACGGCTCCCGCGCTGGTCCCGCGACCTCCGCGAAACCGAAGAGTCGCGCCGCGTTCTCCCACAGCATCCGGCGCTGCTCGTCCGGAGTGAATGGCAGCGCCAGGAAGTACGCCAACTCCTGCACTGGATCGCGCCACGGCGCGTCGGTCCCGAACAAGATCTTGTCGACGCCATGCCGCCGACTCATCTCGACCAACGCCTCGTCCGGCAGGATCCCGAACACAAACGACAGGTCCAGGAAGACGTCGGTGCCGACCAGCTCGCGATCGACCTCGTCCCACATTTTCCAGCTCCCGAAATGCGCCGCGACAAGGCGCAGCCCGGGATAGGCGTCGAGCAAGTCGCGAATCGCGGCAGGCGAGGACCGGAACGGCGGCCGGTACAAGAGGTCGCCGCCGCAATGCATGAACACGACCAGGCCGAGTTCGACGCATCCCCGCCAGACGTCGCCCAGGCGCGGGTCGTCCAGGGTGAAGTCCTGGTACTCCGGGTGCAGCTTGATGCCGGGCAGACCCGCGTCGCGGACTCCGTACAGGATCGCCATCGCGTCCGGGCAGTCCGGATGGATGCTGCCCAACGACAGTACCGGCCACACGTTCTGCGCCGCGCTCCACTCGTTGATCGACGCAACCTGCTCGACTTTCGTGGCCACCGGACAGTTCAATGCCCCCTCTATGCCGGCCTGGCGCAGACACGCCAGCAACCCGTCGCGGGTCCCGTCATACGTGGGCACCAACCCGGCCCGGCTGGCCATGCTCGCCACCGTTGGCGCAGCAATCCGGTCGGGAAAGATGTGAACATGTGCGTCAAACACTCTCATCGACCACTCGCCACCATGGAAGTCAAGCCCCCAACGCACAACGTCAAACCGCGCTGCCCCAGGAGGCTGCCACCGTCTTCGCCCGCTGTCTCTTCTCCTAAGGCAGCGCTTCGCCCGCAACCCAAGCGGATCGCCGCCACCCTCACCCCGTCCCTCTCCCACCGGGCGAGGGCGGAGTATCTACCAAGGCACAGGTTGTTTTTCACCACGGTTCCCGGGAATCAAGGCACTAAACCGATAACGTAAGGCCTGGACGACAAACCATCATCGCACGGGGCGCAAAGCGGGGTGAAGCGGGGCACCCGTCCGGGAATGCATCGCCCGGGCGCACGTCTGCCCGAGCCGCGCGTGTCAGCAAGCGGCCTCCCGGAGACCGCTACCTCATCCCGCCCGTCGGGCGGGACGGCTCGGCCGGATGCCCGTTGCGGTGCGTTTCCCACCTGTAACCGACGCATCACCCCATCCGAGCAGGGCTGTTTCAAGATCCGTGACCGTCGCGTGCGGTGAGTACCCCCGGCGTGTCCCCACGCCGGGGGGGGCGGCCTGAGGACAGGCCGCCCCTACTTGGTGTGCGCGGAGGCGTGGCCTTTCGAGACGCGGCGCCGGATCTTGAAACAGCCCTGCCATCCGAGCCGGAACGCTTGCGGAACGCCTCTTGACCCTTCATATTCTGTAGCCGCTCAACGGGTGTTCTCAGTTTCGGCGCGCGTGCGCCATCGCAATGCGCGCCGGGACAAGCCTGCCCGGCACAAGATACCGCAAAAGGATCATGAATACACCGACAGACAACAACGCCACCGTGACCGCCGAACCGCTCGAGATCCGGACCTACGGCGATCCGGCTCTCCGTCAGAGAGCCGAGTCGGTCCACGTCGTCACGCCGGAGATCCGGCAACTGGCCGCCCGCATGATCGTGACCATGCTTCACGAGGACGCCCGCGGCGTCGGCCTGGCCGCGCCACAGGTTGGCGTGGCCCTGCGCCTGATCACCATCGATACGATGGATGGTTCCACGACCCTGCCCGCCAACGCGTCGCCCGGCGAATGCCTGCTGTGCCCACGTATGCCGCTGACCCTGGTCAATCCGGAACTGGTCTGGTTCTCCACGGAACGCGCCTCGTACAACGAAGGTTGCCTCAGCATCCCCGATGTGCACGGCGACGTCATCCGCCCCATCCGGGCCGTCCTGCAGGCCACCACCCTGAACGGGGAGCCCATCAATGTGGAGTGCAGCGGACTTCTGGCCCGGTGCCTGCAGCATGAGATCGACCATCTGGATGGCGTGCTGTTCGTCGAGCGCATGACCACCGAGGATCGCGCCCGGATCCAGCCTGAACTCGATCGACTCCAGCGACAGACGCTCCGACGGCTCAAGCGACGGGACGGATTGATCGCAAAACTGATGCGCGGCGAATTGCGACCACGCGCCCCTCTACAGGTGTAAATGCGGTGCAGAACCCTCGCACGATATCTCCCCCCCCGGGAAACACTGCCGTAGCCACGGAACGGCAGGGCGTGCCGCCATTCGGGAAACTGCTGTTCGGACTGTTCTTTCAGCCACAGATTGTGGCGAACCTCGCGGCCCAGAAAATCGCGCCGGGCAAGGCGTTCCGGTTCCTGACGTTGGCCTGCCTGGTGTGCGGCGTCGGCTTGGGTCTGGCCAAAGTCCCGCGCGCATTGGTGGTGACACAGGACTGGGCGGAATGGTTCGCTCAGGAGATGGAGACGGTCTGGGTGGAGGATGGGCGCCTTCACTGGGCCAAACCGGCCAACCTGCCCTACACCACCCGGCACCGCGGGATCCGCGTCGATTTCGTCCCAACCGGAACCGAGTTCGCGGTAGACGATCTGACGGGGCCGGAGAAGCAAGGCTTCTGGATCGAGCCTGAGAATGTGCAGGTCTGGTGGCGGCACCCCCAGGAAAAGACCGTCGTCATGCCACTGGTCGAGAAAGGCAAGGTGGGAGGAGTCGTGAAATTGGAGCGCCTGTGGCCAGACGGGCTCAAGTTACAGGGCGAACGGGTGCGGCGTGACACGCGACAGATGGTTTTCAATTCACTCCCCCTGCTTTGCCTCCGGGAAGTCCTGTCGGTCTTCCTCTGCGTCATCATGTACGCGGTAACGTTTTCATTGGTCACGTTCGTCCTGCGCAGTCCACTGACCATGAACGGGTTCCCGAGCGTGCTCGGGTTCCATCTGTTGGCGAGCGTCCCGCCGCTGGTCGTCGCCACGGTTTACGCGGCATTGGACTTCCCGTTCCTGGACTTGAGCACGGCGTTCGTGGGCTCTTTCGTGGTGTATCTTTTTGTGATCTTCGCCAAGGCCAAACCGCCAGGAGAGAAGACCGACGATCGGGGTGGGTCCTCTGACGACTTGTGGTGAAACGTGAGACCGGGGCCGTCCAGGAAAGGAATGGACCATGGATGTTGTCATTGAAATCATTCAGACGATCTTCGATGTGCTCAGCAACATCGTCCGCTACTTTGCCGGGGCGACCGCGGAGGCCGAACTCAGACCGGACCTGCCCATCGTCGCCGCGATCGTCATCATCCTCACGTTCATGGTCGGGTCCGGCTGCTGGGCTGGCGCCATCGCCGAGGCGCGCCGCCATTTCATGAAACGCCACTTCATCCTCGGCTTTTTCATCCCGGGCGTCTATCCCATCTTCATTCTTTTCGCCATGGACGTGAAAGGCGCCAAGGAGCGGGAACAGGCCTGGAAGGAAAAGCAGGAGAAGGAGGAACAGGAGGCTGCCGCACGTCGACTCAACGAGGAGGGGACCGCCACAGGCCAGAAGGCAGCAGCGGAGAAATCCGAGTTCGACCTGGCCTACTTCAAGAGGATTTCCTTGGACAAGGACGGCAATCCCACCGGCCCATGGTGCATCACCTTCGGCGACACCGAAGCCACAGCCCAGCGCATTGTCGAAGCCCTGCCCAACGCGGTCGTCATTCAAACTCAGGCCGAAGACGGGACGAACCAGACGATCCGCATCCCCTACGCCAAAATAACCGGCTGCAAGGCGGTGGCCTGAGTGACTGGAAGTAGCCAATCATGTCGGCTTTAGGTGGATCGGTCATAGACAAGAGAAGAGAATGACGCCTGAGATCACGCGACGTTCCAAGCGTCTGAATGGATCGTGTTCCAATCTGATCGTGAAACCGCGGGCCAGCCCATGTCACGGCTCGGATGCCTACAGCCTAACAGCCTTCAGCCTAAGCAACCTGAATTTGACCGGTGAGGTACCATGTTTGACCCTGTGAAAAGCCAGGTCTCGTTCTCTGAGATGGAAACGACCATCCTCAAGTTCTGGCGCGAACACCGCACATTCGAAAAGTCCCTCGAACTCCGCCGGGATCAACCCAAGTACGTCTTCTACGACGGGCCGCCGTTCGCCACCGGCCTGCCGCACTACGGCCACCTGCTCGCCGGTACCTTGAAGGATGTGGTTCCTCGTTACCAGACCATGTGCGGACGCTACGTTGACCGCACGTTCGGCTGGGACTGCCACGGCCTGCCGGTCGAGAACGAGGTGGAGAAAGAACTGGGCATCTGCAGCAAACATGAGATCGAGGCCTACGGAGTCGCCCGCTTCAACGAAGCCTGTCGCAGCATTGTCCTGCGCTACACGCAGGAGTGGGAGAATATCGTCGAACGCATGGGTCGTTGGGTCGATTTTCGACGCGGCTACCGCACCATGGACCTCGGTTACATGGAGTCGATCTGGTGGGTGTTCAAGCAACTGTGGGACAAGGGACTCATCTACGAAGGACACAAGATCCTTCCCTACTGCCCCCGCTGCGCCACGCCGCTCTCCAACTTTGAAGCCAACCAGGGCTACGAGGAGGTCAAGGACCCCTCGATAACCCTTCGATTCCAAAGCGCAACAGACCCGCACCGTTTCTTCCTGGCGTGGACCACCACGCCGTGGACACTGCCGTCCAATACCGGCCTGGCCGTGCACCCGGAGGTCGAGTACGTATGCATCCAGGACGGCGCCGACCAGTACATCATGGCGGCGGCACGCGTGGACGTGTACTACAAGAATCAGGCCCCGAACGTGGTCGAACGCTTTCCCGGGGCGCGACTCGTCGGTCAACGCTACGTGCCGTTGTTCCCCGATTTTGCCCACCTCGCCGCCGAAGGCGCGTTCCGGATCGTGCCCGCCGCGTTTGTCTCCACCGAAGACGGCACGGGTATCGTGCACATGGCCCCAGGCTTCGGCGAGGAGGACGCGGAGGTCGCGCGACGCGAAGGCCTGCCCATGGTTTGCCCGATCGACGCAGAGTGCCGCTTCACCGCCGACGTTCCAGATTACGCCGGAAAGATGGTCAAGGACGCCGACGATGACATCATGCGGCGCCTGAAACACGAAGGCAAACTCATTCACAAGACCACCTGCCAGCACAGCTACCCGCACTGCTGGCGGTGCGAGTCGCCACTGATCTACCGCGCCGTGTCCACCTGGTTCGTTCGCGTCGAGAGCATTAAGGAGAAAATGCTGCAGGCCAACGCCCAGATCCACTGGGTCCCGGAGCACCTGCGCGACGGCCGGTTCGGAAAGTGGCTGGAAAACGTCCATGACTGGGCCGTAAGCCGCAACCGCTATTGGGGCTGCCCTCTGCCCGTGTGGCGCTCGGAAGACGGCAGCGAGACCATCTGCGTCGGTTCGGTCGCCGAACTCGAACAACTGAGCGGAAAACATCTGGACGATATCCACAAACACTACGTCGATGACCTGCAAGTCCCGTCGAGCCGAGGCCTCGGCACACTGCGGCGGGTCCCGCAGGTGCTCGACTGCTGGTTCGAAAGCGGCTCCATGCCCTACGCCCAGCACCATTACCCGTTCGAGAACAAAGCGCATGTGGAGGCGCACTTCCCCGCCGACTTCATCGCCGAGGGGCTTGACCAGACCCGAGGCTGGTTCTATACCCTCGTCGTGCTCGGCGCCGCCCTGTTCGACAAGCCGCCCTTCCGCAACGTGGTGGTCAACGGTCTGGTCCTGGCCGAAGACGGGCGCAAGATGTCGAAGCGCCTGAAGAACTACCCCGATCCCATGGAGATCATGAACCATTACGGGGCTGACGCGCTCCGGCTCTGCCTGCTGTCATCGCCTGTGGTGCGGGCCGAAGACCTGCGCTTCAGCGAGAAAGCCGTACGCGAGGTCATGCGCACCGTTATCCTGCCGTTGTGGAACGCCTACAGTTTCTTCGTGACCTATGCGCGGGTGGACAACTGGCGTCCCGCCGGGCCGGTGGCGCAGCCACCCGCCGAACCCGCCCACCTCCTCGACCGCTGGGTCCTGTCGCGGCTCGAAGACACGACCCGCCAGGTGCGTGTCGACATGGACAACTACGACCTGCAACGGGCCGCCCTACGCTTCACCGGGTTCATCGAGGATCTGACCAACTGGTACATCCGACGCAGCCGGCGCCGGTTCTGGAAGAGTCAGAACGACACCGACAAGGCGCAGGCCTACGAAACGCTGCATTACGTCCTGGTCACCTTTTCCGAACTGGCAGCGCCCTTCATCCCGTTTGTTACCGAGAGCATGTACCGGAACCTGCGCACGCCGCAGATGCCCGAGTCGGTGCACCTCTGCGACTACCCGCGTGCAAGCAGCGCCCACCGTGACGAACGGCTCAACCAGTGCATGGCGCACACCATGTCGGCAGTCTCGCTCGGCCGTTACCTCCGAACCCAGGCCAACCTGCGCGTGCGCCAGCCCCTGGCCGAAGCCACACTGGTGGCCGCGGCCGACAACATTCGAGACGACCTCCAAAGCATGAGTTCCCTCATCGCCGAGGAACTCAACGTCCGCAGCGTCCGCATCCGCGCCGATGAAGAAGACCTGGTGGAACTGTCCTGCAAGGCCAATTTCAAGAAACTCGGCCCGAAACTCGGGGCACGCATGCGGGCAGCCGCCGCGACGATCGAGAAGATGCCCACGGCACAACTCGCGACGCTCCGCAAGACCGGCGAAGTCAGCGTGGACATCGGGGATGAACAACTGCTGCGCCTGACGACCGAGGACGTGACCATCCAGCGCCGAGAGAAAGAGGGCCTCTCGGTCGCCAACGAAGGAGACATCACCGTCGCCCTCGACACTCGACTCAGCGATTCCCTGATTCGGGAAGGCTGGGCCCGCGAAATCGTCAGCCGCGTGCAGAATATGCGCAAGGATGCCGATTTGCAGGTAACGGACCGCATCGTCGTGACGTGTCAGCTTCCGCCCGACGGGACGACCGCACTCGCCGAGTATGACGAGTACGTGCGCAACGAAACCCTGGCCGACCGCGTCACAACAGGAACGCTGCCGGACGCCGAACCGGTGGACATCAACGGACAGGAATGTCGGTTCGCCATCGCCAGGGCCTAGTGCCGTCGGGCGGACAATGGCGACCCGTTGACCGGGCGGGTGGCGCCCCAAGCCGAAGCTCCGTTTGGGGCGGGGCTTGACGCCAAGGCCAGGAGACCTGTAGTGTCAGGAGGGCGGGACTTTCCGTGCGCGCCCAAGTTGAGAAAGTTCAGAAGCGTATTACGTTGCTCTGTTTTGGATTCGCATCCGGGCGTGGCCCGTGATTTTGTGCCTCCGCGCGCGGGGGCGTATTCCGAAAGGCCAAATTCGGACGGCCAATCGCCAGACGCTTGTGAGGAGAGGATAGACTCGGTATGGCGATCACATACTCGTGCACCAAGTGTGGCGCCAGGATGACCCTGGACGGCCCCGTCGATACCCTCAAGTGCCCGGTCTGCAAGATCGCGATGACCGAAGAGCGGGCCAGCGGCGGCGGCATCGAAACCAACACCGGCCTCACACCTTCGTCCGTTCACACTCCGTACCGGACGACCACCCCCGCCCGCACCTTCCAGGGCCTCAAGGTCGCACGCCCCATCCGCAAGTTTGGGGAAATGTCCGACACTGGCTCCAAGCCCCTGCCCCCGCCCATCGGGTCCTCGGTGGCGCCCATCGTGCAACCACCGCCCGTTGGGTTGCAGACCGACACGGGAGGCGGAATGGCCGTCGCCCGCGAGATTCAGGAACAGCTCATCACCACGTCCCGCGAACAGGCAAAGAAAGAGGCTGACCTCATCCTCAAAGACGCCCGGCTCACTGCCGAGGACCAGGCCCGCAAGACCCTTCAGGCAGCAGAAGAGGATGCCCGGCGCATCCTTCAGAGCGCCCGACAGGCAGCCCAGGACGAGGCCGAGTCAATTCGCAAGGAATCGGAGGCCAATCTGCTGCGGGAAGCCGAGCGATTCGGCACGGAGATCCGCACAAAGGCTGAGCAAGAAGCCAACCAGATCCTGCAAAAGGCCAAAGAAGATGCGGAACGCGTCCGCAAGGAGATTCAGGACGGGCTCCTTGCCGAAGCCGACAAAATGGCTGCGGAGGCTAGGGTCAAAGCCGAAAAGGATGCGGAGCGCATCACCAGGGAAGCGCGCGAAAAGGCCGAGCAGGAAACCAAACAGACCGTAGACAAGGCAAAGCAGGAAGCCGAACAGGTCCGAAAACTTGCGGAGGAGAATTTCGCCAGAGATGCCGAGAAGGTGGCTACGGAACTGAGATTGAAGGCCGAGAAGGAAGCGGAGGAAATCCGCGCCAAGGCCAGGGAAGAATCGCTCAAGCTTAGCCTCAAACCGGCAGAGGAACTCGAGGCGCAAAAGAAGAAGCACCAGGAGGAGGCCGAAGCCCAAAAGAAGAAACTGCAGGAAGAAGCAGACGCGCTCAAGAAGAGATCCCAAGACGAGATCGAAGCCCTCAAGAAGAGACTTCAGGATCAGGAAGAGAAACTCAAGACCGCGGAGAAGACGGCCGGCCCCGGCGAAATGAAGGACACCGTCACGCTCAGCGCCAAGGAGGCGCGAGAGCGCACCCGCGAGATTGAGGCCCAGCGCAAGGGTCACATCCAGGCCAAAAAGGCAGAGATCAAGGAAGCGGCCAAGCGTGAAGCCCGACGTTTGCTGGCCGCCGACCTGGGGTCCTGGCTGCTGCTGGCGTACTTCCTCTATATTCTGATCAAGATCAAGCCGGGCATCTTCGGCACTGTCTGGACCAGCGTCCTGATCGTGGTCGACCTCTATGTCCTGATCGTGTCATTCCGTGCCATTGCCGGCTACTACAAGAAACCGCCCATCCCCACCAACGGCACCGACAAAGGCACTGGCGCGGCGGGCAAGGGCAAGACTGGCCCGGGGACTCCAGAACCGAAGAAAGGCACAAGACCAGACGCCGGCAGCAGCGAACCGCAGAAAGGCGGGAAGGAAACCGCAGCCCCGAAATCGGACAAGGCAGCCACCATCATGGCCCAAATGGGCAGGAAGAAGAAGAAAGGTGGCCCGACCGACTCCAAGGACGAGGCAAAACCAACCGCGGGAACGGCCGCTTCGGCGCCCTCGGAGAAGAAAGACGCCGAAACCAAGCCGGCAGAGGCGCCGGCAGCGCCCAAACCCGAAGAAAAACCTGCAGATGGAAAAAGCCGTTCTGCGTCGGACGCAAAGGCAGAGAGCAAGCCCGACAAGCCTTCGGAACCGCCGGCCGAACAGGGGAAGGCCGAAGCGAAGCCGAGTGAGGCAAAATCCGAGAAGGCTAAAACCGACGAAAAGCAGCCCGAAGCGCAAGTCGCCGGGGGCGCCACTCCAGCGACCGGGGACGACAAAGAGAAGAAGGATGCGCCTGCTGCGTCCTGACGGCATGGAGGGCCGACCAGGGGGGGGATATTCACCGCTCCGGTCGCCACCTACGACGGTTGAGCGGCCCCACCTGCCGGGATGTCCCCACCGTCTGAGGTGCCACCGAACCACGTCCCACGTACCCGCGAAGCCCAGGAACGTGGGCAGGGAGGCTGAAGCCCGCCATGGGTGCACTGTCTCTGGCGTGCCTTGAACTGACCTTCGTCATGGTGTCGATCCTGCTGCTTCACAGCTTGAAGCGCTCGATCGGCAGTCCGGCTTTCTATCTTGCCTTGGGCATGTTCTTTGTCCTCGGCCAAATCATCAGTTCGGCCAAGCTCTTCTTTGATCCCGGTCTGGAAGGCTTCCAGATCAACCTCGGCAACGCCACGCTTCTGGCCCCGTACATGGTCGCCATCCTGATCGTCTACATCATCGACGGAACTCTCGAAGCACAGCGCATGATCCTCGGGCTGCTCGGCGTTCTCCTGATGTATTTCTACCTGGCGCACCTCACCGCCAGCCAGTGCACCTGGGAGGGTTACTCAGCGGCCAGCCCCGGAGCCACGCTCTACGTCGAATCCCTGTTCCTGCAGAGCCGGCGCACGGTCCTTGCCTCCTCGGCGGCTCAAGTGGCCGACCTCTTCGTTCTGCCCATCATGTTCCAGATCCTTCACAACCGCAACTGCCGCCTGTTCGTCAGTGTTCTGGGAACCCTTATCTTCGCCCAGGTTGTGGACTCCTTCGTCTACCAGCTCATCGCGGCGCCGCAACTGAGCGACTGGTGGGAACAGTTGCGCATGAGCTACCTGGCCCGTGCCTTGGTCATGGTCTGGCTCAGCGTCCTGGCCAGCGTCTACCTGCACATGTGCAACGTCCCATCCTCCGGCAGACGACGTCCCCTGGACATCGTCGTCGCCTTCTTCGGCGGCTACGGCAAAGCCATGGAACTGCAGCGCCACCTCCGCGAATGGGAAGGGCGCTACCGCGTCGTCATTCAGAACAGCAGCGACTTGATCTTTATCCTCGCCCCGGACGGACGCGTTCTGAATGCCAACGAAGCGGGCCTGCGCGGGCTCCACCGCGCGCCTGGCGACGTGAACTTTGTACTGCCCGACATCATGAAAGAGCCGGAGGGCAAGCCGTGCAAGTGGCAGGACGTCTGGACCGAACTTCATCCCGTCACCGAGACCTCAGGCACGTCCTTCGCCGAAGCGAGCGCCACCGCACCCCGGCCGCTGGTCCACCGGGACTGGGAAGCCACCGCCGCCGATGGCAGCACGCTCAACCTCGATGTTCACATCTCACGCGCCGAACTGGATGAGCACCCCGTTGCTGTCGTCACCGCCCGTGACGTCACCGAGCGGCGCCGCATGGAGAAGGAGCACCAGGAGCTGCAGGCCGAACTCATGCACGCCCAACGCCTGGAATCCATCGGGCAGTTGGCCGGAGGCGTCGCCCACGATTTCAACAACCTGCTGCACACCATTCAGGGCAGCCTGGACGGCCTGGAGCACCAGAAAGGGCTCACGTCAACGCACAAGTCGTTGCTGCGGAACATCTCGGAAGCCGTCTCCCGAGCATCCGGGCTGACCAGTCAGTTGCTCGGGTTCGCGCGCAAAGGCAAATACCGCAGCGAAACGCTCAACATCGCCACGGTCCTGGAACACGCCCGCATCCTGTTCGAGCCGCTGGTCCAGAAGAATGTCACGTTCAAGGTGATTACGGCCCCCGTTGAAATGCACGTAGCCGGCGACCACACCCAACTGCAGCAGGTCGTCCTGAACCTGCTCATCAACGCCCGCGACGCCGTCCAGGAACACGGCGGCCAAGGCAAGATCGTGCTCCGCGCCGAACCGGCGGCCGCGCATATGCCAGGCTGGGACCGCCGAACCGACCCCGGCCACGAACCGGGGCATTACGTCTGCGTCCGGGTCAAGGACGACGGGGTCGGCATCCCCGAGGATATCCGGCAGCACATCTTCGACCCATTCTTTACCACCAAAGATGTCGGCAAAGGCACCGGCATGGGCCTGGCCATGGCCTACGGCTGCGTCGGCAATCACAACGGCTGGATCCACGTTGAGAGCGAAGTCGGCAAAGGCACCGAGTTCTTCGTCTTCCTGCCCCGGGCATGAAAGGGGCCGGAGCCTGAGCCCGCCGGACATACACCCCCTGACCCGACGGCACCAGCGCAGAGATTGCCCTTTTGCAGACTCAACGTCTTCGAGGCCGCTCCTACCTCTGACTGCGGGGCAAGTAGAGACATTCCCGCGTCGCGCTTGCCTTTTGCCGAATATGATGCAATGTCATCATAGAGTTGCTGTACAGTGGAGACTGACGATGACAACCAAAAACCATCCCGATCCGTATGCGCCCTGCCACTGCGGCAGCGGCAAGAAGTACAAGTTTTGCTGCCTGGCACAAGACCGCGAAGCCGCGCGCAAGGCCACCAACACGGCGCCTGCCCCGGGCACCGTAACGGCCAGCCCGGACGATCCGGCTGCTGCCGACTCTCAAGGCGAGGATGCGCCGCCTCGACAAGGCACAGCCCCCCCGGCCGCCAGACGCGTTCAGGGCGGGCCGGACCCAAGTTCACGCTTCCATGGTCGCGGCGCTCCCAGCCAACTGGGCAATCGCTCCGTCCTCGCCGGGCAGCGTATACGCGGCAGCCAGCGCTCAGGTAGCGGCTCCTGACCCTCGTGCCGTCGGGCGGCAAACAGACGCCCGAGCGTGCCTGGAGACCGAGGCCTCGAACAGGTCCGGGGTCGCTCCGCAGACTGGACCGGCCTCGGGCGCCGCCGACGCACGATGCACATACCCACACACCGAACACACCCACACGCCCGAACCTTGCGAAGCCATAGGAGGAATCTCCCTCTTTCTCGGAACCCCGCTCGCCCCGCCGACAGGTCACGTCAAACCGCCGACGCGAAAAGCCGTCGTTACACCCCAACCGCCCCATCCGCGTACATCTGCGTAATCTGCGGTTCCCCTCCCCCGCTTCCTCACATCTCTTCGCGTTCGGTGTTCAGTGCTCAGGTTCGGGGCCAGTATCATTCCCTGACACCTGAACACTGACACCTGAAACCTCTTACCGTTCACTTGATTTCGACAAACTTCGCCTTCGGCGCGCCGCAGACCGAGCACTTGTCCTGGGCCCCACCGTAGACCGTGTTGCCGCAAATGTCGCACACATAGATCGACGTCGCCACCAAGTCCTTGCCGGACTTGACCGACTTCAGCGCTTCCTCGTAGAAGTTGTGGTGAATCTCCTCAACCGCCATCGCGTTGCGGAAGCTGACCAACGCCGGTTTGTTCCCTTCCGCCTCCGCTTCCTTCACGAACCCGGGGTACATGTTCCGGAACTCGTGAGCTTCGCCCGCGGACGCCGCCTGAACGTTCTCCGCCGTCGTCTTGACCCCACCCATCACGCGGAAATGCGCCAAGGCGTGCACCGTCTCAGCCGCTGCCGCCGCGCGAAACAACTTCGCGACCTGCGGAAACCCGTCCGTCTCCGCCTTCTTCGCAAACACCGTGTACTTCCGATTCGCCTGACTCTCGCCCGCAAACGCTTCCTGAAGATTGTTGCTCGTTGCCATGTCTCCGATTCCCTTTCCTTAGTTTCTCTCTTTCTCGCCAACGCGAACGGCTCCCTGACCGTCCCGCACCCAATCCCAACTCGTCATCCGGACCACTGAACTGTGCGCAGCGGAGCTCAACGCCCCCGCTGCCGACCGTTCCGGCACGCGACACACACGCCCTGAAATACGACGTGCACCGAAGTCACCGTCCCCAGCGCCGTTGCCGAAGCCGGAACCGGCAACGCATTCAGTTCGTCACTGCACACATCCAACAGTGCCCCGCACTTCACACAGGAAAAATGCGGATGCCGTTCCGTTGCCGCGTCGAACCGCGCACACGCGTCCTGACAGGCGACGCGGCACACGATCCCCTTGTCGTCAAGCAACCGCAGCGTGCGGTAGACCGTATCCAGAGATACCGACGGGACCCGACGCCGCACCCGCCGGTAGACGGTCTGCACGTCCGGGTGCTCTACAGTGCGCGCCAGCTCCCGGTAGATCTCGCGCCGCTGGTGCGTCGCCTTGACCCCGTGTTGCCGGCACGCCGCTACAAACGCGTCCAGGCGCTCGTCGATATCATTCGTGCCAGCAGGCATGGTTGCTCTCCATAATGATTACTAACTAAGAACATATCTCAATATAGTGCGAATGCAAGATGCACCCGCCGTTAGTCAGGGCTGTTTCAGGATTCGTGACCGCCGCATGCAGCGAGTACCCCCGGCGTGTTCCCACGCCGGGGGTGGGCGGCCTGCGAACAGGCCGCCCTTACTTGATGTGCGCGGAGGCGTGGTCTGACAGGTTCGGCGTTGCTATACGCTCCACCCGCGTCGGTACTTTCAATTTCAGATCCGTCCCGACTGTCCAAACGCTACGAACAGGCGAGGTCAAAACGGTCCAGGTTCATCACCTTGTTCCATGCCGCCACGAAGTCATGCACGAACTTCTGCTGGGAGTCCTCACACCCGTAGACTTCCGCAACAGCCCGGAGCTGGGAGTTCGAACCGAAGATGAGGTCGACACGGGTGCCGGTCCATCTGAGTTCGCGCGTGGCGCGATCACGCCCCTCGAACTCGTCGCCCGCTTCCGTTGCCGCCTTCCACGCCGTGTGCATGTCGAGCAAGTTGACGAAGAAGTCGTTCGTCAGCGTCCCGGGGCACTTGGTGAAGACACCATGTTGGGCCCCACCGACGTTCGCACCCAGCACGCGCAGGCCGCCGACGAGAACCGTCATCTCAGGGGCCGTCAACATCAGTAATTGCACCCGATCGACCAGCAGTTCCTCGGCTGATACGGAGAACTGGGTCTTGAGATAGTTACGGAACCCATCCGCGACCGGCTCAAGCACCGCGAAAGACTCCACATCGGTCTGCGCCTGCGAAGCATCCGTGCGCCCCGGCGTGAAGGGAACCGTCACCTTGTGCCCGGCTTTCTTCGCCGCCGACTCGACGGCTGCGCACCCGCCCAGAACGATCAGGTCAGCCAGCGAGACCTTCTTCCCGCCGGACGGCGAATTGTTGAACGCCTTCTGGATCGCTTCGAGCGCCTGCAGGACCTTCGCCAGTTGAGCCGGCTGGTTGACTTTCCAGTCCTTCTGCGGCGCCAGACGAATGCGTGCACCGTTCGCGCCGCCGCGCTTGTCAGAACCGCGGAACGTGGACGCCGACGCCCAGGCGGTCGAGACCAGTTCCGAGATCGAGAGCCCCGAGGTAAGGATCTTGGCCTTGAGGTCTGCGATGTCCTGCGCCTCGATCGGCTTGTGATCGACGGCGGGCACCGGGTCTTGCCAGATCAGTTCCTCTGCCGGGACCTCCGGACCGAGAAAACGTGAACGGGGGCCCATGTCGCGGTGCGTCAGCTTGAACCACGCCCGGGCGAAGGCGTCTGCGAACGCCTTCGGGTTATCGCGGAACCGCCGTGCGATCGGCGCGAAGCCCGGGTCGTAGCGCAGCGAGAGGTCCGCCGTGGTCATCATCGGCCGGTGCTTCTTCGACGGGTCGTGTGCGTCAACCACCATGTCCTCTTCGGCCACGTCCTTGGCCAGCCACTGGTTTGCACCCGCCGGGCTCTTGACCAGTTCCCACTCGTATTTGAACAGCACGTTCAGATAGCCCATGTCCCATTTGATCGGGTTCGGCTTCCAGGCGCCCTCGATGCCGCTGCCGATCGCATCGCCGCCCTTGCCGCTGCGGAAACTGCTCTTCCACCCCAGGCCCTGCTCCTCGAGCGGAGAGGCCTCAGGTTCCGGCCCGACGTGCTTCGCGCTGCCCGCGCCATGACACTTGCCGAACGTGTGCCCGCCGGCAACGAGCGCGACGGTCTCCTCGTCGTTCATCGCCATGCGCGCGAAGGTCTCGCGGACGTCACGGCCGGACGCCACCGGGTCCGGATTGCCGTTCGGTCCTTCCGGGTTCACGTAGATCAGGCCCATCTGCACGGCGGCGAGAGGATTCTCGAGATCCCGGTCGCCGGCGTAGCGCTTGTCCCCCAGCCACTTGTCCTCGGAACCCCAGTAAATGTCCTCTTCCGGCTCCCAGACGTCGACGCGCCCGCCACCGAAGCCGAAGGTCTTGAAGCCCATGGACTCCAAGGCGCAGTTTCCGGCGAGAATCATGAGATCGGCCCAGGAGATCCTGCGGCCGTATTTCTGCTTGATCGGCCAGAGCAGCCGGCGCGCCTTGTCGAGGTTCACGTTGTCGGGCCAGCTGTTGAGGGGCGCCAAGCGCTGGGAGCCGGACTCTGCGCCGCCACGGCCATCGCCCATGCGGTACGTGCCGGCGCTGTGCCATGCCATCCGGATGAAGAGCGGCCCGTAGTGACCGTAATCGGCCGGCCACCAATCCTGTGATTCGGTCATCAGCGCGCAGAGGTCCTTCTTCACGGCCTTCAGGTCGAGCTTCTTGAATTCCTCGGCATAGCTGAACTCCTCGCCCATCGGATTGCTCAGGGCGGAGTGCTGGTGGAGTACTTTGAGGTTCAACTGGTTCGGCCACCAGTCGCGGTTCGTCGTCCCGCCGCCGGCCGCCTGTTTGTGAGTCCTGCCCGTTACTGGACACTTGCTTTCTCCAGTCATCGCGTCTACTCCTTCCGTAGCGTGGATTGCCGAACCGTGCTGCCGATGGATAGGCAACAGCTTCTTGCGGCCCATCAGGCCAACGGCCCTCTTGCTGTGTTCGCGGATTCGCACTCATCGGGGTGCGAGGTGCACCGGTCCATGCCCATAGGCTACCGTCCTTTCGACCGCCGTGACGCCCGCCGCCATCAGCGGCCACCGCCGAATCGGCGAATGCTACAGCCGCTGCCTGTCCACGATGGACACGGCCCCCCCAAATCCGGTTCTCCGGCACCCCCCATCACCAGCCTCACTCGCGCCGCACGATCCCATCCGCAGCGACGCCAGTTGGTAGTCAGTAATTATTACTAAATAAGACTATGCCGCGATATGAGGGTAAAGTCAAACCTCATGGCCGCATCGCCACCGCAATGGCGGGCGGCGGCCCGGCCGCCTGGACCGCCAGGACAAGGTACCCGTCGCAGTGGTTGTCTACCGTCAACACCTCAGCTCTCTACGCCGGTTCCGGCGCCGGCCCGCGTCAACCGCGCTGCCTGGACGTCCCTCTCGTTCACCCAGCGCCCGTCCTCGTCGACAAGCGCATAGCCCCAGCCGCCGGGATTCTTCCTGGCGCGTACGAGCCGCGCCCGCGACCACGGTTCCTCCCACCCGGGCGCACTGCCCACCACGACGTCCAGCGGCACGTCCAGTTCGTTCGAACGCTGCATCAGATCGCGGAAGCTCGGTTCATCACGTTGGGCCCATGGCGCCGGCAACATCTCATCGAGAAAGCCCCAGCGCAATCGCACGCCGTGATGAAGCCGGCCATACTGGTAAAGGGCCAGCACCGACTTGGCATCCGCCTCCAGCCGCCGCCGGAACTTGGCCTGCTGTCCGTCGCGCAAGTATGCGAGGGTCCTTGCCGTGTCCCCGAACGGACGGCCAATGCCGCAGGAGCCGCCAACAACCAGTGCCATCGTGATCTTCAGGACGCGTCCGCGCCGGTTGAGCCGCCACGTCTTCTGCGGCAGTCCGATCTCGTGCAGGCGCCGCGTCCCCGGATCGAATCCGAGTTGCCGCAGAACGTAGCGCACATCGACTCCAGCAACGATGTCGTAAGGACTAAGTCGCTCGCCAACCTGGTCCAGTTCACCGCCGCTGAGCGTCTCGATCTGACGCCGCTCCACGTCGAGCAGCACGACCGCTTCCGGACGGTCGGCGGGACAGGCGCAGATCAGAACTCGGCGCATACGCGCCAACGCCGCCGCGTGGTCGTCCCTCTCCCGGTCCAGGCGTTGCTGCACGGCGGCCACGGCCGCGGGGCACGGCCGGCGATGTGCCGCCCGGCGCTCAGCCTCGATCAACACACGCACCGCCCGCCGCGCCGACCGTACGGCGTCATGGTCGGGCCGGAGCTCCCACCAGCCGTCCTCCCGCACGCGGATGGCAGGGTCGCGCCCCCAGTGTCGGGCGGCCCCCATCGACAACCGCCCCCGGTCCGTCCGCGCTTCGACGTAGGCCACGACCTCCTCCGGCGTCATGGGCCGGCCGTGGGCGTCGAGTACGGCAACGGCCAGGCGCTGCGCCGAGAACCCCATCGGCACATACCGCCGCCACGCCTCGGCAAGCTCGTCCTGCGTAAGCGGTACATCCGGACCCGGCAGAGGCGCGGAGACAGTCTCGGGCTCGCTCAGGCGGCAAGGCGCCGATCTGGGCTGCCGCAGGCCAAGGCGAAAGGCCCACAAGCTCGCTTCATCGTGGTACGGATCGAGCGAATATTGGTCGCCATCGCGGTAGATCGGCGGGCGTGCAGGCTTGCAGTGCTTGAGGGACCGCAGCAAGCCGTCGGCACTCCCAAGCCCCGCCACGGCCAGGCGCTGCGCCGCCTGTTCGAGGGTAACGGGGCCACCGCGCTCCAGCAGTACCGCAATGAGAAGAGCATAGCCGTTCGCCTCCCCGCTCCGCGCCGCCGTCCCCACGGATGGCACGCTAATCCCAAGCACGCTGCAATAGGCGTTCTCTACAATCATACAGCCACCCTCCCTACGGCGTCCGCTCCCGCATCCGCGAGCGACGGATGCCCATCGCATGCCTCCATCGCCGGTCGCGCCCTCCTGGGCATCGCCGCTTCGCTGCCAACCGAATCCACTCTACTATGTACCCCCAGGCCGCATCTGTCGAAACACAGCCGCGGCGGCAGAACGATTTCCGCCGGCCAAGTGGCGCTCTTGCGCTGCAGCGCCGCGCAGGCACAGGCGCTGCAGGCGGGCCGGCCGGGCCACTGATTCTGGATCCGTGGGTGCGGGCAGTCTCTTGCCCGCAGCCTGAGGGCAACGCTCGGGCCCCTGCACCCGTGACTGACGCACCACCGCGGATTTCGCAGGGCTCACGCCGGGGGGGGGCGGCCTGAGGACAGGCCGCCCCTACCGGGTGTGCGCGGAGGTGTGGCCTTCCGAGACGCGGCGCCAGATCTTGAAACAGCCCTGCGGATTTCGCCCCCGGTCTTGCACTTCCGCCGGCTTCAGACTATCTTCCTTTCGTGGCTTCCCAGGCACAAGTCTTGATCCGTCTGTAGCAAGTCGCTCATGTCCAACAACGCACAACTGACGTTGCGGCAACTGTTTTGCCACCTCTCCGACGGCATGCGAAAGAGTCGGTTCCGTGCCGTACTTTTCGGCGGCTTTGCTCTGCCGGTTTACGGCGTGGAGCGCCTGACGCTCGATATTGACGTCATGCTCCAGGATGGCGATTTCCCTGCCTTTGAAGCGGCCATGACACCGTACTCGTATGCGTGCGTCTACCGGTCGCCGCAATACGCCAAGTTCCGCACGTCGCCCATGCGCCTGCCGGATGTCGACACCGTGTTTACCGATCCAACCCCCTTTGCGGCTATCTGGCAAGACGTCACGTGGCAGCCCGTTATGGGCGTGCCTTTCCCCGTGGCCTCTCTGCGGATCATGCTCGCCACAAAACTTCACGCCCTGCGTTACAACGCGGCTAATCGTACCCGAAAGAACGACCTCCCCGACATCGTTGCGTTGCTCCAGGCCAATAACATCGCGCCCCGGGACGCGTGGTTTCGCGAGCTGTGCGAAGCCTACGGGACCGTGGCGCTCTGGGAAAACATATGCCAGCAGACGCCGTGACGCCGCTTCGCCCGCCCCAGGCTGTCCCTTTGCCTGTGCCGGAGTTCGCCATCTGGTCCGGGGAGAGTCCGGAACCTGGCAGGTTCGGGATTTCTCAATACCCGTCCATCCTGCTTGAAATACTCGAGCACCTTCCCAACCTGGAGCGTTTCCGCGAGCGCCGCATGCGGGACCACGGGCCGGTTCCCGTCCGCTTCCAGATCTAAGGGTCCGCGCAAGAATACCTTGGCAGTTTGCGGCCAGCTATGTTGAGCCGGTTTCA
>Ga0156402_1401_pt1 | contig 33486 bp, 17 predicted proteins | sample RifOxyA3_FD_108045 | JGI IMG/M metagenome (GOLD analysis project Ga0156402, IMG submission 108045) | Lentisphaerae bacterium RIFOXYA12_64_32 | reverse complement strand
GGGGTCGTTGCCTGCACAGGCAAAGGAAGTGCGGAGGAATTTCTGGCGGCCAAGCACTAGGTTCTCCGGTGCTGCGTGTCCGGCGCACTTGGCAACGCGTCGGTATCGCGGCGAATCGCGGCCATCGACAGCGGCATGTGGAGTGCGGCGGCAGAGGGCGAGTGAGCCCTTCGACGCGCTACGCTTACTCAGGGCTGACCAAGTCAGCGCCCGGCGACGCCGCTTTGGCTGGAGTACGTTGCGCGGGCAATGCGCCTCAGCCAAGGCGGTGTCGCGCCGCCCGTGGCGGACTTGCCACCGCGCTCCATAGGGTGACGTCGACGAGAACCTTGGTAGCATTGGGGGGGGGGGACGGTCGTGAGCGCGGCGTTGCGCTGAGCGAGAGTTGGAGAAAGTCTCCGTACCTGGAAGAATGGAAACGATGGACAAGGCAAGACTGAAACGCCTCGACTTCCGACTGCTTTCGATGGTGTTCATTCTGGTCGGGCTGTGGATCCTGTTCCGGATGAAGACCGGGCCGTTCTACTTCAGCGGCGACAGCATCGGGAACCTGACCCGCGACATGGCGACCTGGACCATTCTGGCCGCCGGCATGACCCTGATCATCGTGGCCGGCCACATTGATCTGTCGGTCGGGTCGCTGCTGGCGCTGGTCGCGGCGGCTTGCGCGCACATGATCAACCCGGAGCACGGCTTCGGGTGGTCCGCGTCGGTGGCCGTGCCGCTCGCCCTGGCGCTCGGCCTGGGCGTCGGGCTCTGCCAAGGCATGCTGATCGCGTATTTTCGCATTCCCGCGTTCATCATCACCCTGGCGGGATTGTTCATCCTGCGCGGGTTCACGCAGAAAGTCAGCGCGTTCGACCCGCGTGTGCCGGACTCGAGCTGGGTCTGCGCGCTCGGGTTCCAGCATCTGAGCCCGGCCAAAGGCTGGGCTGTGGCTGTGATGGTGTGCGTCGTCTGGGCCGCGGCGGTCCTGTGGGGGCGTGCCCGCCGGAAGCGGCTGGGCATCGAACCGGACGGTCCGGTACTGACCGCGTTGAAGATCGGCCTGCCCGCGGCGGCCCTTTTCGCGTTTACGTTCCGGGTCAATCAGGCGGCGGGTATCCCGGCGCAGACGTTGGCTATGGCGCTCGTGCTGCTGCTGGTGCATTTTGTCGCACGGCAGACCCGGTTCGGCCGTCACGTCTTCGCCGTGGGCGGGAACGCGGAGGCGGCGCGGCTGTCGGGCATCAGTGTCGAGAAGGTCACGGTGGGCGTGTTCGGGATCATGGGCTTGCTGGCGGGTGTCGCCGGCGTGATCTGGATGGCGCAGAATCAGGGCTCGACCAAGGACGCCGGCACGTTCTACGAACTGTACGCCATTGCTGCCTGCGTTATCGGCGGCACCAGTCTGATGGGCGGACGCGGCTCGATCTTCGGCACCTTCCTCGGCGGCCTGGTCATGGCGACCGTGATTCAGGGCATGGACTACACCGATCTGGAGAACTGGCTGCAACTCGTCGTGCGCGGCGCGGTCGTGGCTGTTGCCGTGGGCATCGACGTCGCCGGCAAGGACCCGGCACCTTGGATGCGCCGCGTCGCGGGGATCTTTCGCCGCCGTGAACGCAGCCCGGCCGGGCCGTGATACCTGAGATCTGACACGGGCCAGAGAGTTTTCGAGGTCATCGAGATCTTCGAAACCTTCGAGATCATCGACGCCGCGGAACCTGACGCCTGAAACCTGAAACCTGAAACCAACCCAAGGCCAACCATGTTCACGCGCCACACCCCTGACGGCTACAGCGACCCGCTCCCCGGGATCCGGCAGAAGACGCTCGTGTTCGGTGAGCGCACGCTGATGGTCGAGTTCGTGCTCAGCCGCGCCAGCGTCCTGCCGGCACACTCGCACCCGTACGAGCAGACCGGGTATCTGGTGAAGGGGCGGATGCGCCTGCGCATCGGCGATGCCTGGCACGACACGCAGGCGGGCGACTCGTGGTGCATCCCCATGAACGTGGTGCACGGCGCCGAGATACTCGAGGACGCCGTGGCCGTCGAGGTCTTCTCGCCGGCAAGGGAGGACTACCTGCCGAAGACGGGATGCCCGTGAGTACCCCTGACCACCGCGCAGCAGGGCACACCCACCCGTGCCCCGCCGACCGCCAGTGGTTGCCCCGATCCCGGACTACTTCTTCGGCCCGCGCATGAGCTTCTCGAGGTAGGTCTTGCCGGCGCGCATATCGCCGACGCGGTCGTCGCCCGCTTCGCGCTCGATCATCAGGTAGCCTTTGTAGTCCGCGTCGGCCAGGACTTGCAGGAATGCGGTCCAGTCGACCTGACCGGTCCCAACCACCACTTCCTGGCCCCACTGGCCCTTGACCGTGGTGCGGATTGCGTCCTTGATGTGAACGTGCTTGACGCGCGATGCGACCTGCCGCAGCGCCGCGACCGGCTCGTCCATGTCGTACAGGATCATGTTGGCGGGGTCGAAATTCACCCCGGTATTGGTCGCGCCGCGCCGGTCCAGTTCGTCGAGGAAGATCACCAGCGTTTCGGCCGTTTCCTGGCCGGTCTCGAAGGTCAGCGTCACGCCGTTGTCGGCAAATACGCGCGCGATCTTGACCACGCGGTCGATGAGCTTGTTGAAGGTCGGGTCTTTCCTGTCGTGCGGCAGGAATCCGGCGTGCATGGTAACCAGCTTCAGACCCAGCTCCTTGGCCGTGCCGGCCGCCACCTGCGCGCGCCGCCAGTTCTCGTCCCAGAACTGATCGGGGACCACGCCGCCAGTGAGGCGGATCGTCTCGGGCGTCGTGTAATCCTCGCCGTCCGTGCAGAACATGCCTGAACCGACCTTGATGCCCTGTTTGCCGAGCGCTTCCACCACGCCGTGCACCAAACCGGCGTCTTCGCGGTGCGCCACCAGGCCGAGCTGCACGTTCTTCACGCCGACCGCCTTGGCTTTCGCCGCCATGTCAGCGGCATCCGCCGCGCGGAGCGACCAACTGCACACGCCAAACTGCTTCGGGCTCTGGGGCGTCATGGGTTCTCTCCTCCTTCTTGGACTGAACAAGGCCTTGGGGACATCACAAATCAGGTGTCAGGTTTCATGTGTCGGGTGTCGAGTGTGTGGGGGAAGATATACCCGATCAGTCCGATCGGTCTGATCTGTCGGATCCGTCTGATCTCTCCCGCCAACCTGACACCTGAAACCCGAAACCTCTTTCCGCGTCCCGTACACTATCACGCCGCCTCGCGCCTGGCCAATGGGACGGTGGGCGTAATGCGTCAGCGGCCCCCGGGTGGCGTCCCGCCCGATCAGACCAGGTTGAGACTGGCAACGACGCTTCCAGAGCCCGCGTCCTCGCGGGCTCCGGGCCCCTTCAGTTTCATGGGAGCGGCTCCCGGGCGGTCCGCCGTCCGGGGGGCGCTGACACATTACGCCGACACAACTGCATGCCCTTGATTTCCCGCCAACGTCCCGCTATCCTAGAAGCGGGTGTGCGTTCGTGGGGCCCCCGTTGAAGGGCGGGGCGAATCAACAGCCCCCACACCTTGGTAGACGGCATTGATTCTGGGTGTCGAGGCAACACGCCATGGATCGTGAGTTACAGGCCAGGATTGCGCAGGCCGCCGCCGACGTGTTCGCGGGAACGCCGGTGTTTCTGGCCTATGCCTACGGCAGCCGTTGCACAGGTGGTGCACGGCCCGACAGCGATCTGGACGTGGGCTACTATGTCGGCGCAAGCTCCCCGTCTCAAGCCCTGCCCATAAAGGAAGAGATGGTCCTCGCCAGCCGACTCTCCACCCGTGTCGGGCTCGACGTGGATCTGCGCCACCTCGGGGACGCGCCCCTCGAACTCCGGGGCCGCGCGCTTGAGGATGGCGTCCGGATCTACTGCTCGGACCATGTCGCCAGGGTCAATCTGGAACGTGACCTCCTCAGTGCTTACCACGATTACAAGTTCGAGATCATGCGCTTCCACGACCTGCGTCTGGCGCGGTTTGCTCTCCGCGGAGCGTAGCTGGCAAAGGAGCCATCGTCATGGTGGACCGACCCAAACTCGACCAGATGCTCACCAGCCTGCGGAATTACGTTGCCGAACTGAGGCAACTCGCGGCCGTGCCCAGGTCGGATTTCCTGGCCAACAAGGACAAGATCGGGAATGCGAAGTACCAGTTCATCGCCGCCATCGAGTGCGGCGTTGATGTCGCCAACCACATCACCGCCTCGGAGGGGTTCCGCATCCCGAAAGACAACGCCGATAGTTTCCTCGTTCTGGTCGAGCAGGGCTGGCTCCCATGCGAGAAGCGGGAGTCGTTTGCCGCCATGGCACGCTTTCGAAACCGCCTGGTACACCTCTACTGGGGGGTGGACAACGAGCGGGTCTACGACTACCTGCAGAACTCCCTCGCGGACTTGGACGCGTTCGTCACCGCCGTCGCGAGCCGCGGAACCGAAACGTAGCGGGCGTGATTGAGCCGTGCGGTCTCCAGCCAGACGCGTTCTCTGAAACTTGCGGGCAAGGGACTGCCCGCGCCGCGGCCTCCCGCCGTCCATCGTCCGCCGTCCCCCCGCGACGGCTCGGCGAGACGTCCGGTTGCGTTCTGCACGCAACCGGCATACATTCCATCGAAAGGGCAAGGGGCTTCGTGCGGTGGCCCGTCTCCCTTTGAACGGCAACGATTCCGGATTGACTGTGGCAGATCGGGACTTCAACGCCATGCAGAAGAAACGCAGTTTCGCCAAACCGCGGCAAGACCTTGATGCCTGTTCCTGGTGCAGCAGGCGACCGTGGAACGTCCGTCCGAAGGCCAACGACACCGGCTGTTTCTGGCGTCTTACGCTGGCTGCGGCGACCCTGGCGGGATTGGTCACGTTGTGCGGTTGCGGCCCCGTTTGAGTCTGGCCGTGAATCGTCGGGGGACTGACTCCGGAGGTTCCTGTCTTGGTCGGCTGGCGGCAGCATCGGTATGTCGAGTGTGCGCGACTGAACCTGCACGTCCTGCGTCTCTTGCTGGGGTGGCGCTGGCTCGGGCGCCGGGACTTTGCGGCCGGTTACGACCAGGTCGCACTGCACTACGACGACGCCTGGCTTGTGCACTTGACCCCGGTCACTGATCGCGTGCTGGCTCAGATACCGTCCGCTCCCCCGGGCCTGATTCTGGACTTGGGCTGTGGCACGGGCTATGCCACCCATGCGTTGCTGCAGCGCGAGCCCAACCGACAGGTTCTCGCGGTCGACATTTCCTCGGGGATGCTCGCGCGGGCACGGCAACGTTTAGATACGGTGCAGGTGCGATTTGCGGAGGCGGACATGCTCGAGTTCCTCAGGTCGCAGCCGACGGGTTCCGCAGCGTTGATCGTCTCCGCCTGGGCCATGGGGTACAGTGATTCCCGGGCCGTCATTCGCGAGGCCGGACGCGTCCTAGCGGTGGGTGGCGTCCTGGCGTTCGTGGTGAACTGCGCGGATACGCTGCGCCCCGTGTATCTGGCGTTCCGGAAGTGCATGGCGCGGTTTCCGAAGTACCTGAGGCGACTGGCATTGCCGCGCTTCCCGAGAGACTGGCAGTGCCTCGACGAGTCCCTACGCAAGACCGGTCTTGCCGTGCTCTGGCATGAGGACGGAAACCACCTGATCAGGCCGGCGCGGGAGGGCGGCGGGCCCGTGTTGCCGTGGTTGCTCAAGACCGGGGCTCTGGCGGTCACGGACGCCTGTCCATACGATTGCTGGCACTGCAGCTTGAAGGAGCGGCGCGGCGGCCATCTGCGAACCGACCAGTGGTGTGACGCGATCAGCGCCCTGCACAGACTTGGGGTGAGCATTGTCGGCTTTACCGGTGGGGAACCGCTGGCAAGGGAGGACTTGGCCGACCTTGTCGGTGCGGCAAGCCGCGGCGGTGCGGCGACCATTGTTTTCACGTCCGGGGCGCTGATGAACGCGAGCCGAGCGCGCGAACTCCGCGACGCTGGCCTTTGGGCCTTGTGCGTCAGTCTCGATCACCCGGACCCGGCCCAACACGACACCCTCCGGGGCTCGCCAGGTGCGTTCGTGCGCGCCATCGAAGCGGTCCGACTCAGCCGAAGGCATGGCTTCTACACGATGCTCAGCAGCGTGGCCACGCGACCGTTCGTGGAGACCCGGCGTTTCGAGGGCGTACTCGAAATCGCCCGCCGCGAGGAAGTCCACGAGTACCGGATTGTCGAACCCATGCCCTGCGGCCGGCTTGGCGAACCTGACCAGGCGACGCTGCTTGAGCCGGCACATGTCGCCGAGTTGCGCCGTTTTCATGTCGACACCAACCGGACGGGCAGGCTGCCGAAGGTTTGCGCGTTCAACCAAGTGGAAAGCCCCGAAGTGTTCGGCTGCGGCGCCGGGACCCAACACCTGTTCATTGACGCTGCGGGCGAAGTCTGTCCGTGCGATTTCACACCACTGAGTTTTGGCAACGTGACCCAAGAGCCCCTGCCAGATCTGTGGCTGCGTATGAATCAGGCAATGGGCAACAACCCCAGGACGCACTGCTTCATCCAGAAGCATCATGCTGTTGTTCGACGCTTTTCGGCGCAGGGATTCCCGCTGGCGCGGGAGTCGAGCGAGCGCGGCTGTGGCCGGAGTCCTGGCCGGACTAGGCGTCAACGCCTACGTGATCGACGCGCGGCAACTGCATGGGGATTTCCCGGCGCAGATCGTTCCCCGTGGCTGGCCGGTGATCCTCGTGTGCGTCCTCTTCAGCGTCGTGTGCCACGCCGCCTATTGGCTTCGCTGGCGCTGGATGTCGCGCAGACCGTTCCGCCGCGTTCACAATACGACCTGGGCCCTCGCGCTTGCGGGGTTTGTCTGCGCCTGTGCCCGCAGCGTCTTCTCCCCAGGTCTGCCACCTGACATCGAGATCGTTCTCCTGTTCGGCTTACTCAGCGGGACGTGCTTCTCGTTGCTTTGGCTCTTGACGCTGTTGCTCTGCGATCCAGCCTGGTCCTTGGCACGCTGGCAGAAGTGGAGTACTCCCCGCCAGGTCGCCAGCGAACGGTCGGGGCCGGAGAACATCACTCCGCCAGCGTCGGCCTGAACCACTTCGCCTTCGCCTCGCCCGTCACGCGGCGGCGATTTCCCGTACATGGGCGAGGTCACGGACCCCGACGGCACGATGACCACCAGATCAATGTCTCCGCTCGAAACCAGTCCTTCCGCGGCACTGGACCGAACAGCGCAATTCGAAGCGGATGAACGCGCTGCACAATCTGCTCAACCAGCTCCCGTATAGCTTGCTGGTCTATATCCATGGGGCCCCGTACATCCAAGGCTGATCTTTGCTGCGCCCGGCTGCGGGACGCCGGAAAGGCAGCGGACCAGGCCTGCCTCTTCGGACGGTACCCGCCCAAACTGCCAAGTTATTCTTGCGCGGACCCTTACCCCGGCTGCCGTCTCGACGAGGGCCGCTACAACTACAACTACCCGCAGCTTCTGACCGAACTGCACCGGCGCCAGTACCGCGGCTTCATCAGCGTCGAGGACTTCGACGGCACCCGTACCCCGGAGCAACGCCTCCAGAACGCCGTCACGTACCTGCGCCGCATCGAGCCGAAGGCGTGATCGAGCCTGTACGTCTTCCCTTTTCCCCGCCGCGGGCGACCGTGCCGCATCTCGTATGTGTACAGCCTTCAGCGCACCCCGGGCGGGTAGCCGCCCGGGGTGCGAGAGCCTGTACACAAACGGCGGCGACCTGCCTCTTGCCGAGATGGTCCCCGCGAGGATACACCACTTCCGCCCCTGAAGCCTGACACTCGAAACCTGAAACCTCCTGCCTGCCGCCTCACAGCTCGACCGTGCCGTCGAAGACGAACGTGGCCGGGCCGTCCATGTAGACGTGGTTGTTGTCGGCCCAGGAGATGTTCAGGTCGCCGCCGAGCAGGTGCACGGTCAGATCGCGATCGGTCAGGCCGTTGAGTGCGCACGCGACGCCGACGGCGCTGGCGCCCGTACCGCAGGCCTGGGTCTCGCCCGCACCGCGCTCCCAGACGCGCATGCGGACTTCGCACCGTGACAGGACCTCGACAAACTCGACATTGACGCGTTTCGGGAACAGCGCGTGCGTCTCGATCTCGCGCCCGTCGCCAAGAACCATCTCGTCGGTGATCCGGTCCACGACGATGACCGCGTGCGGATTTCCCATAGACACCGCGGTGAACGCGCACCGCCGGCCGCTGGCCAGGACGATGGGCTCGTTGAGCACCGGCTGACGCGCCACGGCCACGGGAATGGCCGGGCCATCGAGAATCGGCTCGCCCATGTCGACGCGCACGGTCATCACGCGGTCGCCGCCGACCGTCAGGACCAACTCCAGGATGCCGCGGCCGGTGCGGATTCGCAGCTTGCGCTTCCGCGTGTGGCCGCGGTCGTACACATGCTTGGCCACGCAGCGGATGGCGTTGCCGCACATCTCCGCTTCGGACCCGTCCGCGTTGAACATGCGCATACGGAAGTCCGCTTCCGAATCGGGGAGAATCAGGACGATACCGTCGCCGCCGATGCCGGTGTGCCGGTCGCACAATCCCGGCGCGACGCGGCCCGGGTCGGGCACCAAGTCCGGCTGGCGTACGCAGTCGAAATAGATGTAGTCGTTGCCCAGCCCGTGCATCTTCGTGAAGGGTGTCTGCATAGCGGCTGTTCCCTGATTTCGGGGGGTGCCTGTGTTCGGGTAGGGCATGGCCTCACCGTGCCGATCGCGGGAGGGGAGTCCTTGCCACCGCAGCGAAACGTAGTCCGCGCGGATCAGACAGGCAAACGGCGCAGAGTGACACGCGAGTAACATGGGAGTCGCGGGTGGACGGTTGGGCGGTAGATGGCCAACGTGGCGGGAGCGGCTCGCTCCCGCGGGTGTCGGAGCGAGCCGCTCCGACCACGTTAGGCGTCAGCCCAGGTCAAACTTCGACCTTATCTCCACCCGTGACTGACGCATTACTTTTCTGGCTGTTGGTGGCGTTGCGTCCGGTGGCCAACTCGGCTATGTTTGTGTTAAGACTCCAAATAAGGAGGAAGTGCCGCCATGCGATTTGCGTTGTTCGTCGCCACCTTGGTGGCTGTCGGTTGTCTTCTGCTGGGGAGCCTGGGCTGTTCGCGAAAGGACAAAGCGCCCGAGCCGACGGACACGTCCGGCACCGTGAACGAGTCGGACGCCGAAGCCTGGGCTGCCGTGGACCAGGTCCCGACGCGGGCCGCGGCGTGGACCAGCTCCCTCGGCATGGAGTTTATGCGCGCGCCCGGCTCGGAGGTGCTGTTCTGCAGGTACGAGACGCGGGTGCAGGACTACGAGCCGTTCGCGAGCGAGACCGGCGTGAAATGGCCCAAGCCGGATTTTGAGCAGGGCCCGACCCATCCGGCGGTGAACGTGAGCTGGTACGACGCCCAAGCCTTCTGCCAGTGGTTGACGGAGAAGGAGCGTGCGGCTGGCCGGCTTCGGGCTGACCAGAAGTACCGGCTGCCGACCGACCTGGAGTGGAGCACGGCGGTGGGGCTCTCGGGCGAGACAGGCAGCACTCCCAAGGAACGGAACGCCGGCATCAAAGACGTCTACCCTTGGGGTGAGCAGTGGCCTCCGCCACCAGGGGCCGGGAATTTCCTGGGCGAGGAGAACCTGCAGGACAGCGTCTGGGGGAAATCCGTCATCGCCGGCTACAAGGATGGCGTTCCCCGGACCGCGCCGGTGGGTAGGTTCAAACCGAACGCGTACGAGCTGTACGATATGAGCGGCAACGTCTGGGAATGGTGCGAGGATTTTTATGACGGTAGCACCGGGGCGCGGTTGTTGCGTGGCGGGTCCTGGGGCTTGACCGGATCCGGGTTTCTGCTGTCGTCGTTCCGCTATGCCATGGCCCCTGGCTTCTCCAGCGCCAGCGGCGGCTTCCGTTGTGTGTTGACGCCTTTCCCATAGCCGGACCTTGCTGCCAAAGGATCGGGGATCGGCCTGGCCCAACGTCTACGATGGCCTGCAACTTCCGCCCGGTCTGCGCGGTCCGGCGTAGTACACCAGTCTCGATGTGGCGCGGGGCCTTGGCGCGCTCCCAGGAGCGCCGTCGTCGCGACGGCTTGCCTTCCGTGGCGTGGCGGCACCCCCGCGAGCCAGGACACCCAAGTGTGATCGCGGTCATCCGGTCTCTGTTTCCATGTCCCGGAACGGTCGGCCCATTTGCCGGGCGTCACTGTTCCTGCTCGACCTCGGCGGTGCGCAGGACCTTGATCAGGTCCAGGACGGTGAGTTCGCTTTCCAGGACAAGGCGAACGGCGTAGTTTTTCAGCAGAGTGTACCCCAGCAGGCACGGGGGAAGAGAGGGGACACGGTGCGGCGTAGTAGCCAAGAGAACACGTTCACCTGCCACACAAGGTGGCAGGGGTCTATACTCCACCCTTTACTGACGCACCACCATTCGAAGGATTGGGAGTTTTGACTCTGAGGCCGTGTCCGGTTACTGTATGGACCTTGCCCGAGGAACAGGAGAGGTGAACGAGGAGTGAGCTGCTGGGGATCGCCGAATGGAGACGGCCCGCGACACATACCGTGACATCGTCATTCGCGCCATTGGCGTGAAGCGGCACTACGGCCAGGGCGACAGCGTCACCCGCGCCCTCGATGGCATCTCCCTGGACGTCTACCGCGGCGAGTATCTCTCCATCATGGGGCCGTCCGGATCGGGCAAGTCGACGCTGTTCAACATGATTGGCGGGCTGGACTCGCCGACCGAGGGGATGGTCTTCATTGACGAGATCGACGTGGCGCAGCTCGACTCGTACGAGCTGGCCTGGATGCGTTGCCACAAGATCGGGTACATCTTCCAGAGCTACAACATTCTGCCGGTGCTCACGGCGCTGGAGAACATCACGTTGCCCATGGTCTTTGCGGGGTTGTCGGCGGACGACGCGCTGGAGAAAGGCGTCGGGATTCTCAAGATGGTCGGGCTGGGGGACCGCATTTTCCACCGGCCCTACGAGATGTCGGGGGGGCAGCAGCAGCGCGTGGCCATTGCGCGCGCCATTGCCAATGACCCGGTCATCATCTTGGCGGACGAACCGACGGCGAACCTCGACGTGCACACCGGCGAGGAGATCATCGAACTGCTGTGCCGCCTGAAGGCTGAGCGCGGCGTGACGGTGATCTCCGCGACGCACGACATGAAGATGCTCGACGTGTCGGACCGGATCCTCTGGGTTCGCGACGGGAAGGTGCTGCGGCTCGAGGAGCGCAAGAACCTGAACATCCGCATCGGCGGCGTCGGCGAGACGGCGCCGGCCCCGGCCGGAGCACCACCGCACGCGGGGTGCGCATGACAGCCGGCACGTCTCCAGCCAAGCCGATTGACCGGCGCAGTTCGCTGGCCGGGGTGCCTATGTTGAACCCGAGCGTGACGGTCGACCGGACGATGGAGGGGAATTGGGTGCTGGAGGCGACGACCCGTCGCGACCACAAGGGGTTCATGGCACGATTTCAGCCGCCGGTGCAGGTGCGGCGCGTGGAACTGGACGAGTTGGGCACGTTTGTGGTCGGGCAGATCGACGGTGCCCGTGACGTGCTGGAGATCGTGAATGCGTTCACGACCCGGTTCAAGGTGAACCGGCGGGAAGCGGAGTTGTCGGTGGTCGAGTTCCTCAAATCCCTGGTGCAGCGGCACCTCATCTCGATCGCGATCAAGTGAGCGAAGCACGACGCCAAATCTACGTCTGGGTTCTGGCCATCGGGTGGCTGTGCGTTTTGGGCATTGCCGGTGTCCAAGCGCAGGAGACCGCGCCAGCCGCCGCGCCGGTGCGGACTTCGCAGGTAACCTCCCCCGACACCCGTCCCCCGCCCCCCGACACTCCGCCGTCCCGAGACTTGGCCGGCGAACTCCGCACGTTTTTCGCAGGCGCGGAGGTGCGGTTCCCGGGCAGCCCGGGTAATCTCGAGGTCGAGGCGCGTGTCGAGAAGCGGTTTGCCGCCTCGGAGTTTGCAGCCGGCAACATCCGGTTCACCGCGCCCGGGTTCCAACCGGGGACGACCACTTTGATTCTGCCTGACGAACCGGGGTTCGACTTGCGGACCGTGCACCCGTCGCTGGTCCGACCGGGGAACCTGCCGGAACCGACTTGGGCCGGCGCGGTCGTGTACTTGGGCAGAGGCATGCCGTCCGACCTGGCCGCGTTGAACGGCACGAGCCTGCGTGGCGCGATGGCCGTCCTGGACTTCGACAGTGGCGACGCCTGGCTGCGCTTCCTGGGGTTCGGGTTCCGGGGCTTCATCTTCCTCGCCCCCGAGGAATTCTGCCACGGCGACGTGCTCCGCAAGTTGCACGACACGGAGGTGTCGTTCCCCAAGTTCTACCTGGAGCGTGACGCCGGACTGCGCCTGAAGGCACGGCTCGCGGCCGCCAACGGGGTCTGTCAGGGCCGGATCGCGGCCACACCGTCCCGGTGGCAGAACACCGCACTGCGCGACCTGTGGGTGTTCATCCCCGGTGCAGCCCCGGACCTGCAGAAGGATGTTGTGGTGTTCGTCGCGCCGCTGGACACTGACGGGATCGTCCCGGAACTGGCGCAGGGCGGGGCGGCCGCCGCCAACCTGCACCTGCTTCTTGCGCTTCTGGACGAGTTCCGGGCCCGGCCGCCGGCGCGTTCCGTCCTGCTGGTGGCGGTCAACGCGCACACGCAGGGGTTCCTCGGCGAGCGCCTGCTGAGCTGGCACCTGCTCGCGCCGGGCGAACAGGTGGCGGCGATCCGCAACATGCTGGCTGAGGACATCCGTTACGATGATGTCATTCTGCAGGCCTACGAGAAGATTGTGCTGAACCCGCCCGCCCCGGACGCCGAGCAGCGGTTGATCGAGTTGCGCCAATTGGAGAACCACTCGACCGGCAAGCCGATCAAGCTCAAGAACGCGGTGGTCACTCTGGCCAAACGCGACGTCAACCAGCTCAAGTCCGAACTCGTCGAGTTGCGGCACAGCGACCTGGCCGCTGACGCACAGGAGGCGAAGGCGGCCGAGTTGCGCGGGCAACTGGCACAGCATGTCAACGTTCTGACGTTGTTCAACAAGGTTGGGGTGCGGACCAAGCTCAGTGACCTCTCGCCTGCGGAGTTGGACATTCTTCGGGCCTACATGAACGACATTCTCGGTCAGTTCCGGCAGTGGCGCCAGCTCAACGAGCAGGACTTGGCGATGGACAGCGCCAACAGCGCCGTGCGCGAGGTGCTCGGCGGCCGGAACGTGAAGCTGGTCGTGTGTCTCGACCTGACCTGGAACAGTGACCAGTTCGGGTTCTGCTCGATTCAGTCCGAGACGCGCAACGCCTGGAGCACGCGGCTGGGCGTGCACAGTGTGCGGATTGCGCAGGCCACGGCCGGTGCCGTGCCGAATCCGTTCCTGGATACGATGACGAATTTCGGCGGGCTCCCACAGGCCTACTACTTCCCCAACCCGTTGTCGGCCATCGGCTACTTCCACATTGCCAAGGTCCCGGCGGTAAGTCTCAAGACGGCGTTTGCCGACTGCGGCCCGGTGTTCTCGCCCGCGGACACCCTGGCGCGGTTGGACAATGCCGTGCTGGCGCCGACGTTCGGTTTTGTGATCCCGTTTTTGCGCAACCTGCTGGCGGAAGAGGCGATCACCACCTCGTCGGAACTGCCGGCACCGGCCACGGACCGGGGGCAGTGGTCCATTCGCGTGCGGACGTTCAAGTTCGACGAAATGGCCGCCTCGCTCATCCCGGAACTGCCTGTGGCGGACTCCGCTACCGTGCTGGCCCGGCTCAATTCGTTTTCGCCGCCGGTCGTCGATGGCGAGGTGGTGCACCGCTTCTTCCAGTTGACCGATGTGCGCGCTACCGCCACGCTGTACTGCCTGCCGCCGGATGGGGCCCTGTATTCGGCCGCCTACCAGATGGACGCGGACTTTCGCCAGGTCCTGCACTCGATCGACGCGGGCGATGTGCACCGCAAGGTGCCGTCGAATGTCACGGCCGGTACGGAAACCTGGACGTTCGCCCTCTTCCCCTGCCGCGAGTTCCCGGTGCCGAGTCGCGAGGACTCCTCGCGTGTGGCCTTCTATGGCATCACCAGTACGCGGTACTTGCTTCTGGACGCGGCCCAGAACTCAGCCCCGCGCCGGTACGGGATGGCCGGGCTCTCGACCGTGTTGTCCGAGAAGAAGATGCCGCCGTACTCCAGCGGTCCCGGCGCGTTCTACATCGCGGAGAACTCCGCCGTCAAGGTGCTGACGGACGACAAGCGGCTGGCGTTGCGGGCTGAGGTGGAGTTCCCCGAGGGGCGCGGGTTCAAGTCGGCCGACGAAGCCGACTCGAACCTGTTCGTCACCGCGGCCTATGACCTGGGCGAACTCAACCGCTACCGGCTCAAGAACATGCGCGGCGTCTCGAATGAGCTGGTGAACCAATTCATGGGTCAGGCGGACACGGCGCGCGGCACCATGGAGGCGGCGCGCGCGCAGCAAGATCACCTGGCGTTCCTCAAGTCGTTCTACGTCTTCCTCGGCAACGAGGTCAAGGCATACGGCGGCATTTCGGCGATCACCAACGACATGCTGAAGGCGATCGTGTTCTACATGGCGCTGCTGTTGCCGTTCTGCTTCTTCATCCAGAAACTGCTGTTCCGGTTTGTGCGGCTCGAGGTGCAACTGGCCGCGTTCGCGATCCTGTTCGTGGTCACCTTCCTGGTGTTTCGCCAGATTCACCCGGCGTTCCGCATCGCCAAGGTGCCGGAGGCGATCTTCATCGCCTTCGTCATGGGTACCCTCGGCCTGTTTGTCATCCAGATCCTGCACGCCCGGTTCGAGGGCGAAATGCAGCTCCTGTTCATGACGTACAGCGGTATGGACACCGCCGACGTCGGTTACTCGACGGTCGGCCAGAAAGCGATGCTGATCGGCGTCAACAACATGAAGCGCCGCCGCGTCCGCACGACACTGACCACCGCCACCATCGTGCTGGTCACCTTCACCATGCTGGCGTTCTCGAGTATTTCGAAGAAAATGAGCCCCACCGTCATCTCTGTCAGCGATGATGCAAAGTATACGGGCATTTTCTTCCAATGGCCGGGTAGCCTGCGTATGGACGAGGCGACGCTGCACGTCATGCGGACCCTGTTCGCCGGCGACGCGGAGCAGGTGGTGGTGCGGCGCTGGCTGCTGCCGCCGCCGAAGTCCTATGGGACCATGTCGTATCCGTTCCCGGTTGTCACCTCGCGGGGCACGACGGGGCAGCTCGACGCGGTTCTGGGGTTGTCCGTGGCTGACAACGGTTTTGTGTCGCGCATGCCGGTCCTGTCGGGGGGGCGTTTTTTTTCGGCGGACGACGCGCACGAGGCGCTGGTCCCGGCCGGGACCGCCCAGGCGCTGGGCTTGAACCGCGATGACGTCGGCAAGACCCGGCTCGGGTTCATGGGGCACTCGTTCACGTTGGTCGGGATTCTGGATGACGACGAGTTCCGCATGATGCGCGACCTCAGCAATCGCCCGATCCTACCGATCAAGGATATCCAGCGCTCCGGCTGGGGTGGCTCGGAGGAAGACGCCAGCGTGAAGCTGGACCCGACGGCCGAAGAGAGCGGCGTGTTCTACGCCGAGATGTCGGCGCTGCTGGTCCTGCCCGTCGAGACCGCGCGCGAGCTGGACGCGCAGCCGTTCAGCATTTCGGTGCGCTTGCGCGACGACGCGCCGGTCTGGCCGGCCATCGACCGGTTGCTCACCGCGACGGCCGCCAAGTTCTATGTCGGCAGTCGTGCCCCGTTTTCGCTGACCGAAGGCGGCAAGCGTCTGAACCCGGCCGGGACCTACTACATCGGGTCCGGGTACAAGACCTCGATCGGCGGCCTGACCCGGCTGATCATTCCGATCCTGATTGCCGGCACCATCATTTTGAACACCATGTTGGGCGCCGTCTACGAGCGTAAGAGCGAGATTGCGGTGTACAACGCGATCGGCCTGAACCCGACGCACATCGGGCTGTTTTTCCTCGCCGAGGCGTTCGTGTACAGCGTCATTGGCTCGGTCGGCGGCTACCTCATCGGCCAAGTCCTCACAATCACGCTGACCAAGTTCCACCTGGTGCGCGGCATCAACCTGAACTTCTCGTCGCTGGGTGTGGTGTACGTGATCCTGTTCACCATCGCCGTGGTGCTGCTCTCGACGCTTTACCCGGCCATGGTTGCCACCCGCACCGCTGTGCCGTCCGGCAAGCGCAAGTGGTCGTTGCCGCCCAATGACGGCAACCGCATGCAGATCGTCTTCCCGTTCATCTACCAGCCCGGGCTGGTCACCGGCGTTCTGGCCTACTTGGCGGAGTACTTCGCGCGTTTCACCGAGGCGTCCGTCGGCGAACTGATCGCCACGCCCGAGGACAGGTGTCACGACCGCGACGCGACCGGCCGCGACCGCTACCGCGTCTCCTACATCCTGGCCCTGGCACCGTTCGACCTCGGCGTGACGCAGCGCATCGAGTTCCTCGCCTGTTACGACGAGGTCGTCGGCAGCTACCGCGTCCACTTCACCATCACGCGCCTCTCCGGCCAGGACACGAACTGGACCAGTACCAACAAGCCGTTCCTTGAGAAACTCCGCCAGTACCTCATGCACTGGCGCAACCTGTCCAGCGACAAGCACGCGCGGTTCACCGAACAGGCGAAAGGAATGTTCGAGGCAGGATGAAAGGCTGCGAACGCATGCGCAGGGCGTCTGGTCCGAGCCGCGACGGTGAGGGAGCGGTTCTCCGGAGGCCGCTTGCTGACACGCGCGGCTCGGACGAAGGCCGCACCGTTCGCTGACGTGCGACATCTCGGGAGTCAGTGGCAAGTCAGTTATGTTCAAGAACCTGGCACAAGACAAAGAGCTCGAGCAGTACCGCAAGCTGATGGAGCCCCCGGATGAGTTTGCCGAGGGGTTCGGCTGGAAGACGGTCGTCGGCGCGGTGTTCCTCGGGTTCCTCATGACCCCGGGCACCATGTACCTGTCGCTGGTCACCGGCATGGGCGGCAGCATGGGTGAAGCGTCCCGGTGGATGACGATCATCCTGTTCGCGGAGATCGGGCGGCGCTCGCTCAAAGACCTGCGCATTCAGGAGATCTACATCCTGTACTTCATGGCCGGGCTGGCCCTGGGCGGCGCCAACGAAGGCCTGTTGTGGAACCAGTACCTGGTGCGCTCCGAGTATGCGCAGGCCATGGGCGTGGCGCAGGAGGTGCCGTCCTGGATCGCGCCGCAGGCGTCCGAGATCGAGCGCGCCGGTCGCACGTTTTTCACCCGTGCCTGGGTGCCGCCCATCCTGTTCCTGGTCGTGGCCACGGTCATCGACCGGTTCAACCGCTACGGCTTGGGCTATGTCCTGTACCGTCTGACCAGCGACGTGGAGAAACTCCCGTTCCCCATGGCGCCGGTCGCCGCCTCCGGCATCACGGCGCTGGCCAACACGCGCGACGAGAAGCAGGCGTGGCGGTGGCGTTGTTTCTCGATCGGCGGTATCATCGGCATGTTGTTCGGCGCCATCTACATCGGCGTTCCGGCCGTCACCGGCGCGATCCTGGCCAAGCCGCTGCAGTTGATTCCCATCCCCTGGGTGGACCTCACGCCGGTGGTCGGGAAGTTCCTCAGGGCGGTGCCGTTCAACCTGACATTCGACCTGGGGCTGGTCTTTGTGGGCATGGTGCTGCCGTTCTGGGCCGTGATCGGCGGTGCCCTCGGCGTGGTGATCGTGACCATCGCCAATCCCATTCTGTACCACTACGGCATCCTCTCATCCTGGCAACCGCAGATGAACGTCATCGATACGATCTTCTCGAACAAACTCGACTTCTACCTGTCCTTCGAGGTCGGACTGCTCGGTGCGATTGCTCTGGTCAGTTTCGGTGAGGTCTTCGCGGTGTTCTTCAGGGCCATGACCGCGCGGCGGACGGACCGCTCAGGCAGCGCCGCACAACCGGGCCTGCGCCAGACGTTCAGGGATGGGTGGCTGCGCCTGGTCACCAACAACACCAAGCGCGGCGACTTTTCGATTTTCATCGGCATTGGCATTTACGTGGTGACCAGTGCGTTCTGGATCACCCTGTCGGCGGTGCTTGTGCCCGGGTTTCCGTGGGGGTTCTTCGTGTTCTATGCCGTGGTGTATACGCCGCTGATCTCGTACACCACTGCGAAACTCGAAGGCCTGTGCGGCCAGGCGCTGACCATCCCCATGGTGCGCGAGGTCACCTACATCCTGAGCGACTACAAGGGCGTCAAGATCTGGTTCGCGCCCGCGCCGTTGCCCAACTACGGCACTGCCACGGTCGAGTTCCGTATCCTCGAACTGACCGGGACACGGCTGCGCAGTCAGATCCTGACCCAGTTTGTGACCCTGCCCGTGGTCCTGGTCTCCATGATCCTGTTTTCGCAGCTCATGTGGTACATGGCCGACGTGCCGTCCGATGCGTATCCGTTTGTGCAGAAGATGTGGGAACTGCAGGTCAAGAACGCGTGCCTGGTCTACAGTTCCACACAGGAGGGCGGGTCTCTGTTCATGGAGGCGTGGCGGTGGGGGTACTTCAGTCTGGGGCTTGGCCTGGGCACCGGATTGTTCCTGCTGCTTTCCGCGCTTGGCCTGCCCACCCTGCTCGTGTTCGGGGTCGTGCGCGGCCTCGGGCAGGGCACACCGGCGAACATCACGTTCGAACTGGCCGGCGCACTCATTGGACGACTTTACTTCCGACGCCGGTTCGGCGACATGTGGATGCGGTACACGCCCGTGCTCATGGCTGGGTTCTCCTGCGGCATGGGCCTGATCGGCATGGTCTCGGTGGCGTTCACCATTCTGACGAAAATGATGGCGCCGCTGATATTCTGAGGAACGGCAGAGAGGTGGCAGGTGTCAGCAAGTGCGATAGTCTCGATGACCTCGAAGGTCCCGAAGATCTCGTCCGCCCCGAAACCTGAAACCCGAAACCTCTGCAGTAGGACTGAGGGCCGATGAACGACCGAGCGAAAATCACCGTACGCGCGCTGCTGCTCGGGGCGCTTTTCACCGTGTTCTTCGCGGTGGTCACGGTGTATTTCGAGAACCGCAAGAACAATATCTTCACCGCCACGCAGGTGGCCCCGCTGCCGTACGTGCTGCTGTTCGTGATGGTCCTGATGCTGAATCCGCTGTGCCGTCTGGTCCGGGCGGTGAAGCCGTTCACGATTACCGAGATTCTGGTCATCTTCATGATGGGCTCGGTGTCGGCTGGTATCTCGACGTTTGGGCTGGCGTCGCAGGTGGTGCCGGTCATCAGCAGCCTGTTCAACCAGCACTGGAACAACGACCAGTCCGAGTGGGACGTGTATGTCGAGCCGTTCGTCAACGAGGCGTTCTTCATATCGGAGCCTGGCACGACGGCGGCGGCCGGTGAATACCGCACCTCGTTGATGGCGTTGCGCGACCTGCAAAAGGTTTACGACACGGCCGCAAACCACGTGCGGTGCCGGAAGGCTTTGGTCGAGTCGGAGTCGAGCCTGCATACCCTCGAGGTCGACACCGGCGCCGATCCTTTGGCACTCAACCGTGCCCGGCAGACCCTGAGCACGGCCCGGCAGGCGGCCGAGCAGGCGGGCAAGTTCTGGGAAGCGCTGCGTGCGGCGCACCACATGCAGGAAGCCCCTGATGTCATGAACTCATATCCGGCTCGGATTGCGGCCCAGGCCGAGGATATGAACCAGAAGAAAAGCCGCCTGGTCGTCTTGGAGAATGCTGCGTTCGAGCGCGTGGATGTGTTCCGCCGCGGGTTGCCGGAGTCGCTGCGCGCGTTTCCGGGATTCATCCCGATTGCGGGTGAGAGTTTCAGTATTTACACCGGGCGCGTGCGGCGCCTCCGCGATGGCACCGCAGCGTATCGCCGGTTGCACGCCGCGGCCGTGACCATCGATGCGGAGTCCGCACCGGCCGCCGACGCATGGCGTGCGGCCGTGGACCGTATTCAGCGTGCGCTCGACCTGCTTCAGCCCCTCGGGCGTCAGGATGCGCTGCTCGCCCAGAAAGCGGACAACGACCGCGAGTGGGAGCGGCTCAACCGGCAGTTGCTGGGCAAGCGCGGTGACCTGAAGCAAGCCCGGGAAGAGCGGCGAGCGGCGCCAGCTTCGGAGTTTGGCCGACTCGACCGCCTCGTCAGCCGGTTCGTCGCCGAGGAGAAGGACCTGCAGCGCGACCTGGTTAAGCTCGGACTCGTCCGTGAGCAGATCCAGATCCAGTTGACCGCCACCGGCATGGTGGCGGCTACGGCGACGGACATTGAGAAGATCCGACAGCAGCTTGCTGGCATGTCTCCGTCGGACCCGGCCCGGAGCGGGGCTGCCCGCGAGTTGCGGGTGTGCCTGGCGCGGTTTGCGGGGTTCGACGCGTCCTTCCGGCGCTTCGTCATCGGGGACGTGCCGTGGCGTGTCTGGGCCCGACCCGTGCTGCTGTGGTTCGTGCTCGTCGGCCTGACTTACTTGGTCCTCATGTCGTTCAACGTGCTGATCTTCCGGCAGTGGGCACACAACGAGCGGTTGGTCTATCCCCTGGCGGAACTGCCGGAAATCCTCGCCGGGCACACCGACGAGGACAAGTCCGGTCTCGCCTGGGTCCCGAGCGTGTTCCGCAGCGGTCTGTTCTGGGTCGGGTTTGCGATCTCCGCGTCCGTCATGGGCTGGAACCTGCTCTGCTACGCCCAACGGGTCCCGGGCGGTCAGGTTCTGAACCTGACGAACTCCTGGTCGAGCTACATCATCAACAGTCCGCTACAGGGCCTGCTGCCGGGCGCCCGCTCGCCGATCTTTTTCACCCTGATCGGGCTGACCTTCCTGGTCCCGGCCAAGATCTCCTTCTCTCTGTGGTTCTTCTACGTGCTGTACATGTGCCAGCTCCTGGTCATGGTGTGGAGCGGCTATGGCGTGAACGAGAACTCGTTCCCGACCGAGTGGTGGTACACGTTCAACTTCCGCATGGCCGAGGCGGGTGGCGCCATGATGGTTTTCGCGATCGTCGTGCTCTACAAGTGTCGCAAGTACCTCCTGTGTTGCGTCACGCCCGCCAGCGTCGGCGACCTCGAGCCGCCCGAACAGAAGGAACTGCGCATTTCGTCGTTCCTGTTCCTGGCCGGGTCCGCTGTGCTGATCCTGCTCCTGTGGCTGGGCATGGGCGCGAACGTCTACTACACGCTGTTCGCCTACTTCGTGATCATGGTGCTGACCATCGGCTTGGTGCGCGCCGTGGCCGAGGGCGGCATCCTCGGGTTCCAGGCGTGGGTCAGCCCGTTCCACTTCGTTCGCAGTCTGTTCGGCATGAACAAGACGTGGACGTGTCCGTCGCTGTTCGCACCGCTGATGGTCTTCTACTCGGTCATGTTCCTCGACCTGAAGACGTTCATTGCGCCGGGCATGGCCAACTGCATCAAGATCCGCGACGACCTGAAGATGGAGCGGTTGCGCTTCCATCTCGCCATCTGGCTGGCTATCCTGTTGGCCATGGTCTCGGCGGTGGTGTACCACATCATGCTGGCCTACAGCCGCGGCGCCGACTCGATGCACAACTGGTTCTACTCCTCGTTCCCGCGTCTGCTGTTCGACAGCGTCTGCAGCACGACCAAGAGCATGCCGGTGGACACCGCGCATTGCGGTTGGTGGGTGCTGGCCGGCGGTGCCGTCATGGCCGCGCTGCTGTACCTGCGCGCGATGTGGTTCTGGCTGCCGCACCCCATCGGCCTGATCATGCTCGTCAATCCGATCATGGCCACGTACTGGTTTTCGATCCTGCTGGGCTGGCTGGCCAAGAGCCTGGTCACGAAGTACGGGAACAAGGACACCTACCGGCACGTGCGTAAGCTGTTCATCGGTCTGATCGTGGGCGAGTTCTTTATCGTCGTGATGGCACTGGTCGTCGCCTACATGCTGGATGTGCGGGTCCCGATCGATCTGAACCGGTAACGGATGGCCGTGGTCAAGCTCCCCTGGCAGCGGTTGCACGACCCGGTCGGCCGCAATACAGTTCGTACGGCGTAGGCGGTCATGTCCGACCTACGCTGGGAGCCGATGCCTGAAACGGAATCCAACGCCAGCGCCCCGCGCCCAGAGGCGCCCGCTTCCACCTTCCGTGCCGAGGGTGCGCTGCTGCTGTTGCTCACCGGGCTGGTCCTTTTGGTCTACGGTCGACTGCTCGCCGGTCACATTCTGTTCAGCGCAGACACCTTCTCGTATATTCTCGGCGAGAAACTCCTGATTCGCGAGGAACTTCTGCGTGGACACCTGACGGTCCTGAACCCATACATCCTCTGCGGCACGCCGGTGCTGGCGAATATCGTCTCTGGCGCGCTGTACCCGCTGAATGTGCTGCTGCTTGTCGGGTCTCCCCTGTGGGGGTTCCACCTTTTCGTGGTTTGCCACTATCTCCTGGCGGCGTGGGCTATGTACGCGCTGCTGCGCAAGGCGTTTCGCTGCCTGCCGGTCCTGGCGGTGACCGGCGCGTTCGCCTACTGCGCCGGCGGCTACTTCTGGAGCATGATTGATCACCTGTTCTTTCAGGCCGCGCCGTGGGTCCCGTTGTTCTTCCTCGCGCTTATTCGGTTGCTTGCCGCCGGCTCTTGTCGTGGAGCCGCCACCACAGCAACCGGCGACCTGTGCAATGAGGGGCAGCGCGTGTCCTCGCCTTCGGCTGGGCTCGGCGGAAATGGGGCAAGGCTCCCGCCTTGCTGTCGCCCTGCAGGGCGATGGCCCCGCGAGGAATCGGCAAGACGGGAGCCTTGCCCTACTTCCGTTTGCAGCCTGCCGAACCTACTCCACGGGGCAGCAACCGGAGAGGCGGATTCCGGCCCTGCAACTCGTGACTCGGCGGTGACGTCAGTCATGTCGCTGCGCTGGCTCAGTGTCGGCGTGCTGTCGTTGGTCATGCTGTTCTGCTGCGGGAATTTCCAGCAGGCCTGCGACACGGTGTTCTTCGGGGGGCTCCTGGTGGTGGCTGCGGCGGCCTTGCACATCCGGGCCAAAGACCGACGGCCGGCGTTCGCACTCTGCGGTGTGTATGTGGGCCTTGTCACGGTGGCCGCGCTTCTGTCCATGCCGCAACTTCTGCCCACCGTAATGGCAACGCCGGCCTCGTACCGAGCGACAGGGATATCGTTCGCGGACGCGGTTTCCCGATCATTTCCGCTGTTTCGTCTGATCGAGTTCGTGGTGCCGTGCTTTTTCGGGGCCGGGGCGCCCGTGGGGTTCGGCGAGTCGGTGTGCGGCGCCTACGGAGGAGCATTTCCGTGGGCCATCTGCCTGTTCGTCGGTATCCCACTTCTCGCCGGCGCGGGCCTCGTGCGAGTGCGCGGGTCGCTTGTGACGTCCTGGGCCGTTCTGGTGTTGGCCATCGGACTGCTCCTGGCGTTTGGGCGCTATGCGCCGTTCTATCGCCTGGCCTACGAGATAGTGCCCGGCTTCAACGTGTTTCGGTATCCCGAGAAGTACCTTGGCTGGGTCCATTTCGCGCTCGTCATTCTCGGGACGGTCGGCCTGACCCAGTTGGCGCGGGAATTCCGCGACTCGGTCCGCCGGTCGTACATTGTGCTGGCAGTGTTGGGCGTTCTCCCGTTGTTGGCCGCAGGTGTGCTGCTCGTGGCATCCCGTCAGGACCCGGCGTGGCTCGCCGGATGGCTGCCGCCCGGCAACCGGGGTGGGGCGGCATGGCTGGCCTGGCCTGTGCTCCAAGCGGCGGGTGCAACGGCCGCCGTGAGCATTTTCGCTGCGGTGTTGTGGTTTGCGCGAAGGACCGCGGGCGGCAGCCTGCTCGCTGCCGCAGCCCTCGGCCTGACCGTGGTTCACCTGGCCATTGTCGGCGTGGTGCTCCGCTGGACGGTGCCCCTCGACGCGTTGCGCACGTTTGTCCCGGCCGCCGACCTGCTCCCGGCGGCCGCACGCACCGGGTTGTACCGTTTGTACTCGGAAGAGACGAATGTCGTTCCCGTCGGCGGGCGATGGCGCGAGGAGGATCTATTCGTGGCCGAGGACCTCGGGCGCTATGCGCGAATGACGTGTAATGCGCCAGCCATCTTCCGGCTCCACACCATGCTGGGGTTTTCCTCCATCACCCCGTCGGAGTACGTTGAGTTCACTGACTTCCGACGCCACGACCCGCGCAAGGTCGGAGCCCTCCTGGCTGTACGCTACCTGATCCTGCCCTCTGCCGTATCGCCATCGGAACTGCCGACAGGGATAAGGATCCTGGCGACCAACGGCACCGATGGCTACAGCATTGTCGAAGACGTGGCCGCCTTGCCGCGTATCCACCTGGCGCAGCGGCATGTCCTTGTGGCCCCGGAGGACGCCGAGGCTGAGACGTTCCGCAACGTCAGGACCGACTTGGACCTGAGTTCCGACTCGACACCTGCTCCGAGCGCAGTGCCACCCATCACCGTCACGGCGCTGCCCTCGCACTACCGCGCCGACGCCGCGCCGCTGGCGGAGTCGCGTCTGGAGGTGCTGACGCTGGAGCCTGGCCGGATCTCGGCTTCGTGTACGGGACCGACCTGGTTGGTGGTTCGGGATTGGTTCCTGCCGGGTTGGCGCGCGCAACTCGACCGGCAGGCCGTGGAGATTACGCGGGCTGACGCGCACCTGATGGCGGTCTTTGTGCCGCCGGGGCAGCACATGGTCGAATTCAGCTACGCGCCGCCCGGATTCGTGGCAGGATGCGGTGTTGCGGTACTCGGCCTGGCGCTCGGGTTGGTCCTGGTCTGGGGTGCAGGCCGGTGGTCAAGGCGCCGGGCGGCGCCGCAGGGCTGCATGGCTGAGCCGGTTGCCGGACACCGTGACGCGACCGCCGTGTGAAGGTGTCGGGTGTCGAAGGGGTGAGGGGGGGGGGGGAGGCACCAGGGAACCTGCAGAACGAATCGTGACAGAGAACCCAAGGCAAGTGGCAGACGGAAGTCGGGACGGTACAGAACCTCAACACGTACGCGTCGTCCCATCCGTCCGTTTCGGCCGTTGGGTCCGTTCCGCCGGACTTTTCCATCTCACGGTCCCGGCTCGATCTCCTCGAACTGGAAATCGTCGAACCAAACGCTGCCCTGGTCGGTGCGGTCGGTCGTCAGGAGGAGCATGGCGTAGCGGACCTGGCTCCAGCGTTCGCCGGTGCCGACCTTGAAACAGACGCTCAGTTTCTGCCACTCGCCGGGCTTGGGCGCGTCCGCGCTGGCGGACCGTTCGCCGACGCCCAGCCACCCGCCTTTCTCGTCCTTCCACTTGATCGTCAGACTCACGGTGGCGTCGCTGGCCAGGTTCTCGTTTCTGATCCACACGGCGGCACGGTACATCTTGCCCTGCGTCACGGGGATCTGGCGCGTGAAGCACAACGGGGACGCCTGTGAGCCTGTGGCGTCCACTTTCAGCGCTCCCGACGCAACGTGCCCGGTCATGGCGTCGAATGTGAACGTTGCTTTCGCATAGTCACGTTGCCAGTTGCCCCAGCCGTCCGTGTCCTTGTCGAAGGCCGAGGCGACGACGGTGGCGACGACCTTTGTGCTCGCCGAGTCCCGCAGTGGCATGCCGTCCTCGAATTCGGACTTGCGCGCCACGAATCCGTCGAGGAAGTACCTGGCCCTGGCCCGCTCCGCATCGGTGGTCGCGGCGGCGACCGCCCGGTTCAGCAGTTCTTCACAGCGTCGGAGGTCGTCGCGGGTCAGTGCCTCCATGTAGCCCGGGCTGCCGAAGTCGAGGTACTGCTGGTCGCCGTTGCGGCGGAACCATGCGGTCTGCGGTGAGCGCTGGGTCCAGAACTCTTCCCAGAGCTGGAAGTACTCCGCCAGGTACGGCGCCGCGGCCGGTCCGACGGCGCACGCGTACCAGTCCTGGAGGAGCTGGTCGACGTCGCGGTTCGGGTCCCAGAGCAGTTTCAGGAGCACGTACAGTTTCGGCCCCTCGTGCCAGTCGCCGGACGGGTAGGCCTCGGCGTAGTAGTGCCGCACGTTGTGCTTGTAACCGTAGCGCAGGTACTCGGCCATTTTGTGGAAGTACACCCGCGGCGCGACGTAGAATTGACCGCCGTAGATGTAGTCGTACCAGCCGAGGACAGGCGCCGCCTTTTCCCATTCCTCGGTGGCGGCATGGCCCTTGCGCTGGATCTCCGCATTGGCCCATTTCATGCGGTCGTAAGTGTTAAACGGAACGATGTGTTCATCCAGCCGCAGGCCGGGGGGCGGGTTGTAGACACCGGAGTACGCGAGCAGTCCGAAGCGCTTGTCCGGATACGTCGCGTTCACGCCCCGAGCCACCGCGTTGCACCAGGTGTAGTAGCCGGTCGAGGCGTCGCGGATGCCCAGCGCATTGGTACGCCCGCCGTCCACGGCCGTGCACGCCTCGCATTCGCAGTGCCCGCCGCTGTCGTTGACCCCGAACGAATACGACGTCGCCTGAGGGTTCTTCGCGAAGTAGTCGCAGATGTTCCTGACCGCCTCGTCGACGAGCCCCGGGGCCGTGAAACAGGGCTGCCAGTGGCACTGGGCGTTCACGTCCTGCGCGGTCGTCTTGCCGGACGCGGGCTGCGGCACGTGACGCTGCCCCTTCAGGATCGGGAAGAACTCCGGGTGCGTCTTACCATACTGTTCCGGAAGGATGAGCTGCCAGAGGTTGTGGTGGAACTTGACGCGGTCGTGCATGCGATTGCGCTTCGCCCACTGGCCCTGTTCGCCCTTGTGCTCGGGCTTTTCTTCCTTGCCCAGCCCGCTGAACAGGCGGTGCTGGAAACGCGGCTCGTCCCGGACCGACTCAGCCGGGATGGTCAGGTCCGGCCGTGCCGGCACGTATTCGCCGACGGCGCCCGGGAACAACCAGCGCACGCCCACGTACCGCTCCAGGAACTCGTACGCGACATACTCCTGGCCCGTGTCGCCCGCGCCGAGCAGCACGACGTGGTGCGCATCCGGGAAGGCGATCACATACCCGTTCGGGTCCAGTTTGGCGACGTCCAGGTTCAGGCCCTTCACGTAGGCGGTGGCGCCGCAGTGGATGGCCACCAGCCCGTCTTCGGGCGCGGGTTCCTTGGCCACGTCCAGGCGCGCCGCGGTGCTCTTCGCGATGTACTCGGCCAGCAGCGCGGCGCCGTCCTGCTCTTGCTTCGACGCGTCCGCGGGAATCACCAGGCGCGCTTGCGCCGTGCCCTGGAACACGACCGGGATACGCTCGACCTGGCGCAGCATGCCTGGCAGGTTCATCCCCGGCCCCTTGGCGCAGGATGTGGCGAAGAGGCTCAGCACCACAGCGCCACCCAGCAACGCGCCGCCACGGACACAGTTCACGATTCTCATCACGTGCCCCTCCTCTTTGCTTTCCTCGCTCGCGCCGGTTCCCGTGCGCTGGCAGGCGGTACCAGCCACGACCACGGACAATGAACCATAACCACAGGGCTTTGTCAAGCCGTCGTTTCGGCGCGGGCAGTGCGGAAAGGGTGGAGCGAAGACCCCTGCCATCTTGTGTGGCAGGTGAACGGGTTCATCGGCGGCAACGCAGCACCTTACCCTCTCCCTTCTTCCCCCGTCCGCCAGCGGCGGACGGGGGAAAGAGCGAGTGACGCGCACGTTCAGCCAGCGAACCCGAGTCACCCATGGCACAAGGCTACGGGGGTCTCGCACACGGGCCGGCACGCAGTCGTTCCAGCCGCGACGTATTAACGGCACGGTCCATGGCTGTTTCAAGATTCGTGACCGCCGCGTGCAGCGAGTACCCCCGGCGTGTCCCCACGCCGGGGGGGGTTGAAACAGCCCTGGGCACGGTCCCGAGGCGTTTGCCATTCGGCCTTGAGCAGTGTATGTATGGTAGTCGGGCACAGAGGCGGCGCCCCAGGATCGAGGGGCTGGGACGGCTGGAGAGCTGGACGTTTCGCCGTCGCAACTGAGGTCGACCTGGGGGCGCTCGCGTGCGCAGGTCGGGACTGGTAGTGCCAAACTCGACATGGAAGAGGAATGATAAACAGGCAATCGCTGTCGCAATCCTCGTCGCAATCGCTCCTCGATCTGGACGTCGCAAGGCGGCCGTCATCGAGAAACGATTGCGACGAGGATTGCGAGAAGCGATTTGACAAGGAGGAGACCATGAACGGGCGAGCGATACTTGGATTCTTCCATCGGCGCTTGGTGTCGGGTGCGCGTTTTCGAGGCGTAGCGCGAGGCGTGGCACTGGGCTTGGCGCTGACCGCGACGCTTCCGGCCGAGGACTGGCCGACGTACCGGCACGACAACCACCGCAGCGCCATCACGACCGAGTCGTTGGCGGCGCCCCTGGCCGAGGCGTGGGTGTTCCGGCCGCGGCACGCGCCGCAGCCGGCGTGGGAAGCGCCCCGGACCGAGCCGGTCGAAGGCATTCGCGAGCTGGGCCGGATCCAGTTCGACGACACGTATCACGCCGTGGTGGCCGGCGTCGTCGTGTACTTCGGCACGAGTACCGACCACAAGGTCTACGCCCTCGACGCGGCGACGGGCGCGGTCAAGTGGGTGCGGGTGCTGGACGGGCCCGTACGCCTGGCCCCCGCGGTGGTTGGGAACCGCCTCTACGTGGGGTCGGACGATGGTGTTGCCTACTGCCTGGATGCCGCGACGGGCGGCACGGCGTGGCAGCGCCGCATCGGTCCCGGCGACGAGCGGCTGCTCGGCAACGGCAAGATGATCTCGCGCTGGCCGTTGCGGACCGGACTGCTGGTCGATCAGGACACGGTCTACTGTGGGGCGGGGATCTGGCCCGCCGAAGGTGTGTACCTGGCGGCCCTGCGCGCGGACGACGGGCAGTTGGTCTGGCGCAACGACACGTTCGGGGAAAGCACCGAGACCCTGCTCTCGCCCCAAGGCTACCTGCTGGCTACCGACTCGAACCTGTTTGTGCCGCAAGGCCGCGTCCCGCCCGCTGCGTTCAGTCGTACGGACGGGCGGCTCCTGTACACGGCGACGTTCGGCAAGACGATCGGGGGCGGGTACGCCCTGATCGCCGATGACATGCTTTTCACCGGCACGGAAGAGGTGATGAGTTTCCGCCAGGCCGACCGGGTCCGGTTCGCCTGGTTCGATGCGCGCCAGATTCTGGTCGCACCCGAAGTTACGTACGTGGCGGGCGACAAGGAGCTGGCGGCGATCACGCGCAAGGACTACGGCGCGCCCAGCGTCAATCGCTTCGGCCTCCGCGACCAGCGTCAGGCGCTCGGGTACCAGCTCAGTCCGGCCAAGCGCGCGGTGCAGCAGAAGGAAGCCGCGGCCAAGGCGGTCACCGACCGGATCGCCAAGCTGGACGAGCAGGTGGCGACGGCCCGCGGCGCGGGGAAGGATGTCGAAGTTCAGGCCCTTCAGAAACAGCGGGATGCGGCGCAGGTTGAACTGGATGCTGCCAACAAGGCGCTGGACGAGGCGCGCCAGGCGCTGGCGCCGCTTGAGGCGCAACAGCACGACCTGGACGCGCGTTGGGACAAGGCCGGTGCCGACATGGACGCCTGCCGGCTCTGGAAACTGGAGTGCGCCTGCCCCGACGCTCTGATCATGGCCGGCGGCACGCTGTACGCCGGCGGCCAGGACACGGTCGTGGCGGTCGATGCGGCCACCGGGAAGAACCTCTGGTCCGGCAAGGTGCAGGGCTGTGCCAAAGGCCTGGCCGTGGCCAATGGCCGGCTGTTCGTCAGTACGGACAGCGGCGCGATTCACTGCTTTGCGTCGAACGGTGCCGCAGTGATCGGGCCGGTCACCGAGCCGGTGACCGAGCAGCCGTTCCCGGCGGACGCGCAGGGTGCGTTTGTTGCCGCGGCGGCCGCCGCGGCAGTCAGCGAGTCCGGGGTCACGCGCGGCTACTGCCTGGTGCTGGGCGGCGGGTCGGGACGGATGGCGTTTGAGCTCGCGAAACGGACGCAGTTAAGCATTATCTGCATCGAGCCGGACGCGAAACTGGCCGAAGTCGCCCGCACCGCGCTGGATGCGGCCGGGCTGTACGGCGCGCGGGTCACGGTCGACTGCTGCCCGCTCGCGCCGTTGCCCTATTCCGACTACTTCGCCGACCTCATCGTTTCGGAGCAGGCGCTTCTCGGGCGTCTCGACGGGGGTTCGGCCGCGGAGATGTTCCGGGTGCTGAAACCGCATGGCGGTGTGGCGCTGTTCGGCCAGCCGGCCCCACGCCCTTCCGAGGTCGCCGAACTGGCGCCAGCCGCCGTGCGCCAGTGGTTGACGACGTGCGAGATGCCCGGTGCCACGGTGAGCCAGACCCCGTTGGGCTATATCAAGGTCGACCGCGGGCCGCTGCCCGGCGCCGCCACGTGGACGCACCAGTACGCGGACGCCGGCAACACGGGCGGTTCGACGGACACCGCCGTGAAGTGTCCGCTCGGGCTGCTTTGGTACGGGCGCCCGGGGCCGTTGAACATGATCAGCCGTCATCGCCGTGCCGCCGCGCCGCTGACCACGAACGGCGTGCTGCTGGTGCAGGGCGAAAACGTGGTGATGGGCTATGACCCGTACAATGGCTTGCAGCTCTGGGAGCGCGAGCTGCCCAAGGTCGTCCGCGACATCGTGTCGCACGACTGCAGCAACCTGGCGGCTGACCCGCAGCACTTCTACGTGGTGCACCAGAAGCAATGCCTGCAGCTCGACGCGAAAACCGGCGAAGTCAACGCGACGTACGAGATGCCCGGACCGGCCGAAGGTCGGGTGTGGGGCTACGTCGCCGCGGCGAATAACCTGCTGTTCGGCAGCCGGACCAAGGCGCGCATGAACTCGGACGCGGTGTTCGCCCTGGACCCGGCGACCGGCACCGTGCTGTGGACCTACACCGGCAAGACCATTGCGCATCCGTCGATCTCGGTCGCGGATGGCAAGGTGTTTTTCGTCGACGATACCGTGTCGCCCGAGGAACGCCAGGCCGCGCTCGGCGACCGGTTGAGCAATGCCAAACCGGAGGAGGTCGAACGCATCCTGAAGAACGCGCCGGTCCGCAAGGCGGTCTGCCTCGATGCCCGGACCGGTCGCCCCGTCTGGGAACGGCCGGTCGACCTGACCGGCGGCATTGGCGGCCTGTACTGGAGTTCGCTTGGCACCATGGTTCGCGACGGCGTGCTGGTCATTTTCGGGATCTACAGCGACGGTCACTATTGGCAGGACTTTTTTGCGCACCAGTTCGAGTCGCGTCGGATCGTGGTTCTCGCCGCCGCGACCGGGGAGAAGATGTGGGAGCGCCAAGTGGGGTACCGGGTCCGGCCCCTGATCGTAGGCGACACGCTGCACGCCGAGCCGTGGGCCTACGACCTGCGCACCGGCGAGCAGAAGATGCGTGTCAATCCGTTGACCGGGTACGAGGAACCGTGGCAGTACGCGCGGCCGGGCCATCACTGCGGCTGTCCGGTCGGCGCCCCGAACTGCCTGTTCTTTCGCTCGGGGCATCTGGGGTACTACGATCTGCTGAGCGACTCGGGTGTCACGCACTTCAGCACTCAGCGCGCCGGGTGCTGGATCAACTTTATCTTCGGCAACGGCCTGGTGATGGTGCCGGAAGCCAGTTCCGGCTGCATGTGTCCGTTTGCGAACATGTGCACGGTGGTGTTCGCGTCGTCGTCCCGCGACCGCGCCTGGGCGAAGTACAGCCTGACCGGCAGAGCCACTCCGGTCAAGCACCTCGCGGTCAACCTCGGCGCGCCGGGCGACCGCAAGGACCCGGCCGGTACGCTTTGGCTCGCGTTCCCGCGGCCGGGGGGCGCCCTGGTGCTGCAGACCAAGGTTGACCTGGGCGGCTGGCCCGGCGGCAACTACTTCCGCAACAGTCCGGACTTCATGCCGGTGGCCGGCACAACGGCGCCGTGGCTCTACACGTTCGGGTACGCGGGACTGAAGCGGTGCGAGATCCCGCTGGTGGCGCCCGGCGAGGGGACGGCACGCTACACGGTGCGGCTCGGGTTCGCCGACCTGGTCAACGACCAGCCGGGCCAGCGCGTGTTCGGCATCGCGCTGCAGGGCAAGACGGTGCTTGACAAGCTTGATGTGGTTCAGGAAGTCGGCGGCGCGCGCAAGGCGTTGGTCAAGGAGTTCACCGGCATTGAGGTGACGGACAAGCTCGCCATCGACCTGCTCCCGGCAACGCCCAATCCTCCGCTCGAGCAGGCGCCCATTCTTCAGTCCATCGAGGTGTTGCGCGAGCAAATGCTGACGGCCGGGTTGCAGGCCCCCAGTTTCCTGCTCAACGACGACGGTCCCGCGCAGACGGTGGACGTCGTGGTCGAGAACCACAAGGCGGAGCGTTTCTCAGGGATCCTGCAGGTCGTCGTCCCGCAGGGGTTCACGGTGAGTCCCGACCGCATCCCGGTGGATGTCGCTTCCGGCGGTTCGGCAAGGTGGCCGTTGACGGCGAAACTGGCCGTTGCCGTGGCCCCTGGCGTCTATCCGCTCGAGGTGCAGCTGGTGCGGGCCGATGGCGGCATCGAAGCGTCGCAGAAGACGGAGATTGAATACCTTGGGAAGCGCGGTCGGATCGTTCTGAAGGCAGTTGAGGACACGTACGGCAACGCGGGTGCTCCGGGGGTTGCCCGGGGCAAGACTCCCACGCTTTTGGTGGATGGCGGCAACGAGAAAGTGGGCGATGACCAGCACAGTGTTGCGTACCTGAAGTTCGACTTGGGCGACATTCCGGGCCGTGCCGTGCTGGCCAGGTTGCGATTGGCGAACGCCGGCAATCCGACGTCGAACGGCGGCAACGTGAACCTGGTCCCGGACACTTGGGCGGAGGGCAGCCTCACGTACCAGAACCGGCCGCCTGTGGGCGACTTGCTGGGCAACCTCGGCCCGGTCGAGCCGCTGCAGGTCCTCGAACTGGACCTCAAAGTGGATCTGACAGGCCGTCGCGTGCTCGCGCTGGCCATCGACCCGGTCAACTGCGACGGGACGGATTACTTCTCGCGCGAGGGTGCGACCCCGCCCGAACTCCGCATTGAGTACGAGAAGTGAACACGTCTCGCCGGGTTGCTCCAACCTGAAGTCGACGGCTCGGACGGCGGCCCGTTGCCGTGCGCTTCTCGCCTGCGACTCCAGACCCGGCGTAGCCGGAACCAAGACGAACGTCGAACGCTGAACTTCGAACGTCGAACGCCGAAGTCAGGGGGCACTTCCCCACCCTCGACACCCGCTTGCCACGGCGTAGCTTCTGAGCGAAGCAGGGACACTCGGCCGGCGTGGTTGCGACCGTCACAATGTTGACCAGAAAACGCGAGTTTGGAGTCGTGGGGCACCCTGAAACTGGGAGCGTCCTTGTCAGTTTCACCTTGGTATGACCGGGCGGCAGCCGCCCGGGAACCGCTGACGCATTACCCTGACTGTAATGCGTCAGCGCCGCCCGGTCGGCGGCCTGGCCGATCATAGGTTGATGTTACTCGCGCCGGTTCGCGCCGCCGCGGGTCTTGCATGCCTGCCGTAGCGGCTCCGCGAAGGCAGGCGCCCGGACGAGCCCGGTGGCGGCGCGGAGTGGCACGCGAGTAACATGGGAGTCGCGGGTGCACGGTTGGGCGGTAGA
>Ga0156402_1111_pt1 | contig 33956 bp, 14 predicted proteins | sample RifOxyA3_FD_108045 | JGI IMG/M metagenome (GOLD analysis project Ga0156402, IMG submission 108045) | Lentisphaerae bacterium RIFOXYA12_64_32 | reverse complement strand
GGCAACAACAGGACTACAACATCAGCAGCGTCGCCGACAACCAGGCCGCCGTGCGCATTCGCTGGGGCTACCAGGTCAGCTCGAGCGGCGCCTGGTCGCGCTCCGGCTGGAACATCGACGATATCCGGTTGGCGGGCGACTCGGCAAACGCCCCGCCAACGGACATCCTCCTGACCAACGCCAGTGTCGCCGAGAACAGCCCGGCGGCGACCGTGGGCACACTCTCCGCCGTGGACTCGACCCCGGGCGACACGCACACATTCACTTTGCAGAGCGATCTGTCCGGCAACTTCGAGGTTGCCGGAACCACGTTGCGTCTCAAGGCCGGCGTCGCGCTCAACTACGAGGCGGTCTCGTCGTACAGCATCCAGGTCAAGGCGACCGACTCGGCCGGGGGCCAGTTCACCAAGTCGTTCACGATCGCCGTCACCAATGTCAACGACGCGCCCGTGGTCGACGACCAGGCCTTCACCGTCGCCGAGAACAGCGCTAATGCCTCGAGCGTGGGTACGATCATCGCCACGGACGTGGACGCCGGCGACACGCGCACGTTCGCCGTCGCTGGCGGGACGGGCGCAACTGCGTTCAGCGTCGCCGCCGCCACCGGCCAGATCACGGTTGCGAACTCCGCACCACTCGACTTCGAGACCAACCCCTCGTTCACCCTGAACATCACCGTCACCGACACCGGCGCGCTCGCCGACACCGCCGTGGTCACCGTCACCCTGACCAATGTCAACGAGCCGCCGATCGTCGACAACCAAGCGTTCAGCGTCGCGGAAAACAGCGCCAATGCCTCGATCGTGGGAACGATCATCGCCACCGATGTCGACGCCGGCGACACGCGCACGTTCACCGTCACCGGCGGTACGGGCGCGACCGCGTTCAGCGTCGCGGCCGCCACGGGCCAGATCACGGTTGCGGACTCCGCACAGCTCGACTTCGAAACCACGCCATCATTCACCCTCAACATCACCGTCACCGATGCCGGCGCGCTCACCGCCACCGCCGTCGTCACCATCACCCTGACCAACGTCAACGAGCCGCCAGCCATCGACACCGGCCGCGGCAGCCCCGTCACCGTCAGCATGGACGAGGACGGCGCGCCCACCGCCTTCGCCCTCACCCTGGACGCCTCCGACCCCGACGCCGACGCCACCATCACCTGGTCCATCGCCACCCCAGCGTCGCACGGCGCCGCATCGGTCTCCGGTACCGGCACGGCGAAGCCCATCGCCTACACACCCGCGGCGAACTACAACGGCCCGGACAGCTTCGTCGTCCAGGTCGCCGACGGCAATGGCGGCGCGGACACGATCACAGTCGAGGTCACGATCGCCCCGATCAACGACGCACCCGTCGCTACGGCACAGTCGATCGCTACGACCGAGGACACGCCCAAGGCGATCATCCTCGCCGGCACGGACGAGGAGGGGGATACTCTCACCTACGAAATCCTCACGCAGCCAACCAAGGGTGTGCTCTTGGGCACGGCCCCGAACTTGACCTATGTCCCGAATCCCAATGTGAACGGTGGCGATTCGTTCACATTCAAGGTTCATGACGGTATCCAGGCTAGCGGACCAGCCACGATTTCCATCTCCATCACCCCGGTCAACGATGCACCGGTCGCCACCGCCCAATCCGTGACCACCCCCGAAGATACGGCCAAGGCCATCTCCCTGGCCGGGACCGACATCGAGGGCGATACGCTCACCTGCACGGTTGTCACCCCGCCAGCCAAGGGCGTGCTCTCGGGCGCAGCGCCGAACCTGACGTATACACCCAGTTCGAACGCCAACGGCAGCGATGCATTCGTGTTCAAGGTCAACGACGGCAACCTGGACAGCGCCCCCGTTACCGTCTCGATCACCGTCTTACCCGTGAACGACCCGCCAACCATTTCCGGCACGCCGGCCGCCACGGTCAACGAGGACAGCGCCTACTCGTTCACTCCCACGGCCAGCGATCCGGACGCGGGCGACACCCGCACTTTCGCGATCACGAACAAGCCATCTTGGGCCGCATTCAGTACGACGACCGGCGCGCTCTCCGGTATTCCGGGCAACGAACACGTGGGCACGACCAACGGCATCGTCATCGCGGTCACGGACGCTGGCGGGCTTACAGCGAGTCTTCCCACCTTCGATCTGACCGTAGTTCCGGTCAACGATGCCCCCGTGGCCCAGCCCGACACTTACTCTACGATGTACATGCAGACTCTCACTGCAACCGCGGCCCAAGGCGTGCTGGCCAATGACAGCGACGAGGACAGTCCGGTCATCACCGCGGTCCTGGTCCAGGCCCCGGCCCACGGCATGATCTCGCTGAACGCCGACGGTTCGTTCACCTACACCCCGGCAGCGGGCTTCACCGACACGGACACCTTCACCTACCGCGCCCGGGACCAGGCTGGCGCACAGAGCGCCGAAACGACGGCCAACGTTCAGGTCAGCAGCCCGAAAGCGTACGGCATGGGCGACAACGAGTACGGCCAACTCGGCTTCAACGATCACCTGTTACCCAAACAATGCCAGGAATGGGGGGACGTTGTCCAAGTTGCGGCGGGCTACATGCACACCCTTATCGTCCGGGCCGACGGTTCGCTTTGGGCTTGCGGGTACAACATGAATGGTCAACTCGGGGTTGGCACGACAACGGACAGGTACACCCCCGTCCGGGTCTTGCCTTCCGGCGTGGTGCAAGTGGCCGCGGGGGGGACGCATACGCTGATCGTGAAGACCGACGGTTCGCTGTGGGCCTGCGGCTACAACTCGAGTGGTCAACTCGGCGATGGCACGACCACGCAACGCACGACACCCATACGGATACTGTCCTCTGGCGTGTCGCAGGTCGCCACGGGCGATTCCTATTCGCTGATCGTAAAGACCGACGGATCACTCTGGGCCTGCGGCTACAACTACTACGGCCAACTCGGCGACGGCACCACCACGAACCGCACATCGCCGGTCCAGGTTCTGTCCTCCGGCGTGGCCCAAGTCGCCGCGGGCGGAGCTCACACATTGATTGTGAAGATCGATGGTTCACTCTGGGCCTGTGGCGACAACGCCTACGGCCAGCTCGGTGACGGCACCGTCACGAGGCGCACATCGCCGGTCCAAATCCTGTCCTCCGGTGTGGCGCGGGTTGCCGCGGGCGGAGCTCACACATTGATCGTGAAGACCGATGGTTCACTCTGGGCCTGTGGCGACAACACCTACGGCCAGCTCGGCGACGGCACCACCACGCAGCGTAACACACCGGTCCAGGTTCTCGCTTCTGGTGTGTCCAAAGTCGCCGCACGCTACTACCAGACGATGGTCCTCAAGACCGACAGTTCGCTCTGGGCCTGCGGCTACAACTACTACGGCCAGCTCGGCGACGGCACTGTTGCACAGCGCAACACGCCCGTCCAAGTCCTGCCCTCCGGCGTGGCCCAGGTCGCCGCGGGCGACTACCACACGTTGATCGTCAAGACCGATGGCTCGCTGGTGGTCTGTGGCTACAACTGCAAAGGCCAACTCGGCGACGGCGCCACCACAAGACGAACCGCCCCGATCCAGGTTCCGTCTTCCGGCGCGGCCCAGGTCGCGGCAGGTGACTACCACACGTCGATCGTCAAGATGGACGGCTCGCTCTGGGCCTGCGGTTACAACTACTACGGCCAGCTTGGTGACGGTACCACAACGAATCGGTACAGCCCCGTCCAAGTCCTCTCCTCCGCCGTGATCCAAATCGCGGCGGGACGCTACCACACCTTGATGGTGAAGACGGATGGTTCGCTTTGGGCCTGCGGCTACAACTCCTCTGGCCAACTCGGCGACGGCACAACAACACAGCGCAACTCCCCCGTGCAGGTCTTGTCTTCCGGCGTGGCCCAGGTAGCCGCGGGCAACCATCACACACTGATTCTCAAGACGAACGGCTCGCTCTGGGCCTGCGGCAACAACAACTACGGCCAACTCGGCGACGGCACCACTACCAACCGGACTGCCCCGGTCCAGATCTTGTCGTCCGGTGTGGCCCAGGCCGCAGGGGGCGCCTACCACACGCTGATCGTCAAGACAGACGGCTCGCTTTGGGCCTGCGGCCGCAACAACTACGGCCAACTCGGCGACGGGACGACTGCGACCCGCACAACCCCCGTCCAGATTCTGACTTCCGGCGTGGCCCAGGTCGCCGCGGGCGACGACCACACGCTGATCCTCAAGGCGGACGGATCACTATGGGCCTGCGGAAACAACGGTTCCGGCCGGCTCGGTGACGGCACGACCACGAACCGGTACGCACCCGTCCAGATTCTGCCTTCTGGCGTGGCCCAGGTCGCCGCGGGCGGCGCCTACACGCTGATCGTCAAGACGGACGGCTCGCTCTGGGCCTGCGGCTACAACGCCTCCGGCCAGCTCGGCGACGGCACCACCACGACCAGGTACAGCCCTGTACAGGTCTTCGCCTCGGGGGTTCAGGGCATTGCTTGCAGCTATTCCCACTCCATCGTTCTCACCGCCTTTGAGTGCAATTTCCCGCCCACCGCTATCGCCAAGACCGTCTTGACCACGGAAGACATCGCCACGCGGATTTGGCTTCCCGCGGACGATGCGGAGCGGGTGACCCTTGCCTACACCATCGTCAATGCGCCCCAGCACGGCATGCTCGCCGGCACTGGGTTCGACCGCGTCTACACCCCGGAAACCAACTGGTCCGGGACGGACTCGTTCACCTTCACGGTTGCGGACGACAAGGGCGCTGTCTCCGCCCCGGCGACGGTCACCATCACGGTCGAACCGGTCAATGACCCGCCCGTCATCGCCGAAGGAGACGCCGTTTCCCCCACTATGGACGAGGACGGCGTCCCCACCCCATTCGCCATCACACTCCATGCTGCCGATGCGGACAATCCCGTGCTGACGTGGTCGGTCGCCACGCCCGCCAGTCACGGCACAGCCTCGGCCTCCGGCACGGGCGCGGCGAAGGTTATCTCCTACACGCCAGCCGCCAACTGGTCCGGCGCCGACTCGTTCGTGGTCAGAGTTGACGACGGCAACGGCGCGGCGGACAGCATCACCGTCAGTGTCGCGGTGAACCCGGTCAACGATCCACCCGTCATCGCCGAAGGGGATGCCATGACCGTCATCATGGACAGAGGTGGAGCGCCGGCCCCTGTCCTCATCACGCTCCACGCCACCGACGTCGAAAGCAGCGTGTTGACGTGGTCGATCGCCGCGCCGGCCGGACATGGCACGGCATCCGTCTCAGGCACGGGATCACCGAAATCCGTTTCCTACACACCCCAGGCCAACTACAACGGCGCGGATTCCTTTGTGGTCCAGGTTGACGACGGGAATGGCGGCAGCGACACCATCACCGTCAACACTCGCTCGAACAACGCAGCGCCTACCGCCAACGCGGACGCTTACACTTTCTCGTCCAACGCCGTCCTGTCAGTCGCCGCCCCCGGCGTGCTCGGCAACGACACCGACCCTGACGCGGGCGAGCAACTGCAGGCCGTCCTGACGACGGGGCCGGCCAAAGGCCTCGTCACCCTCAACGCCGACGGCAGTTTCACCTATACGCCCAGACCCAACTGCGTTGGAGTGGACACCTTCACCTACGCCGCTACTGACACGGCCGCCGCCACGGCCATGGCCACCGTCACCATCGCCATTCCCGACACCGATGGCGACGGCCTGCCAGACTGGTGGGAGAGCGTGTACTTCGCAGGTAGCGCTTCGCCTGATGCCGATCCTGACGGTGACGGCCTGACCGGGATCCAGGAACTCGCCGCGGGAACCAACCCCAACGATCGCGACACTGACCACGACGGTGTTGGCGACGGTTGGGAACTGCAACATGGCTTGGATCCTGCCGCGCCGGATTCTCTCCAGGCGATCGTGAATGCCGCAACGGACGGCGAGACCGTCGTGCTCTACCCCGGCGTCTATTCGGTCTGCGTATCGATCGAGGGGAAGTCGGTCTCCCTGGAAAGCACGGCCCCCGAAGACCTGGCCGTCGTTGCTGCCACCGTGCTGCAGGGCGACGATGCGACTCCGGTCCTGTCCCTGCGGAACACGGGGGCCCACGAATGCCGTCTTCGCGGTGTCACCGTCACGCATGGCGGGCAAGGCGGGGTGGTCTGCGAGAACGCCACGGTCGAGGTCTCTCACTGTGCCATCACCGGCAACGCCGGTGGCGGAATCCGCCTCCACCAGGTCCAGGCCACCCTCAAACGATGCGTCATCGACGGCAACAGGCACGCTTCTGGTACGGCGGGTATCGAAGTGTTCGCGAGCAAGATGGTGCTGGAGGACTGTGTCATTGCCGGGAATCTGGGTTCCGATGGCGGCGGGTTGACCGCGTCTGGCAGCGCCATCCTCTTGAAAAACGTGACGTTGGCTGACAACAAAGCCATTCAATCGGGCGCGGCTGGCATGCTGGTTCGGGACTCCTGCGATTTCGTTGTCTGCAGTTCCATCCTCTGGGGCAATCGCGGCAATGTTGGCGGCAGTCCGGACACCGTGCAACTCGACTGCCTGGTGCCAGAGACCACGCACGGGGAGATCTCGTTCTCCGATATCGAAGGCGGTTTCCTCGGCGCTCGAACCGGCACCGCCTGGACGTGGGACCTCAAGTACCGCAATCTGACGGTGGACCCGAACTTCGCCAGCCCCGGCCTCTGGGACGTCCACGGTACGCCAGCCGATGGCAGCGACGATGTCTGGGCAGGCGGCGACTATCACCTCAAGTCTCAGGAAGGCCGCTACGACCGCTCCTCCGGACAGTGGATCGCGGACGCGGTCACGAGCCCGGCGATTGATGCTGGCGACCCTGCCGCCGCCTATGATCGAGAACCGACTCCGAACGGAGCGCGAGTGAACATGGGCGCCTACGGCAATACGCCGGAAGCAAGCAAAGGGGCGACGGCAATCGTGGTTTCTCCGCGGACTGTTGCTGTTCCCGAGGGCGAGACGGTCGGCGTCAACGTGTCTCTCGGCAAACAGCCAGCTCAGGAAACCGTGACCGTCCAGGCGACGCTCATGGCCGAAACCGATCCGGACATTCGAATCCAGAGCGCCAGTCTGCTCACCTTCACGGCTCAGAACTGGAACGTTCTGCAGCAAGTGATTGTAGGCGCCCAGGTTGACGGCGATGCCACGAACGGGACCGGCAGTCTTGTCCTGTCGTCCGCCGGCTTCCCGGAGGTCCAGGTACCGCTGACCGAGCTGGACCGGGAGAATCCCACCAACTGGCCGCTTCTGGGCGCCGGCATGCCGAACCGAATCGGCACAACCCGGACGCTGCTCTCCGTATCCGAGGGCGGAACCGCGGCCTTGCCCGTCCGGCTCCACGCCCAACCCGCCGCGGACGTGGTTGTTGCCGCGGCGTTCCTGCCGGGCGCGGACCCGGACATCGGGTTGCCGGCCAGCGTTTCGCTCACCTTCACCCCGGCGAACTGGAACCAGTGGCAGTTCGTCGCTGTCTCCGCCCTTGACGATGCCGATACGGCCAATGGCGAGGCGGTTCTTCAACTCACTTCGCCCGGGCTGGCCCCCGTCAATGTTGCGGTTCGCGAAGTCGACGCGGACAACCCCGGCAATCCCCCGGTCATTCTGGGCGGTTATCCCCCGAACGGCGCGCTCGTAGGGACCGATGGGGGGGCGGGCGGGCTCCAGTTGACCTACATCTTTGCCGATACCGGCGCCGGCGGGGTAAACACCGCCGGAGTCCACTTGCGCGACGTCTTCGGCAATGACATCACCTCGAAGGCACTCCAAACCGCGGACGCGACCCTCCACCAGAACGCCATCCAGTGGACGGTACAGAACCCGGCTGACGGACCGCTGGCCTATACCCTCGTGCTGGCGGACAACGAAGGCCACCAGGTCGAGTACAGCCTGGGTTTCACCATCGATGCGGCATCGCCGCAAACAACCGCCAGCCTGCTTGGCGGCGCCTACCCCGGCGCCATCTCCGTTTCCCTCGCCGCTTCCGAGCTGGCCACGATCTACTACTCGACGGATGGCTACCCGCCTGTCGCCGGCGCCGCGAATACGGCGGTGTTCGAGTCGCTGACACCGATCCAGGTCGCGCGGACCACGCGGCTCCAGTACTTCGCCGTCGATGCCGCCGGCAACCGTGAACCCACCCAATCCCAGGTATATGTCATCGGCAGTGTCCCGGACGCACCTCAGAAACCAACCGCGCAGGTTACCGGACAGACCGGGGCCGTGCTGGTTCAATGGCTTCCCGTCTCCCCTGCGCCGCAAGCGTACCGGGTCTACCGCGCACTGAACGCTCAGGACACAAGACTGCTGCTTGGCAGCAGAGAGTCCGGGTGCCCGGCGCCGGCCGCGCTCCGCATTGGCGAAGTCGCTGGTGGCGCCGCGCTGGAACTGAACGACTCCGCCGTCGTACCGGGCGTAACGTACTGGTACGGTGTGGCCTACGTGGCAGCCAGCGATCGCGAGAGCACCCTTTCCCCGCTGGCGGCCGTGGCCGTCCCCGCGTCCGCGCCGCCCGCAAACATCCAGCAATCGACCGAACGTGCCACGGCCTGGCTCGAGGCGGAACAAGCAGACGAAGGATCATGGGGAGAGGACGAACGAACGCGGCTCCTCTGCACGGCGCAGGTCGTCCGGGCGTTGAAGGCCGTCGCGCGCGACAACGCCGGCTCGCGCCAGGCCCTCTTCTACCTGCGCGGCCGGCGTGCGGACAACAACCGCTTCCTCGCCGAGAAGATGCTCGCCTTGCGCGCCTGGGGTCAAGACGTCACCCGGTATGCCAGCGCCCTGATGGCCCAGGCAAGTTGGGGAAGCAACCAGATTCAGGGTTGGGGACTCCGGCAACCCTACAAGACGGCGGCCGTCGATACCGCCGTTGCCATGCTTGCCTTGCTCCCAGAACACCGGAACGACCTCGCTGGCGCCGAAGACTCCCTGAGAAACCGTCTCACGCAAACATCAGGCCGTGACCGGTACAGTTGGCAGACGACCTGGCCACGCACAGGCGCACCGGACGACATCCTCGTCTCGGCCCTTGCCGGGGCGGCATTGGCCAAACACGGGACGCCGCCCGCCTTCTACTGCTGGTGGGTCCTGGACGAACAGCGGCCCAACGGTTCGCTCGACAACGATGCCGCCGCCACGGCCGAAGCGCTGCTGCAACTCGACTGGCTGGACCTTCGGGACGGCGCCGTGGACGCCGCTCTCGGCTACCTTCTCGGCCAACAGGCGCTAAACGGTTCGTGGCAGGATGACCCGTATCTGACCGGACTCTGCCTCGAAGCGCTGGCGAAGTACAGCAACCGCACCGCCGTGACGCCCGCGCCCTGCGCCGACACGGAGGCAAGCGCCGATGCCGGCGACCCCGGCGCGCGCGCCGAAACCGTCGAGACCCCTTTCGCTCCGGAACTCCGGGAACTCGCGGCCTCGCTTCACAACGATCCCCGCGACATCTACGCCTGGGTCCGCCAGAACATCGAATTCGAGGACTACGACCTCTCGCGCAAGGGCGCTCTGACAACGTATTTCACCGGTCGCGGCAACGAGTGGGACCAGTGCTCGCTGCTCATCGCGCTGCTACGGATCTCCGGCATCCCGGCCAAGTACGTCTATATGAACCATGCTGACGTGGTCTACGTCGAGGCGCAAGTCGCCGAGAAGTACTACAAGGGCTTCCGGCAGAATGGCAAACCGTGCTGGGTGCAGCTCGTGCCCTGGTTCAAGGAACTGCACGTCACCGAAGGGATCGATCTGTTCCCCAGTGCCACGATTCCCGCGGCCCTGAACTTCGACTTCGATGCCTACGTCTCGTCCATGACCTCCAAGACGGCCCTGGAACTCTTTGAGGAGAAGATGCAGGACTATCTGACCGCCAACCACCCGGGCAAGTCCCTGAAGGATGTCCCGACACGCTGTCAGACCATCGCCACCCCGTGTTCTCTCCTCCCCTGCATTCTCCCGAATACTCACGATTTCGGACTTGGCTATACTTGGACCAGGTTCAACGACATCCCCGCCGCCCAGCGCTCGAGCGTGACCGTGCGCATCCGCAAGTACCAAGCCGACGGCAACGGCCCGGTGCTCATCGAGCACGCCATCGCGCTGCCGGCGGTTTCGGGCAAGCGTCTTTGCTTGGACTTCACCCAAGTTGGCGGCGCCTACACACCCATATTGCATTTGAACGGAACCACCGTTGCCACGGGAACCAGCGCTCTTGCCGCCAGCGAGTCCTTCACGCCGGACTTCGTCTGGAGCAATGGCGCCACCGAAACCTGCCCGCCCGAGCCCGTCGGGACGTTCATGCACATCTCCTTCGACCCGCTGGCGGCCTCGCAACAGTACATCGAGGACCTGAAGCGGGAACTTGGCGATCTCAATGCCGCGGATGCCTTCGCGGCCAGCACGCGCGAACGCTATCTGGGACGGATAGGCGCGGCCCTGGCTGCCGTATACGAACTGCGAGACACAGTGGCCGTGCGGCGCACGCAGGCGTTACTCGGGATCACCGCGAACATGCGCGACCCGTCCTATGTGTTGTTGCTCTACGTGACGCCCGACGCGAGCCAGCAACTCCAGATGATCGCGGACTCCGAGGGGAACACCCCGCTGGGCCTAGTTCCCGCTTGGCATATCGACTGCAGGTATACGAGCGGCTGGTGGCTCTACGAACACGCCGGAACGTACCTGCCTTGGGACCATCCGTTGGCTCAATTGCTCTGGAAACTGATGGGCTACAGCGGTTCTCTGAACGAGGGCTCGATCTTCGATGACTTGCAGAACACGCCAGGCCTGAACGCCGTCCGTGGTCTCATGGTCGCGCACCGCGACGGCATCGAGGTCGCCACCCTCACCAAGGATGCGGCAACCGGTAAAATCCACTTGGTCTCCGCCACTCGCGACGTGCTCCTGACGCAGCAGCAGTTCCAGACCGAACTCCAGGCCAAACCGAATCCGCTGAAGGCCTCGACCATCGCCTCGACCATAGATGATATCCTCAACCAGAACGGCACCGTAATCATGCCGCTCCAGAGGGTCTCCTACGAGGGCCTCAGCGCCGACGTCCGCATCGCTCACACGTCGGAGCACAACTCCTACCTTTTCGACCTCGACAACGGCGGCGCCAGCAACACGACTCCCGCACCAGACCCGACCATCACGTGGGCCTATTGGAGTAACTCTTTGGTCCTCGAATCCCTCCAGCGAGATCTCGCCGAGATGCGCCAGCAGCAACTCACCGACACCAGCGGCGCGGTCCAGAAGGAGTGGCCTTCGATCGTCGCCAGGCTCATCCACACCGTCGGCGACCCGGTCGATATCGTGACCGGCGACTTCCAGTGCGACGAACTCGCCGACCTGAGCGTCGCCGCGCCCGGACCAGACCTCGAACTGCGCCGCTTCTACCGCAACCGCCTCGTCTACAACGGCCCGTTCGGCCACGGCTGGGCCTGGAACCACTCCGAGTGCATTCTGCCGATGCAGGACGGATCTCTCTGGTTCTACGACGCGCAGCAGCGCCAGTCCCAGATCGGGTGGGAAAACAGCCAGTACGTCTACCCGCCCGGCGCCACGTTCCGCATCACGAAGGAAACCAACGGCAGCTACACCCTGGTGCACAAGGACCAGACCACGCTGCGCTTCGACGCGAACGGCGTGCTGACCGAGAAGCGCGACACCAATGGCAACACGCTCACCTTCGGCTACAACGCGAACTACCTGCCCGTCAGCGTCACCGACACGCTCGGCCGGACCCTCGCCCTGACCTACAACGCCGCCGGCAAGGTCGAAAAGGCCACCGCGCCCGGCAGCCAGGCTTGCTTCTACGTCTACGGCGGCAGCAATCTCTCGGGCGTCAAAGCCCAAATGAGCGCCCAGACCGGGGCCAATCTGGATGCCGCGCTCATCCGCGCGGCCGGGAGCGGCACGGCCGCGGCCGCGTTGCCGCTGCTCGGCGCCGCCGAAGACCTGGTCGCTTTCGTCGACGTGGCCGGCAACGTCACCGCCTACAGCTACGTCCAGAACCAGGAGAACGAGCACTGCAACCACAACCTGGCCCAGTACTGGCTGCCCAACGGCGACTACCTCAAGCTCGGCTACTACAAGAACGACACCGTCGCCTGGCACCAGAACGCCAAGGGCGAGGTCTTCAACTTCCAGTACAGCTTCCTCAACCGCTACGCCGAAACCTGGAACGAGGCCGGGTACTACCGCAAGGTCTTCTGGAACGACAACCACGACGTCACCCGCGTCACCACCGAAGACCAGGCGCTCGAACTCATGGAGTACGACGCCAACCACAACCTGACCGCCAAGACCGACGGCAACGGCAACCGGACCGAGTTCACCTACGACACGTGGCGCAATGTCACCTCCACAACGCTCTTCCTCGAGAACGGCGATATGGCCACCACCACCTACACGTACACCTATCACCCTGCGAAGCCGGGTCTGGTCACGAAGGTCATCGTCAAGAACCCCGAACACCAGGACGAACCGACCTTCCCCGGCGTGGTCCTGGACTTCGACGCCAACGGCAATCTCCTCACCCGCACCGACCCGCCCGTCGACGGCGTCCAGCACCGCCTGCGCCACCAGTATGACAGCCGCGGCAACGTGACCGTCACCGTGGACGAGGAATCGGTGAACGGCGGTGCCTGGACCCAACTCCGGCGCACGGACAACGCCTACGCCCCCGCCTGGCCCGTCCTGCCCGCGACCGTGACCGACACCTACAACGCCGTCACCTCCTTCACCTACGACGCCATCGGCAATCTGTTGGAGCGCGAGACTCCGTCGAGCATCCCCGGCCAGTCCGCAACCACCTCCTTCACCTACAACGCCTACGGCCAGATCACGCACGTCACCAACCCGCTCGGCAACACCGTCGAGAACCGGTACGACGAGAACCGGCGCCTGCTCACGACCACCGCCCCGAACGGCGCGGTCACCGCCAACGTCTACGACGTCAGCCGCGACATTGTGTCCGGCGCCAAACTGCTCGAGGCCATCGACCCGCTCGGGCACACCCAGCGCTTCACGTACGACGCCGTCGGCAATGCCGTCTCGAAAACCGACGCCAACGGCAATACCTCGACGTTCCGATACGACGGCCTCGGCCGCCCCATCGCCGCCACCGACGCGCTCGGCAACACTACCGACTTCGACTACGACGCCAACGGCAACCTCACGTCCACCACTTCCCCTCGCCCCCTGGGAGAGGGCCAGGGTGAGGGTGCGCGAACGGTGTTCGCGTATGATGCCGCCAACCGCAAGACCAGCGTCACCGACGCCCTGGGCAACACCGCCACGTTCGAGTACGACCTGAACGGCAACCTCATCCGCACCACCACCCCGGACAACGTGGTCACCGAGATCGAGTATGACGCACTCAACCGCCCGGTCCGGACCGTGCAGAACGCCAGCGCCGCGTCCGCCGCCGACAAGCGCATCAGCACCGTTACCTACGACGCGCTCGGCCGCAAGACCCGCGAGACCGGCCCGGACGGCCACTACACGCGCTGGGTCTACGACGCGACCGGCGCGCTCTGCACCCTCGCAATCGGCGAGTCCGACCCGGACGCGCGCCGCTACACCTTCACGCCGGCCGCCGCCATTCCTCACAACATCGTGGCGCTGCGGTTCGAGATGGCAGCGGAAGACTCGTTCAAGCTGCTCACCCAGGCCGTGACCGAGTACGACGCACGCGGCCTGGTCTGGCGCACCCGCGACGGCCGAGGCAACGACACCACGTTCACCGAGTTCGAGTACGACGCCGCCGGCCGCAAGATCGCCGTGTCTTCGTTTGTCTCCACTGGAGCGCCCGCGTCCTCGCGGGCTCTTCGCACCGAACACGAATACGACGCCGTCGGTAATCTGACGACGGTCCGGGTAAAGGACTCCAACGATCAGCGCCTCGCCGAAACCCGCCACCGCTACAACCTGCGCGGCGAACGCATCGCCACCACGCAGGTGTTCCTGGACGCCAACGGGAGCGAGGTCGCTGGCAATCCCCCTCTCCCCGTGGGAGAGGGCCAGGGTGAGGGCGCGACGCGTGGCTTCGCCTACGACGCCAACGGCAACCTCACCAGCGTCACCGACGCCGAAGGCAACACCTCCTGGACCTACTACGACGCCCTGAACCGCAAGATCGCCACCGCCGACGCCGAGGGCAACACCACGCTCTTCGACTACGACGAGAACGGCAACCTGGTCAACATCATCGACCCGCTGAACAACCTGGCCTCCAGCGAGTACGACGCCAACAACCGCGTCACCAAGACCATCGACGCCACAGGCAACGAGACCCAGTTCACCTACGACAGTATGGGCCGCGTGCTCACCAAGATCCGACCCGACCCGGCCGCCATCGGCCCGAGCATTGTCACCCGCTACACGTACACGGCGTTCGGCCAGATCGAGACCGTCACCGAAGCGGAAGGCACCGCGGACGAAGCGGTCACCACCTACACCTACACGCCCGGCGGGCAGATCGCGTCCATCACTGACCCGCGCAACAACACGGTCCGGTTCGAGTACGACGGCGCCGGACGCAAGACCGCCGCCATCGACGCCGACCTCACCCGCGAAGAGTACGCCTACGACGCCAACGACAACCTCGTCCTCACCACCAAGCGCGACGGCACGCTCGTGCGTCGCACCTACGACAGTCTCAACCGCCTCACCCTCGTCGAGGTCAACCCCGGCGCCGGCTACACCACCGAGCAGGAGTTCGGCTACGACGCCCTTTCCCGCATGACCAGCGCCAGCGACCGCAACGGCGGCGCCACCACGCACACCGTCGGGTTCGAGTACGATTCCCTGAGCCGCCTTGCCACCGAAACCCAGGACGGCTATGCTGTGGCGCGAACCTACGACCGTCGCTCGCAACTGACCGGCCTCGATTACCCCGGCGGCGCAGTCGTCGAGTTCGCGTACAACACCGCGGGTGCGGTTGCGGGCGTGGACTACACGCCCTATGGAGCGCCGACGTCCTCGGCGGCAGTTTTCGATTACGACGCCGCATCGCGCCTCACGGGCGCGACACTCGGCAACGGTGTGACCATGACGCGGACACTCAACGCCAACGGCCAGGAAGTCTCGCGCGCCTACACGCTCGGCGCTGCCAACCTCGCCAGCGTGGCGCTCGGCACCCCCGCCGACCCGGTCGCCACCGCGTACGACTTCCGCGGTAACGTCGCGCACCTGTCCGCCACGCTCTCCGGCCTGGCCGCGCCTGTGACCAAGGACTTTGTGTACGACGCACTCTCTCGCCTCACCGCCGAGACCAGCACCGGCGTCCCTGCCTCCACCTACGCCCACACCTGGGACCACGACCTCAGCGGCAACTGGACCGCGACCAACCAGAACGGCGCCAGCGAAGTCCGCACTGCCAACGCCGACAACGAATACAGTGCCATCGACGGCTTCTCTGTCGTGTACGACGCGAATGGCAACATCCTCGAACCGGATGCCAGCACCGAGTACGTCTACGACTGGGCGAATCGGCTGGTCGAGGTCCGGCAGAACGCGCAGACCGTTGCCACATTCCAGTACGACGCTGTGAACCGCCGCGTCGCGAAGTCCGCAGGCAGCGTCACCACGCGCTACGTCTACTCCGGCCCCGACATCGTCGAGGAATACGAGAATGGCGCGCCGACCCCGGCGCGTACACACGTCCACGTTCCTGGCAACGTGGGCGCGCCGCTGCTGACTATTCTGGCGAACGGCGCGGAACTCTGGCACCTGACCGACCGCCAGGGCTCGGTACTCGCGCTTGCGAACTCCACCGGTGCGGTCGTTGAGACGCGCACCTACACCGCCTTCGGGGCCATGACCGCGTACGATGCGGTCGGCACGACGCTCGCCGCGTCCGCCTCCGCCTACGGCTTCACGGGCCAGCGCTGGGATGCGGAGTCCGCGCTCTGGGACTACCGCAACCGGGCATACTCGCCCACCCTCGGCCGGTTCCTCCAGCGCGACCCGGCCGGGTTCGTCGACGGCGCCAACCTCTACGCGTACTGCCGCAACAACCCCGTACTCTTCACGGACCCGGATGGACTCATCGCCCGCAGGGCTGGCGAAGCGGCTTTCGGACTGGGCAAAGACATCCTCATGCTCCCGTACACCATCGGTACCGGCGCGGTCCAGGGGTACAAGGACTGGCGCGGCGAGAACATCGGCGGGGTATACTTGCTTACGAAGGATGCTCGTGGGAACGTCGTGGAAACGCCACTGGGCGATGCGGGGGACAACCTCGCGACGATCCTGGCCGACCCGCGTTGCGAAGGCGTCCCCGAAGTCTGGCTGAATGGCCAGAGCAATGAGCGCGACCGGTCGGAGTTGCTCGCAACCGAACATACTTGGTTTGGGAAGACCGAGCGCTCCGTCATCGTCATCCACAACCCCACGCACGGGTTGATCGCGGACACGTTCTCGACGGCTTTGGAGAAGTTCTTCGGGCCGTCGAATGTCTCGAAGCAGACGGCCGAGATCCTGAGCTACCGCGCCGAGCGGAACATCCCGACGCACTTCGTCGTCCACAGCCAGGGCGCGGTCATGGGCACGTCCGCCCTGCGGCTGCTGGCCTTGGACTACGGCCAGCACCGTTGGAGCAACCTGAAACCCGAGTATCACGGCAGCGCCTCGAACTACTACATGGCACGCCTGTCCAACGCTCTGGTCGGCGGCCAGTGGCAGGGCATGAAGAACAGTTCGCGCGATGCGGTCGGGATCGTGCTCGGGTTGAACTCCGTGAACCCGCTGTGGATTGCCAGGTCCCTGCTGTGGGCACCAAGCCTCGGCATCACCTCCGCAAGGGACATACAGATGGACCCGAACAACCCGAACTTCAGCAATCCGCATATCTTCCCGTCCTACCGCAGCCAACACACCTACTACACGCCGCTGCCCAAGCCAGAACCGTGGTGGCGGTTGCTCACCTACCCGTTGTACTGATCGCCGAGAAGGAGGATCGCCAATCATGAGGTCGCATTCCTTTGTTTTGGCCGTTATGGCAGTGCCGATGCTCGCGTCCTGCGCATATCTGAACACGCCCATTGGGCCCGTAGAAACCTGGCCAAGCTTCGAGTCCCGATATGATAAGTACTTGGTGCAGTTCCATATACCGGTCTGGCCAGGCGAGAAGAAACCCTGTCGGCTAACACCAATCCTGGCTCGTGATTTCCCCACGCCCATGGACGAACTGTGCTATCAGCCCTACGACATCGCACCCGATGGCGTCTCGGAATTCAACGTACGCATTGGGATCAGTAGGATCGACGAGGAGAAGGGCATGGACGCCGAGATGCTTTACATTGATTTCCAGCGGGCTTTCGAGAACAAGCCTTCGGAAGTCGCAAAAGCTGTCTTGAGCGGCAAACCCTGCATCCGCGTTACGCATTTCACCAATCAAGACAAAGCGGTTGTCAAGAGCGAATTCTATCGCCTTCCGTTGTTCGACGACCGCTTTCTCGACATCGAGGCAATGTACCACCGTCCCGCCCCCACGCCCGAGTGGGTCCGGTCGCGGCGTGGGATATTCGACGCGATCATCCGCAGCATCCGGATAACGGAAGAACCGGCCCAAGGGAAGTAGGACTGCACTACCACGTTCGTGTACGACGAACTCAAGAGCAAGAAGGCCGAGGTCGCACCAAACGGCAGACGCACTGAGTACGTCTACGATGAGGTCGGCAACGTGACCGCAGTCCGGGTCAAGGACTCCACCGGCCTGCGCCTCGCCGAGACGCGCCACCGCTACAATCTGCGCGGCGAACGCATCGCCACCACGCGCGTCCTGCTCGATGACAACGGCCAGGAGACCGGCGCCGTTACGCAAGGGTTCGGGTACGACGCGAACGGCAACCTCACCAGCACCACGGACGCCGAAGGCAACGTGTCCTCGGTCTACTACGACGCCGCTAACCGCAAGATCGCCACCGCCGATGCCGAAGGCAACGCCACCCTGTTCGACTACGACGAGACCGGCAACCTAGTCAACATCATCGACCCGCTGAACAACCTGGCCTCCAGCGAGTACGACGCGACCAACCGCGTCACCAAGACCATCGACGCCATGGGCAACGAAACGCAGTTCACCTACGACAGTATGGGCCGCGTGCTCACCAAGATCCGACCCGATCCGGCCGCCATTGGCCCGAGTATTGTCACCCGCTACACGTACACCGCGTTCGGCCAGATCGAGACCGTCACCGAGGCCGAAGGCACCGCGGACGAGGCCACGACCACCTATGCCTACACGCCCGGCGGCCAAGTCCAGTCCATCACCGACCCGCGCCACAACGCGGTGGCATTCGAGTACGACGGCGCCGGCCGCAAGGTCGTGGCCGAAGACGCGGACGGCACGAAGGAACTCTACGCTTACGACGCCAACGGCAACCTCGTCCTCACCACCAAGCGCGACGGCACGCTCGTGCGCCGCACCTACGACAACCTGAACCGCCTGACCCTGGTCGAGGTCAACACCGGCTCAGGCTACGCCATCGAGCAGGAGTTCACCTATGACGCACTCTCGCGCATGACCAGCGCCGCCGACCGCAACGGCGAGGCCGGCGCTGCCACGCACACCGTCGGGTTCGAATACGATTCCCTGAGCCGGCTTGCCACCGAAACCCAGGACGGCTATGCTGTCACGCGAACCTACGACCGCCGCTCGCAGCTCACGGGGTTGGATTATCCCGGCGGCGCGGCCGTGGAGTTCGCGTACAACGTGAGGGGCACGGTCTCAGGCGTGGACTACACGCCCTACGGAGCGCCGACGTCCTCGGCGGCTGTCTTCGATTACGACGCCGCATCGCGCCTCACGGGCGCGACACTCGGCAACGGTGTGACCATGACGCGGACACTCAACGCCAACGGCCAGGAAGTCTCGCGCCAGTCCCATCGCCAAGAGCTTCAGCTACGACAGTCTCAGCCGCCTCAAGGTCGAGGATGCCACCCCGGTCCCGTCCTACCCGCCCGCCGTGACCAGCGACCGCACCTTCACCTACGACCTGAACGGCAACTGGACCTCCCGGCTCGTAGTCCCGCCTTCAGGCGGTCCGGGCACAACCACCGCCTACACCCCGAACGCCGACAACGAGTACGCGTACATCGCCGGGTATGCGGCGGTCCACGACGCCAACGGCAACCTCCGTCGCCCCGACCCATGGACGACCTACGAGTACGACTGGGCCAACCGCCTGACGCACGTCGACATCACCGCCGGCGGCCCGCTCCCCGCCACCGCGGTGTCGTACACCCACGACGCTCTCAACCGCCGCGTCACCAAGACCGTCGGCACGGCAACCACGCACTACATCTACTCCGGCGCCCAGGTCATCGAAGAGTACGAAGGCGCCAGCCTGACCCGCGTCTACGTCTCCGCCGGCGACGCGCCACTGCTGATGGACACCGGCTCGGCGCGCTACTACCACCTCACCGACCGCCAGGGCAGCGTCATCGCCCTTGCGAACTCCGCGGGCGCCATGGTCGAGTCCTACACCTACACCGCGTTCGGCCAGATGACCGTGTTCGACGCTTCCGGCACCGTCCGTGCGAACTCCGCATACGGCAACCGGTTCGGCTTCACGGGCCAGCGATGGGACGCGGAAACTGGCCTTTGGTACTACAGGAACCGCATGTACTCGCCCGACCTCGGCCGCTTCCTCCAACGTGATCCCGCCGGCTACGTCGACGGCGCCAACCTCTACGCCTACGTCCACAACAACCCCGTGCTCTTCACCGACCCGGATGGACTGATGGCGCGCAAGGCCGGAGAAGCGGCTTTCGGACTCGCCAAAGACATCGTCACGCTCCCGTACACCATCGGCGCCGCAGCGGAGCAGACGTACAAGGTCTTCCGCGGCGAGAACATCGGCGGCGTGTACCTGGAGACGCTGGACCCCAAATCAGGAGAAGTCAGCAAGGTCCGGCTTGGCGGTGCAGAAGGCGACCTCTCGACAATCCTGGCCGACCCGCGTTGCGAAGGTGTCACCGAAGTCTGGCTCAACGGCCAGAGCAATCCGCTCGACCGGTCGGAACTGCTCGCCACGAGGCACACGCGATTTGGTGAAACCTATGCTGTCATCGTCATCCACAATGACACAAACGGGTTGATCGTGGACACGTTCTCGACCGCTCTGGAGAAGTTCTTCGGGCCGTCGAACGTCTCGAAGCAGGTCGCCGAAATCCTGAGTTACCGTGCCGAACGGAACATCCCGACCCATTTTGTGGTCCACAGTCAGGGCGCGGTCATGGGCACTTCCGCCCTGCGGCTCCTGGCCTTGGACTATGGTCAGCACCGATGGAGCAACCTGAAACCTGAGTACCACGGCAGCGCCTCGAACTACTACATGGCCCGGCTGTCCAACGCCCTGGTCGGCGGCCAGTGGCAGGGCATGAAGAACTCTTCGCGCGACGCGGTCGGGATCGTACTCGGGCTGAACTCCGTGAACCCGCTGTGGATTGCCAGATCCCTGCTGTGGGCCCCAAGCCTCGGCATCACCTCCGCAAGGGATGTGCAGATGGACCCGAACAACCCGAACTTCAACCATCCGCATATCTTCCCATCGTACCGGAGCCACCACACCTACGTGACGCCGATGCCCAAGCCGGAACCATGGTGGCGATTGTTCACCTACCCGTTGTACTGATCGCCGAAAAGGAGGATCGCCGACCATGAAGTCGCATTGTCTGACCCTTGCCGTTGTGGCTGCAGTGCCGATGTTCGCGTCCTGCGCATACCTCAACACACCCATCGGCCCCGTCGAGACCTGGCCGAGCTTCGAGTCCCGATACGATAAGTACCTGGTCCAGTTCAAAATACCGGTCTGGCCCGGGGAGAAGAAACCTTGCCGGCTTGTGCCAATCCCTCCAAGAGACTTCCCCACTCCGGCGGTAGAACTTTGCTATCAGCCATACGACATCGCGCCGGATGGTGTTCCGGAGTTCGACGTACGCATCGTGATCAGCCAGATCCCGGACGAGAAAGGCATGGACGCAGAATCGCTGGTGCGCGATCTACGCAAAGTCCTAAAGAGCCACTCCGAGGTTGAACGAGCCACTCTAGGTGGCAGACCATGCATCCGCGTCAGGCACTTCACCGACCCAGGGAAAGGAATTCTCGAAAGAGAGTTTTGCCGGCTTCCGCTCTTTGGCGACCGTTTCTTCGAGGTGATAGCCGAGTACCACCGTCCCAACCCCGTTCCCGAGTGGGTTCGTTCGCGGCGCGGCATATTCGAGGACATCGTTCGCGGCATTCGGATAACCGAGATCGAGAGCGGGACGAAGTAGCACGATGAACCGCCAGACCCCGACCACAGCACTCGCAGTCGAGAATCGCAGAGTCATGCGTTTGGGCTCTGTTGGACTTCCGGCCAGTGAAAGAACGTTTCCCATGGCACAGCCGACCACGTTTTCGGCGGCAATGTTGCTTTTGGTCTTCACGACGGGTTGCGCCACAAGTTACCGGGAGTTCACGCTCGACGATGGCACGAGCATGCGGCACGAATTCCGGCACGGCCGGCCCGCCAGCAGCCGGACGGACACCATCGAGGTGGAGGAAGCGTCGTTCGACATCCTACTCACGGACACCTTGCGCGGCCGTTATCGCTTTGAGCTGCGGACCAGCCACCCGTGTATCTCGCGGATAGGCGTTTACAGGATCGAGCCCGGGAAGCGCAGTCTGTTTTTCAGCGTGATTGCGCCGGAGGTCAAGAATGGCCTTTGGCAAGGCCTGTCCTCTCCCCGCCGTCTCACGGAAGAGAACTTCCCCTGGTCGTCTCGAATGGAAACCACGACTGAGTTGTTCCAGATCGAAATCGAGACCGAAGCGGGCAGCCGCGATCGCGTCTACCAACCGGTGTCGGTTCCCTGGGACAGCAAGTTCCGCGTCGCGGACCTGCGCCGTCACCTCCCGCCCGCGGCGGCGGCCAGGCTCACTGCCACGGTCGTTGAGCCCTGGCGGTTCGAATTCGACGGGCGCACCTGGATCAGGGGCTACGACTCGGTTGGGGGTGAAGGGCCCTTGATCGAGTATGTGCTCGATGGCGAATCCGTGGAATCCTGGAGTGAACTGGTCACATCAGGCGTGGCGGCGTTGCCGGCGGTTGGGAATGCCTCCGAGGATGCACTGGATCTGCTGCTCTCGGAAACGCGGGCGCGACTCTCGTACCGGGCGCGCGACTTCCGCTGGTCGGTGATCGAGCGCGGGCCGGGGCACGCTCTGTATGAATGGTCCCACCAAGGCTGTCCAACTTGGCCGCCCCAGCACGAGATCGCGCGGTGTGACATTGCCGGGCCGGTCGTCGTTTCCCTGCGGTACACGGTAAACACCGCGCGCACAAGACCCACCCAGGAAGGACTGGACTTCTGGCGGAGCCGGCTTCGGACGGCCACCACGGGCACTGCACCAGGCGGGGAACGACCACTCCGCGTCCAGGCTGATAGGAAAGGCGAGGCCGACAGTGTTCCGCCCGACGCTACGCTACGTGTGGCAGGCATGTGTGCATCGGCAGGAGATTGAAGGACGCCGTGAGTCACCGCAGCGGCGGTCCTCAACCCGCCCCCTTGCTGCCGGGGCTTTGCATCATGCAACCGGTCCGGCTGGGTGCCGGAATTGTGGACGAATCGCCAGCACCGGATCTCGCACGGCCAACGCCTTCCCGGGACAGAATCGGAACCCGAGGCGAGGGGCGGGCGACACAAAGGAGAGCCGCATGAGACTGAGAACCATCCTCACAGGGGCAGTTGCGGGGTGGATGCTGACCGGATGCACCGCGCCGCGGCAACCGGCGATTGAGCTTGAACCATCCGTCAGGGACCGTATTCTCGATTCCGCCCGTCAGGAAGCCGGGAACGCTACCGAGATGATCGCCATCGAGATAGGAAGTCATGGTCCAGACGTTGACGCTTGGTTCATCCGGTTCTGCAAGACGTCCGGCCCCTCGAAGATGGCAAAGCAGGTTGCGCAGTATCTCGCGAAGCTTGAGGGGCGGGAGAAGACGCTCGCGCTATTCGGCCCCTGCAGTCGCAAGACGGCCCAGGTCGCAATTGACGCACTGCGCCTGTGCAGGGGCAAGGACTTGACGAAGGTCACGTTTGTCTTCTGTGGCGAGGAGGATGATTTCGCCCGAATTAGGACGATCGATTTGGGTTTCGGGGGGAGCCTTCGTTTTGTCAGGCATCCCCAACGGGAATGATTGCCATAGCGACGATGCGGGCGTTGTTCCTTCGCTTCAGCCCCCTCACACCAGAGGACGCCTGAGCGGGGTCTGCGTGAGCTTGTACATTGGCTATGAGTAGGTTATGTTTTCAATCTGTGCTCAGGTGATGGTTTAGAGCGTTTGTAACGCGTCGGCGTCATCGGCAGGAGTTGGCGCCGCCTGAGGTCGCGGGGCGGGTTCGATTTTCAGCTCGGTCTGGAGGCGGCGGTCGAGTTCGATGGCCACGATCTGCGACAGCAGGTCATCGAGGCGACCTTCGAGGATCTGTGCCAGGTCGTGAACCGTGATGCCGTACCGGTGATCGGTGACCCGGTTCTGAGGGAAGTTGTAGGTCCGGATTTTCTCGCTGCGCTCTCCGGTTCCGACCTGTTGCCGGCGCTCGGCGGCGTTTTTCGCATCCTCCTCGGCCTGCTTCCGCTCCAGCAGGCGCGAGCGCAGCAGTCGCATGGCGATCTCGCGGTTGCGGTGCTGGGATTTCTCCTGCTGACTGGCGACCACCAGGCCGGTGGGCAAGTGCGTAATCCGCACGGCGGAGTCTGTCGTGTTGACGCTCTGGCCGCCGGGACCCTGGGAGCGGAACACGTCGATGCGCAGTTCCGCCGGGTTCACCTGGATATCAACCTCCTCAGCCTCCGGCAGCACGGCCACGGTGACCGTGGAGGTGTGAATGCGGCCGGCGGCCTCGGTGACCGGAATGCGCTGAACCCGATGTACGCCGCTCTCGTGGCACAGGTAGCGGTAGACATCTTCGCCCTGGAGTGAGAACGACACGGCGCGAATGCCGCCCAGGTCGGACTGGGACAGGTCGAGGGATTCGACCTTCCATCCGTTCTGTTCGGCGAAGTGCAGGTACATGCGGTGCAGTTCCGCGGCGAACAGGCCGGCTTCCTCGCCGCCGGCGGCCGGGCGAATTTCAACGATAATGTTACGGCCCTCGTTGGGAAGCGGAGGGACGATCAGGGAAAGCAACTCGCGTTCCAGTTTCTTGGCGGACTCCTCGAGTGCGGTGACCTCGGCCTGCACGACCTTGAGGAACTCCTCGTCGCTTTCCGAGGCGAGAAGTTCACGGTTGTCCCGCAACTCCTTTTCGGCTTTCTGCAGCCGGTTCCAGCAGTTCAGGAGCCGTGACAACCGGCGGTGTTCGCGGTTCAGCTTTTCGTAGCCGCCGGAGTCGCGCCCCGCGCCGAAGTTGAACGAGGCCATGGCCTGTTCGGTTTCCTTCAGGCGGTTCTCGGCATTGCGGATATAGGAGTCGAACTGCACCGGGGGTCTTCCCTCGACCGATGGGATGCCGTACGGGTGATGACGCAACGAACTCATGCCGCGTGCGCGGCATGAGTTCGCAACGGGAGACACGGCCGGCCATCAGGCCGGCGGAGGCGCAGGTCGTCAGGCCTGTTTGGCCTCGAGACCGTACCGGCGTCGGAAGCGGTCGACCCGCCCTTCGGTGTCCATCAGCTTCTGTTTACCCGTGAAGAACGGGTGGCACTTGGAGCAGATGCCGACCTTTGCCTCGCGTGTGGTCATCACGTCGAACTCGGCGCCGCAGGCGCACGAGATCTTGGTGCTCACGTACTTGGGATGGATGTCTTTCTTCATGATGCCGTTCTGTCCCTTAGACCAGATGATCCGGGTTGCCGTAAACCCATACTATAGCATCGGATGGAAAAAATCCGAGCCGTGCCCTCCGGGTCACTTTACCTCGGCCAGGGCAGCCTTGCGGCTGAGTCGGACCCGGCCGCGCTCGTCGATGTCGATGATCTTGACGGTCACTTGATCGCCGAGCTTGCAGATGTCCTCGACCTTGTTGACGCGATAGTCGGCCATCTCGGAGATGTGCAGCAACCCTTCGTGCCCCGGAATAATCTCGATAAAGGCCCCGAACTCCTTGACGCTCTTGACCACGCCACGGTAGACCTGGCCGATCTCGGGCTCGGCCGTGACTTCCATGACCTGACGCTTGGCGGCCTCCATGGCCGGGCCATTCACGGCAAAAATGTTGACCGTGCCGTCGTCGTTCACATCAATTTGGGCACCCGTGGAGTCCGTAATACCGCGGATGACCTTGCCGCCGGGACCGATGAGCGCGCCAATCCGTTCCGGGTTAATCTTCAGCGAGAAGATCTTGGGCGCGTGCGGGCTCATTTCCGGGCGCGCCTGAGGCATGCTTGCCTCCATGATGTCGAGGATTTGCAGGCGTGCGCCGCGGTTCATCTGCATGGCTTTGTACATCGTGTCGATATCGAGGCCGGGGATCTTGAGGTCAAGCTGGAACCCGGTGATACCCGTGCGCGTTCCGGAAACCTTGAAGTCCATGTCGCCGTAGTGGTCTTCGGCGCCGATGATGTCGACCATCAGGACCTTGCGGTCCTTCTCGCCCGTGACCAGTCCGACGGAAATCCCGGAGACGGCCCGGGCGATCGGCACACCCGCATCCATCAGCGACAGGCTGGCGCCGCAGACGCTGGCCATGGACGACGAGCCGTTCGAGGCGAGGATATCCGAGACACAGCGGACCGTGTAGGGGAAGTCCTTGGGAACCATTCCGGCAACCGAACGTTCCGCCAGCGCGCCATGCCCGATCTCACGGCGTCCGGGGCCGCTGATCCGACCGGTCTCGCCAACGCTGAAATTCGGGAAGTTGTAGTGGAGATAGAACGGTTTCTTGCCTTTGCCGCCGGTGATCACGTCGAATTCCTGCGCGTCGCCTTCGGCGCCGAGCGTGGTGGTGACCAAGGCCTGGGTCTCGCCGCGGGTGAACAGCGCGCTGCCGTGGGTGCGCGGCAGGATGCCGACTTCGCAGCTGATGGGCCGGATCTGATCGACGCTGCGTCCGTCCATGCGTTTCCCGGTGTCGAGAATGAGGCGGCGCACGGTCTGCTGCGTCACGATCTCGAAGGCAGGGCCGAAGTCCGGCGCCTTCGCCTCGGGGGTGGGGCAGAAGCGTGGCTTCAGGGCTTCTTCCATCTGTGCGGAGACGCTGTTTAGGGCCTCCTGCCGCTGTTTCTTGTCGACGATCGAGCAGGCCGCGTCCAGTTTGCCGCGGCAGTACTCTTCGACCGCGCGCAGAACGTCTTCGGAAGGCAGGTGCACAACGTACGGCTTCTTGGGCTTGTTGACCCGCGCGGCCATCTGGCGCTGGGCCTCGATCTGACGTGTGACAACGGCGTCGGCGAACAGGAAGGCGTCGCGCAAGACTTCGTCGCTGATCTCGTTGGCACAACCCTCGATCATGATCGTCTTGCCCGCCACGCCGGCGTAGACCAGGTCCAAGTCACTCTTTTCCATCTCGCTGTGCGTGGGATTGGCGACGAAACTGCCGTCGATCCGGCCGACGCGGAGCGCGCCGATGGGGCCGAGGAATGGGAGGTCCGAGACCATCAGGGCCGCGGAAGCGCCGAAAATGGCCAGCACGTCCGCTTCGTTTTCGCCGTCAGCGCTCAGCAGCATGGCCATGATCTGGACATCCTCGATATATCCTTTGGGGAAGAGGGGCCGGAGCGGCCGATCGGTCATGCGGGAGGTGAGGATCTCTTTCTCGGTGGGACGGCCTTCGCGCTTGAAGTAACCGCCAGGGAACATGCCGCTGGCGCAGAACCTCTCGCGGTAGTCGACCTGCAGCGGGAAGAAATCCAGTCCGGGTCTGGGCTTGGCCGAGCAGGCGGCAACCAGGACGACGGTTTCGCCCTGCCGAACGGTGACGGACCCGCCCGCGAGCAGCGCCAGTTTTCCGGTCTCAATGACGATGTCTCGGCCTGGCCCCAGATTGATGGTGACGTTCTCGATACTCATGAGTAGATGCTTTCCTTCAGTTGCGTGCACCGCAAGGGTGGAGAAGGGAAAGACGGACGACGTCCGGAGTGCTGTCTCAGTGACAGGGCACGATGGCACCAGGCCACGTCTTGTGGGCTGGGCGTTCCGGTGGTCGCAATGTGGGAGGGTTCAGGAGGGCCTGTGTGCGGAATTGCGGTATAAGCGTCCGTCGTTCCGTCGCGTGTCGTGATCGGGAAGACCCCACCCTGACGGGCTCTTATACCGACCGAATTCCACACACACGTCGCTGGCCAGATTGAGACCTGAAGCCGGTTCTCCGTGCTTCCCCGTGCGGTGCTCCTTGTTCTTGCTGTCCCAACCCAGGCATGGGGCCGTCCGCATCCGGGCGGGCGGCGGGCCTGGGCCAGGCGTTCAGACGAATGTCAGTGCCTCAGGCCGAGGCGCTGGATCAATTCCAGATACCGCGTGTGCGAGGTGCGGTCGAGGTAGGAGAGGTGCTTGCGGCGCCGGTTGACCATCGCCGTCAGACCACGGCGCGAACTGTGGTCCTTGCGGTTGATCTTGAGGTGTTCGGTCAGGTGCAGAATCCTCTTGGTGAGGACCGCCACCTGGACCTCGGCCGAACCCACGTCCTTCTCGGACCGGGCGAATTCCTTGATCGTCGCAGCTTTCGCTTGCTTATCCATCCCGCTTTGCTTCCTGTCCCTTGAGTGCTACGGGCGTCTCATTGTCATGGCCTGGCGGTGTCGTCAAAATGCACAAAATGGAGTCATAATCTATGCTCCCCTGGGGAGTTTGCAAGCCTGGAGTCGAAAATGATGTAATGCGTCAGCGGCTCCCGGGTGGCGTACCGCCCGGTCATACCGAGGTGAAACTGGCCACGACGCTTCCGGAGCCCGCGAGGACGCGGGCACTCCAAAGTCAGCCTCCCGTGCCAGTTCCTGGAGCGCCCGCGTCCTCGCGGGCTCCGGGGCCCCTTCCGTTTCATGGGAGTCAACGGTGGCCCTCCATCAGAGCCGCGCACAATAGTAAGCGGTCTTCCCCAATCGGCGGCTTTCGGAGAACCGCTTGTTCCCTCTCGCGGGTTGGATGGAAGGCCGCACCCCTGCAGTCCGTACTCTTGACGCCGTACCACAAATGCATCCGTACTGGTTGAAAATCACTCGAAAGCGGTCTAAAATGTCCCGACCCTGGGACGTTGCTGGTGGCCATGTAGGCACGCTGGCTGGGGATGGTTCTTGCTGCTGGGGAGATGAGGAGCGTATGGACAAGAATTTCAGGGACGCAGCGCTTGCCGCCTTCAAGCGCTCGGCAATTGAGGCGGCGGAAAAGCAGAAGACCGACGAAGAGAAGCCGCCAGAGGAGGCACCGCACGAACCGTCCCCGGCCGAGAACCCGGCGATGATGGAGACCCAGTCGCCGGTGGAAATGGTCGAGGCGCCGGAAGAGCCGGAGGCAGAGGAGCCGGAGGCGGAGGACGTGGTCCCGGCCTCGGGCAAAGGCAAGCCGCTGTCGGGCAAAGCGGGAAAAGGCGGTTCTATCCCCGCCATGAAGCGCAAGCCCGGTGGTGTGGTTCCGGCTGCCGCCAAGCCGGCCGTGGCACATAAACCCGTGCCGGCGGCTGCCAGAAGAGAGGAAGCGCCCAAGGCTCCCGTCAAGGCTGCTGCCGCGCCACCGTCCGCCCCGTCTCCCGTCGCGGTCGCGGGCACCTCGAGTTTCACGCGTAGCCGGATTGCGCCGCCCACCGCAGGCAAGGAAGGCGGCCAGCCGCTGCTCGTCGTGTCGGTCTGCCTGAACGCGATCCTGCTCGGATTGGTGATCCTGCTCCTGATTCTGCTGGGCAGCACCATGGGCCGGATTGGCTCCGCGGAAAAAAAGATCAGCGATATACAAGCCAAGACGCTCCCCAAGATGCAGGCCGATATGGAAGTGATAAAGCAGTTCTCGCTGAAGAAATTCGGGGTTTACGAGCATCCCATGAAGGGGCTGCAGGGCGTCATCGTCACCTATGACGAAACCGGCAAGAGCGTCGGAACGCCGCGCATCATGCAGATCAAGGGCGGGCAGGAGTAGACGAAGCGGAACTTAGCGCTACGCGCAACTGGGGACCATGGTCCATTGTCCATAGTCCTTGCAGCACAGTAACATGTGTAGCATTTCCGAGACGTTTCACAGAGCCTCGGCACCGCCAGGCGCCGGGGCTTTGTGTGTTTCTAGACCCGATGGATTGCGCCAGAAGCTGTGAAAAAATCAGGGAGACCGCTTGCTGACGCGCGTGGCTCGGAGTGCGGACACGCATGTCCGAGCCACGACCGTGAGGGAGTGGACGCCTCTCAAGATCGATTTTCCACACCTTCTCACCTATAAGGGAGACTGATCACGCCCCTCCCCAGGGCCGCAACCCGGGGTGACGGCGGAAATCTTACCCTTTCTCTTGCCGTGCCCCCTCTTCTCCTGTAGTTTAGGGCAGGGACAGCAAGCGGGTTTCCGCCCGTTCTCGCGAGAACTCCCAATTGACCCGATGCCGTTGGCGGCCGTTCTGTGGCACCGGTCACGATGACTTGCCCTGCTTCGCATTTGCGTGCAGCGGTGGACTCCGGAAGCTTGGAAGCGTAGAACTCGCCCCATGGTGATTGGGGCACGTGCGAAAACCGAGGTCAACCAATGAGGGTGTTCTTACCGTGAAGGTTTTCTTGGTCGACGTAAGAGACGAGAACTTCTACCGGCCCCTTCCCAAAGGTCTGGCTGGGCCTCGGCCTGACGACGGGCGTCTCCAGATCATGGCGTTCCCGCCGCTCGGGATCCAGGTTCTGGCGCCGATCCTGCGCCAGCACGGACACCAAGTGCGGATGTTCGACACCTGTCACCCGCTGATGAAGGCGTCGTGCATTGCGCAGGCGGTGAAGGACGAACCGCCCGATGTGGTCGCACTGTCCTTCCTTTCCGCCACCATCTACCCGACGGTCAAAGACCTGGCCCGCCGGTTGCGGTCGGAAGCCCCAGCGATCCCGATCATCGCCGGGGGACCGTTCGCCTCCATGAGCCCCGACCACATCCTGCGCGATTGTCCCTATATCGACTGCATCGGCGTCGGGGAAGGCGAGGAACTGCTTCCGGACTACCTGGATCACCTCGATGATCCGGGCGCCGTGGCGGGCCTTGTCTGGCGCCGCGGTGACGAGGTCGTCCGCAACGCGGCGCGCCCGCTCATCCAGGACCTGGACCAGTTCCCGTACCCGGACCGAACCAGCCTGCCGATCGACTACATCGAGTCCCTGCCCCTGGACGTTCCCGCGGTTCTCTCCTTGGACAAGTTCTGCACCATGCAGACGACCAGGGGTTGCCCTTTCTCCTGTATCTATTGCGATATCCCGGCGCTGTCCGGCGGCAAGTGGCGGTACCGTTCGGCGGCACATGTCGTGGGTGAAATGCAGCAGTTGCACGATCAGGGCTATCGCTCGATTTACCTCACCGATGACCACTTCCTGCTGAACCGCCAGCGCATTAACGACATTTGCCGCGGCATCATCGACCGCAAGCTGGAGTTTACCTGGGGCTGCGAGGGTCGGGTGGATTCGGGCGCGGCGGACCAACTGCCGATCATGAAGCAAGCGAACTGCACCAACCTCGCGTTTGGGGTCGAGTCCGGCACGCAGAAGATGCTGGACCGCCTCGGGAAGCGTCAGGACCTGGCGCAAATCGAGCGTGCCGTCAGCCAGGCGAAACAGGCCGGAATCGCCAGGGTCCACGGGTTCTTCGTGATCGGCTGTCCGGACGAGACCGCGGCGGACACCTTGGAGAGTTTCCGCTTCGCGGCGCGGCTGAAGTTGGACACGTTCGGCTTCAACCGCCTGTGCGTCTACAGGGGTACGCCGCTGTGGAAGGAGTACGTCGCGCGCGGGATCATCGATGACGCGCGGGATTGGCACAAGTGGTTCAAGTGCTCTGACATCGACCCCACCACGCTGCCCAGCGAAGTCGTCAACCGCCTGCGAATGAGAGGCTACGCGATGCTCTTCGCCCGCCGCGTGATCCAGCGTCCACTCCAGACCTATCGCCTCATCCGCACGTTCAGCCGGCACATGAAGATGACCGATATCGTGAAGATGCTCTACAGCCCGTTCCGGCGCCGCACCCTGACCCGGAAACCGGAACTCCCCGGCAGAATGATCGATGCCGGACAGGAAGCGCCCAACCGAGACACGGGTTCCAACTCGTGAGCCCGACGCCGTTTTGGCTGAGGCGCATGGCCTGGGTGACGCGTTCCAGCCGGAACAGCCGTGGCGAAACACGCGAAAGGCGGGAACGTCATGTGGCGGGTTCGTACACGGCAACGGCCATGCCGTAGTACGTGGGCACCGCATACGAGAGGAGATCCACTCTCATCGGCACGACGCTGAGCGCACCGGCGAGGATCAGGGTTTGCCAGAGCGAGTCTGTCCATGACTCCTTTAACATCTCGTCGCTGATGTCCAGGAGGCGGTCGAGGCAGTTCTCTTTCACCGCGTTGCAGTACAGAGCGTCATGTTGTGCCGCGGCGGGTGAGAAACCGAAGCGTTTGTGGTCTGGGGCGTGCGTGTGCCCCTGGTCCGCGGAGGCAATGAGCGCCACGCGTTTTCCGGAGTCGCGCGCGACGTCCGCAAGCAGGTGGCCGAAGCGCACGAGCATCTCGCGCGGCACGGCCGGACTGGGGGCGATGATGACCAGGCCCGGGCGCGGCGCGGGCAGCGGGTGCAGGGTGAACCAGAGCGGGATCATCGCGCCCCCGTCGAGCCGCAGTTCGCCATTCTCGCCGTCTGCGCGCCTGACCGGGAAGGCCGTGCCGCCTGCGGCCAGAATCGCGTCGGCCAGGGCCACGTCGCACGCGAAGCAGTCCTGAACACGCCGGCCCTGCGGCCCGCTCAGGGTCCCACCCGCGCGGGTCGCCGTGCCGACAGGGAGTGTGCCTTCCCCCGCGAACAGGGAACGGGACTCGAACAGGTTCTGTGTATGGACCAGAAACGGATCGAGCAGAATGACCGTGTCCACCCGCGCGGCTGCGAAGCGCCGTCCCGCCTCCGCCATTGCGGCTCGCGTCTCCGCCATCAAGCCGGGATCCTCCGCAACTTCGGAGACGATGCCGGGCCCGTGCGGAAGTATGGCGCCAAAGACCAGACTCATGGGGTTGGGGTCACTCCGAATGCCCCTCGACTCTAAGGAAGACCGAGAAGCCACCCAAGTGAGGCTGCCTGGGTGCCACCTTGCCGGGGCATTGCCCCCGGTCGTCAGGGTTGCCTGTAGTCCTCCTGCCAGAACCAGAGGGTCTTCTTCTCGGCAGACTTGCCCGTTCTGCTTTCATAGGTGCGGGTCACGCAGCCGCTGCTGACCCCCAGCAAGAGAACCAAGATGAGAATGCGTCCAACCAAGGACATGACAGGCCGTCCCTTCACACCACATGTGTCCCGCCCCGCAACCATTCCACGAGAACGGGACACTACTTCGCCTTGCCCACACTGACCTCGCCGATCCAGGCCAGGTTGGGTCGTTCACTGCTGCCGCACCCGACCGGCTGGACCAGGCGCAACTGGTCCGTGGTTACGGGATCGAACCGGATGGTGGTGGTGACCTGCTGCGCCGACTTGGCGTCACCGACCCCGATCGTGGTCCACGTGCCGTCCTTCATGATCTGGACCTCAATGCGCTTCGAGGGCTTCTTGTAAGCCCAGTACACCGCCACACTGCCGACCGCTTGCGGTTGCGCGAGCTGGATCTCGACCCAGTGCTCGGTGGCCGTCTCGGCCGACGCCCACGTCACCGCCGGCGAGCCGGCGCCCGCACAACCCTGGGAGTCACCGTCGTTGATCGGGCCGGCAGAGTATTCCGGAAACAGGCTGTCGACCTTCACCCGGGCGCCCAACGACGCCTGCGCCACGTTATCGGTGTCCAGAAGGGCGAATCGGATGCGAAGCCCAACGCGGTTGCGGAAGGGCGAACTGTCCGTCGCATCCAGGCCGAGTTCATGGGCCCCGTAATCGAGCGCCGGCAAGTCCAGCGTGCAGGCCAGTGTCTTGCCGTTGTCGGCAGGCTGGCAGGCGGCCTCGACACGTGCCCCGTCCAGCACCGTCGCCACCGAACCGGGCACGATCGCGCTGCCTTCGTCCGCCAGGGTAATCGCGACCTTCTTCGGTTGCGTGCCGGCCGACCCCAGTTCCACGACCGGCTGCGGCGTGACCGCTCTGCCGTCGAGGACAAGCGCGCGGACGACCGGCGCGGTCCGGTCGTCGTGGTTCAGCGATGCGGGCGGATTGACCAGGACTTTGGTGGCGCCGTCCTTGATCCGGGTCACGTCGATGCGAATGGTGCGTGTTTTTTCTTTCTGGTCGCAGTTCGCGTCCTGCCAGGCGCCGGTCGCGTCCAGGAAAAGGGTTCTCCCGGGCAGCGCCTCGATCTGCAGTGTGACGGAGGCTGACGCACGGATTTCGTAGAGGCTCCACGAGTCGTCCGCGGCCCGGGCCGGCCCGGTCACGCAGAAGGCCGCCATGATTGCCGCGAAGGTGAGCGCTGCTCGGGTTCTTCGTGTCATGGTGTCAGTTCCTCCCCAGCGTGGGCGGTGTCCGCCACTCAGAGTCCTACGGTGGCAGGTCCAGCCCCGCGTCGTTCACGACCCCATCCCAAAAGGTCGATTGCGCGTTGCCTGTTAACTGACGGTGTTCCGCCGCCAGTCCAAGACGTAACATACTGCGACGACGGGATTCGCCCAAACGGCCGCTGTCCCCCCACGTAATGCGTCAGTGGCGGGTGGAGATAGGGTCGAGGGTTGACCGGGGCTGGCGTCTAAAGTGGTCGGAGCGGTTCGCTCCGACACCCGCGGGACCGAGCTGGTCCCGCCACTTTGGCGAGCCCCCCCCCAGCCCAGCACCCGCCACTCCCATGAAACTGAAGGAGCCCGGAGCCCGCGAGGACGCGGGCGCTCCAGGGTCTGGCA
>Ga0156402_1084_pt1 | contig 34127 bp, 18 predicted proteins | sample RifOxyA3_FD_108045 | JGI IMG/M metagenome (GOLD analysis project Ga0156402, IMG submission 108045) | Lentisphaerae bacterium RIFOXYA12_64_32 | reverse complement strand
CATCGTCGCCCCCGCGGGCGCCTGCCTTCGCGGAGCCGCTACGGCAGGCATGCAAGACCCGCGGCGGCGCGAACCGGCGCGAGTAACATCAACCTATGACCGGCCGGTCCGCCGGCCGGGGGGCGCTGACGCATTACGCGTCTTCCCGCCGGCAGCGCCCCGGAATCCGGACGCGGTTTCTGCCGTACACCGCGCCAGGAAAAAACGTGGCCCCCCACGTTTTCCCCTGGCGCTGGCGTTACGCGAGGCCGTGGTTCGCTGGCGGAACGCACCCGTTCCCGATCCCGGACACGGACCGGCCACGCCGTGCCACGTGCTTTGACCCTTGACTCCAGGGCATTGGGCCGCTCGACCGGCCCCTTTTCCGGCATGGCGGGTGGGTTGCGAGAGGGGCTTCCCCTCGACGCACGACTCTCGTCCCCGAGAAACGCGGAGTCAAAACGACGGTCAGCAACACGGAGTGGCGTCACCGCAGTGTGAACTCGCCGCGGGTCGTGGCAGGAATCTGCGGGGCGGTCACGAGGATCTCGTACCTGCCGCGGACCGCATTGAGCGGCACCGGCACGCAAACCGATTCAATGCCGGTTTCGGGCGCGAACGTGCCGCCGTAGCGTGTGACCACGTTGCCGTCCGGATCGCGCACCTCGACCTCGAGCAGGACACCGCCACGCACCGGTCTGCCCACCCACCCACTCGAGACCTGGATCTGGTAGCGCAACTCCTCGCCTGTTTTCACCTTTGACGTGGCGACCTCGAGTTTGACGCGCTTCGGCCTAACGCGGTAACCGGCAATCATTTGCGCCCCGCGGCCGGGGACGTTCAGCTTCAATGCCGCGCCCGACTCGCCTTCCGCAGGCACGGGCTGCATGCTCGCCAAGTCCACAAACCAGGCGTATGGCGACGGCGGCACGGTGACCGTCACGTCCTGCGCCGTGGGCTGGTGGTTGACCACGGTCAGGAGGATGGCGTCCTGATTGCCGCGCGTGCCGACCTCGACGACATCCACGGACTCCGGTGTCTCCTGGTAATCGAGCCGTATGGCGGCGGCCAGTTCCGGCGGCAGCGCCTGGCGCAGCGCTTGGCGGTACGCGGTGACCGCAACAGGGTCGAGGGGTTTGGCCTCGACCCGGGCGGCGAGGTCCCGCTCCATGTCGACGCCCACGAAACAGATGCGGCCCTTGCCGACGCTGCGCTCCCCGGTCGGGATCAGCGCCTTGGCATCAGCGGGCGGGGTAGGCTCGACCGGGAAGCCCCACGCGATCGCCTCGCCGCGGTGCGTGGTGGTCGGCAGCCGGTCGCAGACCAGAACGCCGCCCGCGTCAATCCACGCCTTGAGCAGCGGCACCAGGTCCGCGTGCAGGTACTCGGCCTTGAGCAGGAGCAACGCCTTGTACGGGATTTGGCGCTGTTCGACGGCGACCTCTTCGTGCAGGACATCCGCATCGCCGAACTCCGCCTTGAGCGCCTGCAACAGGTACATGGGCGACTTGTACTCGTTGGCGATGGCCTGCTGTGCATCCGGAAGCAGGACCGCGAGCGGCGGGTGCACGGCCGGCATGCGGTTCAGGATCGGGCCGATACGGCGAATGGCACGCAACGCCTTTCCTGCCTCTTCCCAGCGCTCGGGTCGCGCCTGGGTACCGGTGTCCGCGACTGTGTTGATGAAGCTGTTGAGGTAGTTCGCGCCGTGCGCAATGGCGGTGTAGGCGCACTCGGCCGACGCCTCCTTCGGATTCTGCTGGAACGGCCAGTTGCGGTCGTCGAGCTCGACGTAGGAACCCCAGGGAATGCCGAGCGCCCGGGCAATGTCGCGCAGGGCGGTCATGCAGAAGCTGGCCTCGACCATGCGCACGCGCTGTGACTTGGGATAGAAGTACGGATACACGTCGAAATCGACCCAGCGCACGTACCGACTCCAGTTCAGTGTGTCTTCCTGTTGGGTGCGCGGCTTCTGGGACGCCAGCATGTTGGTGTACGTCAGCAGCAGATCGAACTGGCCTTTCTGCTCCTTGCGGATGGCCGCGCTCTGGGCATACCCTTGGCTGACGTAGGCGCCGATGAAGTCGGCAAAAGCCCAGCGCAGGAAGATGTCCGGATCGTCCGCGGCGGGCTCACGGAGTTCGACGCCGTAGCGGCGTTTGAACTCGGCTTTGCAGAACTCGCACCCGTCCATATTGCCCGGTCCGGCGTGCGGTTCATCCGTGACCTTGACGGTCATCAGGCGCGGGGTGCGGTTCGCCACCTCGACGAGCGGGACCAGGCGCTGCCGCAGTTTGTCCACGTAGGCCGGGTCGAACACGCACGGCTGCGTCTTTTCGTTGCGGCCGACGTTTTGGAAGCTGGCGTACTCGTACGTGGTGACCATGCCGCGCTGCTGCGCGTAACTCTCGGCCCAGGCGTTGAGTCGTGCGGAGTTCGCACTCCGGCCGGTGCGGAAGTTGCTGATGCCGGTGATCGCCGCGGTGTTGAACCCGTGCTCGAGAAGGTCCTCGATGCGTCCCCCGACGCCGGCCTCGTCCAGGTAGTGCCCGCCACTGCTGATGCCGACGGTCGACATGATAGGGAACACATTGGCGAGATCGAGCGGGTCGACCACGTAGCAGCGCGTCGAGGTTGAAACGGATGTGCCGTCGCCACCGGTCGCTTTGACGTTGAGCACATACTCGCCGCTGGCCAGGTTCGGCAGTGTGCCGGCGAAGCGGGCGGTGCCGTCAGCTGCTTCGGCACGCGGCACCGGCCAGCGGTACTCCGAGCGCAGGTCTGCGAACTCCGCAACCACGTCCAGCGCCGGAATCGGTGCAGTTGCCGCAGCCGCTTCTGCGGCCCGCCGAGTCCATTGGGTTGTGAACTCGACCCGGCTGCCCGGAGCGAACGTGTACTTGCTGCAGGTCCACACGATGTCGAGCCGGACGGGGTTCTGGGCCTCAACGACGAAGTCACGCCAATCGTACACCGCGCCCGCGAGGCGCTCGACGCGGAGTCGATGCGGTTCCTCACTGAGTGTGGGTGCCGGCAGGTGCGCCGTGAGAACGAACTCGCCCCCTGGCGCTGGTTGTGGCGGGTCTGTGGGCTTGCCGTCGACGAGCAGGCGCAGGTCAGTCGGGGCCGCACCGTCAGCGGCGGCCTGGAGTCGGAGTTCGCCGCCACCGAGCATCTGCAGCGGTGGCAGTGTGAGCGTCCGGAGCAAGAGGTCGCCGGTACGACCGAGCGCGTACCGCACCAGTTGCCGCATCAGGTCATCGGAGAGTGGGGACGTGAAGAAATCGCCGGTGTCCGACGCGTCCACCTTGGCCCAGGCATTGACGACCGTGACCCGGCCTTTCTCGAATGGCATGGTGACGACCAGCGGCTGGCCCTTGGTCGTCCACGGCACCTCGGCGCCGGGTTTGGGGGTCAGGGCCTGAACGGCCGCGACCTTGCCCATGCCGGCGGGGTCGAAGCCAAGGTTGAGGAAGTGATCGGGCCCGCGTTCCGGCGGCGCGCCAACCGCGACATCCTTGGCGTTGGGCGTGAAGGTCACGGGCAGGACGGCGAGCAGCGCGGTGCGCGGGTCGCGGGCATGGGTGAGCGAGGTTGGGCCGGCGAACACGAGCAGGTGCGCGCCGGAGGCCACCGCATCGGCGGTCCAGCGCGCCTGGTCCGTGGTCAGCACAAACGGGTCCACGTCCAGCATGACGATGGCGTCGTAGGCGAGCACCGCCGCGGCCGAGGTCGCAAACCCGAACAGTTCGAAGTGCAGGCCGCGGAAGAAGAGCGTGTCCGTCTCCGCCGGCGGCACCGCGGTCCGGATGGCGTCTTCGATGCCGTAGTAGCCGGCGGCGCGGTGTTTGAGGAACAACACGCGCGTGCGGCCGTCGTCCGGCCGCGCCTGGACCTGTGGCGTGTACGAGCTCTCCGACGCGTCGCGCAGAACCAGCGTGATGTCGTCCAGCAGCAGTGCGAACTCCGCATGTGTGTCGTCGACGTCGTCCAGGCGGAAGGTGATTTCGCGATAGGTGGCCTGGGTGTCTTTGAGCGTGTTCCAGATGTTGCGCAGGGCGCTGCCCTGGAGTGGGTCGACGGACACCTCGACCCACTCGTTGACCGGCAACGCGTGGCCCAACTGCTCCTGCACATTGCAGTCGCGGAACGACGTGTCGTCGCTCCGCAGGCGCACGATCAGCCCGCCGGCCGGATCGAGACCAGGGCCCGTGAGCTTGACGCGGAACCGGACCCCGGCGACATCGATGGCGCGCGGTTTCGGTTCCAGCGGCCGGGTGATGAACACAACCTCGGACTTGGCCGGATCGTTGAAACAGACTTCGCACCTGAGGACTTTGCCGCGCTCAGGGTCGTCCACGACAGCCAGCGCCTGGCGGTCGCCGCCGCCTTTGAAGTAGTCCGGCGACAGGCTGCTTTTCCAGGCCGCGACATCGCCGGCGCTGAAGTCGTCCACCAGTTGTCGGCCAGGGTCAGGCGCGGCGCCGACCGCGCCGGTCAAGGTACAGGCAAGGGCGATGACGGCCCCGAATCGCATCAACGGCATAGTGAAGTCCTCCGCAGGTTGTCAGCACGATAGCGCGTGGCAGCGCGTCGATCAAGGCGCAGCAGGGAGTTCCCAGGGCTGTTTCAAGATCTGGCGCCGCGTCTCGGAAGGCCACACCTCCGCGCACGCCTGGTAGGGGCGGCCTGTCCGCAGGCCGCCCCCCCGGCGTGGGGACACGCCGGGGGGACTCGCTGCACGCGACGGTCACGAATCTTGAAACAGCCCTGGGGAGTTCCCGGGAGGAAGACAGTGGCGCGGGACCTCCGGGGCCGCAGTGTGGCGCGTCGGTTCGTCCCGAACCGAGGTCCTCGGCCGGGGACCGGCCGGGGCACCCTGCTTCGGCGCGGGACGCACCGAGCCACAGCGGCCGCACGGCCGGCGATGCCGGATTCGCCGGACAGGTCGATTCCCCGCCTTTCTGCAGCCGTCACCCTTTGGCCGCGAGGCAGCGGACGACCTGAACGTGATTTTCGGAGGCGAGGAGTTTGTCGACGTGTTTCGGGTCGTGGGCGAAGTTCGCCAAGTGCTGCAGCAGCGGCAGGTGCGCGGTCGGGGCCAGGGCCGGGACACCGATCAGGAAGAACAGCCGGCAGGTCTTGGAGACGTCAGGGTTGAAGGCCAAGCCGGGCTTGTCGGCGATGCCGACGACCAGCACCAGGCGCCGCACCGCGGCGGAGCGCGCATGCGGCATCGCGACCCGGTCCGCGACCTGGGTCGTGATTTCGTCCTCGCGTGCCTCGACATCGTTGAGGAATTCGTCGAGGTGAGTGATCAGCGATGCCGCGGCCAAAGGCTCGGCCATGGTGCGGAGGATCGCGCGCCGGTTCGCACCCGCCAGCTCGAAGATGATGTGCTCGCGGGGTAGAAGTGCTCTGATGTCGATCATGCCGTGAGGTGCCCGACAACGCCACTGTCAGCCTTGGAGGAGATGAGGAGGTAGCGTCCGCAGTTGGGGCAGAGCCACTCCATTTCGCCGCGGCGCATGCGCCGCAAGTCCCCGAGCGGCACATTCAGGGAGCAGCCCCGGCACAGGCCGTTGGTTTCCCGCACCGCACCCAGGCCGCTGCGGCGCAGGGCGTCGTAGCGCTTCAGCGACTGTCCCGGAATGCCGCGACGCAGTTTGACAACTCTCCCCTCAAGCCGTCCGAATGCGACCGGATGCTTGCCCCTGTGCACAATGCGGGACTCTTCAAGGACGATCTCGAGTTCCTGCAACTCGATCAGGTTGGTGACGAGTTTCTCCATGGGGAGACCTCGGTGTGCGTGTGCGTGTGTCGTCCCTACTGGTTCTTGGACAAAGCAGAATGTCCGCCCGCGTGAACCGCGCGGATCGGAACCCTGAAACGACACCGCACACTGTAATTAACATACTCTCTGATATCGGGATACGCAAGTGCCGGCAGCGGATTTAGCACGGAGCTCGGGGCGTGGAGTTGGGCGCGTCTCGCCAGCATGTCCGCCATAGGCTGAGCGACGCGAGGCCGGAGATGTCGCGGTGCCAGTTCAGAATGGTTTCGCCTGACCGACAAGTACGGCGGCGGCCCTCCGCCCGCCATCCGAGCCTTGAGTTGCGTGCATGCAGAGAAGCGGGCGGGGGCCCGCCCGCGGTACGGTCGGACGGTGACGGGGCCTGGTCCGACTATTGCACAGGTCGGGTTGATGGCATTGCCTCTGCCCCCAATCGCTTCTCGCAATCCTCGTCGCCATCGCTTCTCGAAAACCAGGATTGTTGCAGAAATGGCAATCGATCGACGATTGCGAGGGCGATTGCGACAACGACTATCTGTTCGTCATTCTTCCTAGATGCCGAACTTGACACTACCGGGGGCCGGCCCGAGTGCCAGCGGACTCACTGCCGAAGGCGGCGATCGATCTTGGATTCGCCCTTGGGGGCAATGACGCAGCGCCAGAGCTGCCAGCCTGTGGGCCACTGGCGTTCGAGCAGCAGCCAGGGTCGGCCGTTGGCGTGGATGTCACTGAAAACGCCACCGCGTCGGGGGCAGTGCCAGCCGTCGGGTGGCGGCACCAGCAGGTGGAGTTGTTCGTCGTTGGCCTGGGCCAGGAATTCCTGCTCTCGGAAATCGAGTCGGGCCACGAAACGCCGCTCGTGCAAGTCATGGTAGAGGGCCGGGACTTCGGTGCCGTATACCATGATACGGGAATCGGGCCAGAATGTGTCGATGAAAGCGCAGAGGCTCTCGGCGCTGGGCGCAGGCAGGCGTGCGGCCTGGTCTGCGGCAAAGGGGTCGGCGGGGCGCCGCATTGCCGCGACCGTACAGAAGGCGAGCAGGTATGCGGTCGCGAGAACCAGCCACCGGTTGCGACGCCAGTCGAGGACCAGGCAGGGGAGGGTGAGGCCGAGCAGGCCCAGCCCGAGGGGCAGCAGTGAGGTCCCGGGCGCCGGGGCCTGTGCGGCGCCCATCAGGGCCCTGGCGAGGCTGGCGGCCGCCAGGCCCGCGAGCAGGCAGAAGCTCGGTCGCCGCAGCGATCCGTGGAGGCAGAGCAGCCAGGCGAGGGCGCCACCCAGAACCAGTACCGACGTCTGCTTCAGGGTTCCGGTCAGGCCGATGCGGAGTTCGCCGGCCGTGGCGCCGCGCCAGGCGGCGGCGGGGCAGCGGAATGCGAACCCCACATCGCCCATGATCAGCCAGTTCCAAAGCAACCAGAGAGCGACGCAGTAGCATAGCGGTGTCCACAGCAACCAGCCCAGGCCGTCGACGCACGGTGTCGGGGAGTTGGCACAGCGGCGTTCCTGGATCCCCAGGGTTGCCATCAGGGTCGCGGCGAAGGCGATGCCGACCAGGCCGCAGAACACCAGCAATCCGGCGCAGAGCGCGCAGACGATGGCATCGCGCAACTGCCGGTCACGGTTCCAGCGCAGCAGGTGCTTGACGGCATAGCAGAGCGGCACGACCGCGATCCAATTCGGGTCCAGCGCCATGAATGCGGCCCGCAGATCCGGGGCGAGGAAGGCGAAGCCGAGGCAGGCGGCGGCCAGCCAGGCGCGTCGTGGCCGTTCCGGAATGGTCAGGAAACAGGCCAGCGCCCACACTTGGCAGCAGGCCACGAGAAGCCGCTCGCCGCTGATCCCGACCCATCCGCCGGCCACTTTGGCGGCGACCAGGCTCAGCGTTGGCAACGGCGGGAACTCGAACGATCCGATCAGCGCTTGTCGGCCCCAGTTCAGGCCGCCGAGGAGCGCGTCGGCAATGCGTCCATGGGTGAGCGCGGCTGCCGTCGGGGTGAACGGCAGGAGCAGTCGAATGGCGACCAGCACGGCCACGAAGCAGGTCCACGCGACGACGGCGGAAAGGTTGGCCCCGTCGTCGTGCCGCGGATCGGTGTCCGCGGGCGCCAGATCTGTGATGTGACTTGGGTCTGTCATGTCGAAAAGATCGGTCCGATCCCGGTCATTTCTTCACCCCGACGCCGTGGCCTGCGGGTCGGCAAAGTGCGCGGTCTTGTCCCAGTGATGCGGGTTCAGCAACAGTTGTACCAGGCCGCGCCAGGCGCCCAAGCTCATGAGTACCCAGTAGATGGGCATGAGCAGTCCGTGCTTGGCGAGGTCGCCGAAACCGCGTCGTACGCAGGCGATGGCGGCGGTGTACGCGAAAATGAAATTGCCGACGAACAGGCACAGTGCGCCCATGGCGAAGATGGGACCCGGGAAGAACTCGCTCAGGCCCTGGGGGCGGGCCACCAGCCACAGGACAGCCAGGAACCAGTACAGTGGGCTGATGAGCTGACACAGGGGCGTGCCGCCGACCAGGAGGTGAAAGTGCAGGGCGTGCGTGAAGCCCATGCGTCGCAGCAACCGCAGTGGCGCACGGTTGTGGATCAGGTAGGTCTGGATGTAGCCTTTGACCCAGCGCGAGCGTTGGCGGATCCAGTAGCGCAGGTCGGGGCAGGCCTGTTCCCAGGTGGTTGAGTCCAGGATCCGGGTCTGCCAGCCTTCGGCGAACAGGCGTATGCCCAGGTCGCAGTCCTCGGTGACGTTGAACTCGTCCCAGCCGCCCAGGTCTTTGAGCACGGCGACACGGAAGTGGTTGGACGTGCCGCCCAGCGGGATCGGGGCCTGGAGCCGGTCCAGGCCGGGCAGGCAGAGGTCGAACCAAGTCGCATACTCCGCCGTGAAGCAGCGGGTGAGGAAGTTCCGGCGCGAGTTGTAGAAGTTCAGCTTGGCCTGGATGCAGGCCACATGCCGCGAGACCGACGCGAAAGCCCAGGCCGCTTTCTTCAACTGATCGGGCTCGGGTTGGTCTTCCGCGTCATAGATGACCAGCAACTGGGCGTTGCAGTTCTGCAGGCCGACGTTGCAGGCCTTGGGCTTGGTGCGCGGTTGCGACACGGGAATGGGCCAGATCACGAACGGCGGTCGGAGGTCGAGTGCGCGTGCGGCGGCCATGGTTTCGTCGTCGTCCGCCTCGACGAGCAGGCGGATTTCGAGCCGGTCTTTCGGGTAGTCGAGCCGGCTCAGGCCGGCGACCAGGCGCGGCAGCACGTCGGCCTCGTGGTAGAGCGGTACGAGCACCACATAGGTTGGCCACTGTTCCGCTGCGGCGGGGGGGTGCGCCAACTGCTCGGGCGTGAAACGCAGGTCGCGCGCCTGGCGCATGGACAGATCGATGAGCCAGTACCGGTAGACCGTGGTGACCAGGTAGAAGACGGAAAGCACGATATTGATGACGAGCAGTTCAATGCGCCAGCTCACGAATGCGGCGGCGGCCAGCAACACGACCGCGCCGATCAGCGCGTAGCGCTGCCACGGCATCAAGGTGCGCTGGGCCTGGGGGAAGCCACGCGGCGAATACGGGTCTGGGGGAGCGCCCGGCAGACGCGGCTTCCCGAGTTCCTCGAATGGTGTTGGTGTGGTTTCGGGCATCGGACAACATGGCGCATGCGGGGGCCGGGCGCAACTCATGGCCCGCGGAAGAATAACCGACCTGTGCAAGCAGCGGTCCAAGCCCCGTCACCTTGCGACCGTACCGCGGGCGGCCCTCCGCCCGCTTCACGGCACGCACGTGGCGCAAGGCTCGGATGGCGGGCGGAGGGCCGCCCGCGGTACGGTCGGAAAGCCGGGCCGTTTTGGGCTGGCACCGTGCGCTGCCCGGCTTCGCTCCGCCGCTTGCGCGGACCCTCAGGGCGGTGACGTGTTCTCAGTGGCGGCGGCGAGGGCTGCTTCGACCTGCCGGCAGAGCCACTCGCGGCCTGCATTGTCGGGCGTGGCCAGGGAACAGCCGCCGCCGGCCTGAAGGAATCGGGCTTCGAAGCCTGGCGCGTCACCGTTCTCCTGCACCGTCCGCGAGTACGTGTCCACGACGGGAATTCCGAGTCGGAACGCGAGCTCTTTGGTGAGCAGTGCGGCCAGGCGTATGTCATGGCGGTCTATCCCCGGCAGCGGCGGCAGAGTGACGAGCACCGGCACGGCGCCGGCGGCGTGCGCCGCCTGGGCGAGGAAAAGCAGGTGCAGGGCCATCTCCTCCGGCTTCATGGCGGCACGGAGTTCGCAGGCGCCCACAGCACACACCAGCACGGTCGGGTGCACGGCCAGCGCACGGGGCAGCACGGCGAACTTGCGGAGTTCGCCCACGGCGCCGTCCGTGCCGTCAAAGACGGAGAAACGGGTGACGGCGTTCGTTCCGGGTTTGGAGAGGCATTGCTCGGGCAACAGGTCGGCGTCGGGCCCGGTCGAGATGGCCCAGAAGTCGTCCAGGATGGCGACGGTGCGCGTCTCGGCGGTGTTTGCCGGAGGTTGGCCGGTGCGGGTGGATGGCGGGGCCGGAAGCAGCGGTGCGAGCGGGTTGGAGAGCAACACGGCGTGGTCCCCGTCCGTTCGCAGGGAGCGTTGCAGGGCCTGCAGTCCGCCGAGATCATCTCCGGGCCTGATGAGGCGCACGCAGACCGGGGGCAGCAGCGGGGTATCCTGGACTGCCAAGTCCAGTTCCACTCGTGCCACCTTCTCGTTCAGCGTCAGGTTCAGCGGTAGCCGTCCGGTGTCTTTCGGCAGGGGAACGGTCTGGCGGTCGAGGACGTTGCCGGCCGCGTCCTTCTGCGTCTGGCGCAAGAGGACGAGCGGGACCAACTGCGCGGCGTTCTCGCCCGGCAAGGCGGCTTCGATGTCGGCGCACAGCGGCCGGTCGGCCGGCAGCACGGTGGGAAGGTGGCGGACACTGAGTTCGGCCCGGATCAGGGCCGGGGGCAGCCAGATACGCCGCGGCGGCAGATTGAACTCAGTGGCGGCGCCGGCGGCCGTGCGAGTCAGCGACAGGGCGGGGAGACCGTTGCCGGCGACCGCCTCGACAACGTCGTTGGGGATGCCATCCCGAATTCGGTCGCCGATTCGCAGCGTGTATTTCATGGCCGCTGCGGAGGCTGGGTCGACACCCAGGGCATCGACCGTAAAGACAAGGAAGTCCTGGGCCGGTTCGACGGTGCGCAAGCGTGCGAGTTGGCGGAAGCGCAGCCCGATGCCGGGGCCGCCGTCCTTGCGTTCCATAAGAACAGCTTCAAGATAGTCCGCGTCGTACAGGCGTTCCGGCGGCAGGGGCTTGGGTTCGGCATTCGGCTCGGAGTAGAGGAGTTGCGGGATAGGTTCGTCCTGGCCTTGGAAGGCGAACAGGTCAAGGCGGTGGAACCCGGTCGCCAGGCGCGTGGCCGGGCTCATGCGGGCGCCGCTGGCCAGGCGACGACCGTTCTTCCAGTCGGCCGCGGGGGTTCCGTCCAGGAAGAAGAACCACGCGACGGTGTCCTGGTCGGCGCCGAAACGCAGTTCGGTATCCGCGTTCACCAGCAGGTCTGCGTTCCAGTGCAGGATGGCGGTGGTGCGGCCGGGCGGCGAACTCCAGGCAGCCATGGGCAGGGCGCCGCTGAAGCTCTGCATGTCGCGGCTGGCGAACAGCAGGTCGCGCAACGACCCGATCATGCGCAGGACTTCCTCGGACGTGAAGGGGCGCGTCGTCAGCTTGCGCAGGGCCCGGCGCAGGCACACCGGCTTGCGCTCCGCGGCTGGGACGGGAAGCGGGACTTCGGCGCCGGGCAGCAGGTACACCTCGAGCGGCAGCTGGGATTTCTTCTCGGTGTCGAAAGGGCCCCGGCCTTGCCAGGGGACGAGGCACTCGACGGCCACGAGCTGATCCCGCAGGAAGACGGGGGAACACGGAACCTGATCGCCTTGTGACAGGAACGCGGCGGCGGCGCGGCACTCGGGTGGGCACCCGGCGGGCAGGTCGATGCGCAGCAGATGGTTTCGGCGGCTGGCCGGTGCGATTCGGAGCCGGATGTTCGCGACCGGGAGGCGCCATTCGGCCGGCGGCGGCACCGTGGTTTCCACGGCGGCCGGCAGTGCCTGAGTCAGGCAGAAAAGCAGCGCCAGGCAGAGTACAGCGTGCAGAGTGTTCAGTGTTCGGTGTTCAGTGTTCAGGCGCAGGCACTGAGTGGGGCGTTGTCGCCGAGCCGGTCGAAAAGAACCCGTCGTGGATGCCGGGACCCACCTGTTTGTAGTGGGCTCGCAGTGCGCGCAACGAAGTGGAGTGCCAAGAGCCCATCCGGCGTGTCGCGGCGAAGTTTCTGAACGAAGTCGGGCGTATTGCGACGGCGGGGTGCGGGGATGGTGTCTTGCCCGGCGGTCCGCCGCCGGGACTGCGACACCACTACGAGCGGGAGTGCCCGCCTCCTGCCCCTCGCCTGTCGCCTTCCGTGGCTTCGGCGGGCAAGCTGCCGGCGCTCCAGGTGCTGGGTCCAGTCTGGTGTCGAGATAACAGAGTCGCAAATGTTTCGGGATTAACAAGTTATACACGATATTGGAGGGCGAATTCGTGGCCTGCGGGTCTGGTGGAGCGCGCTACTCGTCCTTCTCCACGTGGTATGAGATCTGGAACGTGCTGGTGATGCGGGTGATTTCGTCAATCGTCGTCAGGCCGAGCGCAACCTTCTCCCAGCCGTCCTCGCGCAGGGTGTACATGCCGCGTTTGATCGCCGCCTTGCGCAGTTCGCTGGTCTGCGTGTGCGCCGAGACCATGTCCTGTATCTCCTCGTCCAAGAGGAAGAACTCGTAGATGGCGACCCGGCCCCGGTAGCCGGTGTGGTCGCACTCCATGCAGCCCTTGCCCTTCCAGGCTTTCACGTCCTCGACGGGAATATCCATGTGCTGGGCGATTTCGGAGTGGAGGCGCCGGGAGATGTCCGTCTGCTCGTACTTGCAGTGCGGGCAGATGCGCCGGACCAGGCGTTGCGCCAGGCTGGCGACCAGTGCGGAGGCGACCAGGTACGGCTCGATACCCATGTCGACGAGCCGGTTGACCGCGCCGACCGAGTCGTTGGTGTGCAGGGTACTGAGGACCAGGTGGCCGGTGAGCGCGGCGCGGATGGCGATTTCGGCGGTCTCGCCGTCGCGGATTTCACCCACCAGGATGATGTCCGGGTCGTGACGCAGGATGGAGCGCAGTCCGCTGGCAAAGGTCAGGCCGATGTCTGACTTCATCTGGATCTGCGAGGTACCCTCCAACTCGTACTCGACCGGGTCCTCGACCGTGATGATCTTGCGGTCGGGGTTGGTGTTGCGGACCTGGGCCAGCGCGGCGTACAGCGTGGTGGTCTTGCCGCTGCCCGTGGGGCCGGTCACCAGAACGATGCCGTGCGGCAGGTGAACGAGCTGGCGCAGGATCGCCTCGTGCCCCTTGCCCAGGCCGAGTTGCGACATCTCCAGAAAGATGGCCTCGCGGTTCAGAATGCGCAGGCACATGGTCTCGCCGAACCGGGTGGGCAAAATCGATACGCGCAGGTCGAACTCTTCCTCCCCGACATTGACGCGGATGCGGCCGTCGTGCGGCAGGCGCCGCTCCGCAATGTTTAGCCCGGCCATGATCTTCATGCGCGAGATGATGGCGTCGTGCAGGTCGAGCATGCCGGGCGGGGTGGGAATGGTGCGCAGCATGCCGTCGATACGGTACCGGACACGGCACTGTTCCTTGAACGGCTCGATGTGGATGTCCGTCGTGCCCTGGTGCACCGCCTCGATCAAGATCTGGTTGACGAGACGGATGATCGAGGCCTCTTCATCCTCGCCGCCGGCACCCTGCAGGTCCTGCCCGTCGGTGTCGTCATACATCAGTGTTGCGGCCCGCTGCGTCGTGCGTTCCTGCCGGAGCTGCAGCACCATTTCCGCGCCCAGGCCATAGAGCTTCTTGAGCGTGGAGTTGACCTCGGTCGGGGTGGCCAGGACCGGCTCCATGCGCATGCCGAGGAGCAGGCGCAAGTTCTCACGGTCGCGGACGCTGGGCGGGCTGCAGAACGCGGCAGTCAGGGTGCCGCGCTCCAGGGAAAGCGGCACCAGCCGGTAGTGGAGCGCTACCTTGGCCGGCACCTTCTGCTTGAGTTCGTCGGGGATGTCGCGCGGGCCCAGAATCATGAACGGCAGGCCGGTGCACTCGCTGAGGGCTCGAAACACCGCTTCCTGCGAGGTGAAACCCAGGTCCAGGACCGCCTGGTGCGGCGGCACGCCGGCACGCCGAATGCGGCGCCGGCATTGATCGGCCTGATCCTCGTTGAGGTGGCCCTGGCCGACCAGAATGGCGAGCAAGTCCTGCCCTGCGGCTTCGACCGGACCAGCGGAGTTTTCTTGGGAAGTCATAGCGGAGGTTTCAGGTTTCGGGTTTCAGGAAGGAAGATTCTCGACCTGTGCGGGTAAGCCGGGCCACGGCACCGTTCGTAGTGGTGTCGCAGTCCCGGCGGTTGTCCGCCGGGCAAGACACCATCCCCACGCCACGCCGCCGCAACACGCCAGATGGGCTCTTGGCGCTCCACTTCGTTCCGCGCACTGCGAGCCCACTACGAACAGGCGCATCCTGTCGCTCATGGCGGGGCCTCTCTCACTCCAGGACCAGTCTCTTCTGTTCGCCGAACGCGATCTTCTGTTTCTTGCCACTCGCGTCCATGACCTCGACACCGGTTTCGTTGAAGTCGACGACTTTCAGGCCGCCGATCTCGCCGCCTTTGCGGACAAACTCCATTTTCTCCTGCTTCGCGACCGGGTCCTGCGTCTGCACCAGGGCGACCTTCTCGCCCGAGGTCGTGGTCATGGTGCCGCGGTACTCCACCAGCCGCACGACCTGCGGCTTGGGCGGCGGGGGTTTGGGTTTTTCGACCGGTGGTTTGGGGTCTGTCTTCGGCACCGTCGCGAAGGGGCGCGGTTTCGGCTCTTCTTTCGGCGGCGCCGTCGTGGTCTCGTCCTTTCTCTGCCATGGCTTGAACCGTTTCTTGGGCGCCATGCCTTCGACCGTCAGCGAGAAGGGGTTCTTTTCGCCAGCCAGGTCGGGCGGCGGCGGCTCGTTCAGGAACGCCAATGCGGCCTGGCCGAGCAGTGAATGGCCCGGCGGCGCTTCCTTCTTTGATACCACATCGCCGACACGTTGCCCGAACCCGGCCAGCCACAGCACCAGCACGGTCAGCAGCAGTGCGAACGTGGCCCAGAACAGGAGCTTCTCCCATTCCGCGGTGATCTGCTTCATGTACCGTTTCATGGCCGTTACCCAATCTTCACAGAGAGCTCCGAGGCTTCTGCTTCACGTATCCACGCGCGTTTTCTCCGCCGCCGCCACACGGCTCAGGCGCCGGGCGGCAGAAGCTTCATCTCTGTTTGTCTCTGGATCGGCGGCGCATCCGAATGGAGTCGGAAGAAGGCGCTGCATTCGATGTTAACGATCACCCGGCCCACTCGCAGGACCCCATCGTCGTCCGGCCGTTTCAAGGATGGATTCTCCGTGGTCAGCTCCAAGTACGAGACGGGATAGAACTTTCCGGCGGCGTGCAGGGCGCGCAGGAATTCGCAGAAGTCGTTCATCTCGCCAATCAGCGTCATACGGATCGGCATTTCCAGCAAGTAGGGTTCTTTATCTTTCAGGTCCAGGTAGTACGCCTTGACGGGGAGTACGGTGAGTTTCGAGGCCTGGCGCTTCCCCGTGTCGGTCGAGATGGTGACCTTGGCGTCCTTCATGGGCCGCAGGCGGTTCGCTCCCGCCAGCTTGAGCACTTCGTCCAGGGTCCAGATCTGGAGCAGGAGCTGGTAGGTGGACGTCGAGGACGTGTTTTCGCCGAGGCCGAGCAATTCTTCGGCCAGGATGATGTCGTCGGCGCGCAACTTGCGTTCGAGCTGGTTGAACTCCTCCTGGTAGTCGAGGCGCGAGACTTCGCGCACGAAATCCTCCGAGGTGCCGAAGAACTCCTTGATGCGACCGTCGAACATGGAGGTGGAGGAGCGCAGGACGGCGTCGGCGCGGTTGCGGACGCCGATGGCGGTCCTGGGGTCGGTCTCCTGCTTGCCTTTGGGGCCTTCGAGTCGGCGCTGGGTTTCATCGAGCAGCCGGGTGAGTCGCTCCGAATCCAGGGGCCAACCGGTCTTCTCAAGGTCGCTTTGCAGCGTCGTCATGGCTTCCCGTGCGTTGGCGACCTCTTGCGCCCTGGGCCGGAGGATGAACAGGTACACGGCCAGCGCCGCGGCCAGGAACAGGATCACGCACGCGGCCAGGTTCTTGTGTTGTTGAGGCCAGGCTGCCACGGTCTGCTACTCGGCTTTCTGGGGCGGGTTGACGTCCACCTGGGCAAACGGCATTCGGAACGTAAACGCCTTGTACTTCTTTTCTGGCTGCGTCTTGAACAGGGCCAGCCACGGCTCGAAGATGTCCTCGCGCCCGGCGCGTTCGGTTTCCGGCAACAGGTCGACGCCCCCGAACAGGTCCGAGGCGTTGAGTTTCTTGACGATTTCGCGCACGGGTTCGTAGGGCTTCTCGGTGAGGTACGGCGTATACCCGGCCGCAATCAGCGAGTATGACTGGGGGATGTCATCCACAAGCGTGGCGTTGCCGAACGTGGGTGGAGGCACGGTGTCGCCGAGACTCGCGGGGCGACCACCGAGCCCACCCATGGACGGCTTGCTGGCGGACGGTTGGACGGGGGCCGGCTTGCCGTCGCCGGTCTCGTAGCTCGTCTCATCCGCAAGGTAGATGAACCAATCCCCTGCGCCGCGGGCATCCCTCAATGCCTGGATGGTTTCGAGGAACCGGTGTGCCCGGTTCCCTTTTTCCACAAAGGGGATCAGCATGCGTTCGCAGTGCCGGATTCCGGCCGTGGCATCCGTCAGGCCCGGTATGATGCCTTGGCAGCGCTGCAGTTCCTCCATCTGTTTCTCAATCCAAGCATGTTCGGTGCCCAGTCGCTGGTAGTATTGAACCATCAGTCCGGCGAGAAGCAGTCCCAGCGCGGCCATGGCCGCTGCCAGGTAGCCGAATCGGCGTTCGCGTTGGCGGACCCAGCGGATTTCCGGCGGGCACAGGGAGATGACGACGTGGGCCTGTCTCAGGCCTTGCAGCGCCAGGCCGTAAGCGGTGACACTGGCCGGGTCGGGTGGCCGGCCGTCGCCCAGGACAGGGCCAAACACCTCGGCTGCACAGCCGTAGGTGCGGGCCAGGAACTCGTCCAGGCCGATCAGCTTGGCGCCGCCGCCACACAGCCAGACCTTGGCGAACATCTTGTTGGCCAGTTCCGGGCGTTCCTGGGCGCGCCAGTGTTCGACCGCGGTGCGCAGTTCGGTTTCGAGCTGGCGCGCCGTCTGGACCAGTGGCGACTCGGTGTCGGTCGGGTTCAGCCGGCACTCAAGTTTCAGCTTCTCGACTTCGCGCTCCGGCCGGTTCAATTGCCGGGCCAGCGCCTGGGTGACCTTGTTGCCGCCGAACAGCAGGCTGCCGACGAAAAGGATCTGCCCGCCCGCGACGATCAGGGCGGTCGAGTTCTCCGCGCCGATGTCCAGAAGCAGGATTGGCTGCTCGACGGGGACCGCCTCCGGGTGCAGGTGGAAGAACGCCGCGGCAATGGCCGTGCCGCTCATGTTCAGGCCGGCCAGGCGCAACCCCGCGCTCGTCAGCGTATCGGTGGTTTCCCGCACCGCGGAGTCGCGGCAGATCCCGATCAGCACCGGGTTCTTGCGCCCGAACTTCGGCGCCATGACATGGTAGTCGTGGATCAGGCTGTGTTCGGAGAGTCCGCCGAGCTGCCGTGTCTCGAAGGCGACCATCTCCTCGAGCCCGGCCGGATCACCGGCGGGGAAGTCGCTGACCTGCGTGGTGGTCAGGTACTGGGGCAGGCCGATGATGAGGTCTTCCTTCGCCCAGCCCATCTGCTCGACCCAGGCGGCAATGCTTCCGTGCAACTCGCTCTCGCCCAGGATGCCTTCGCCCCGGGTGTCGAGCGAGCCGCTGCCGGCAAGGACCAGTTGCTTGCCCTGCATCGTCAGGGCCACAGCCTTGACGGCTGCCTGGCCGATGTCGAGTCCGACCACAAGTCTTTTTCTGAACGAGGACATGAATTGAGGTCTTTAGCTTGTCTTTCCTGCCCGGATCGTTCGGGCTGTCTATTCACGACCTGTGCGAGTGAACGCACGGTGGCTCGGCGCGTCCCGCGCCGAAGCTGCCCGGGCCAAGGCGGATCTCCGGATGAGAGCCTCGGGCCGGGACGGCCCCGAGGCACCCTGCTGCGGTCCCGGAGGTCCCGCGCCACTGCGCTACAGCGCCACTCACTTCGCCGCGGCGGGTTCCAGCGCCTGCTGGAACTCGCCGGACGGGCCGATCACCGTCGCGGTCACGAAAATCAGCAGGTGCTCCGGCTTGGTTTCCGTGGTGGCGTGCTTGAACAGCCAGCCGAAAATCGGAATGTCGCCCAGCCACGGGACCTTGGACTCGCCGTGCTCCTCCGAGTTGTACAGCATGCCGCCGAGCACGACGGTCTCGCCGCTGTTCACCACCACGGTGGTCTGAACACTGCTCTCGTTGACCTTTGGCAGGCGTATCAAGGCCGTCGAGTTGTCCGTTGTGGTGTTGCCGCTGTCACTGCTGCTGCTGCCGTCACCCGCGGTGGTGTAGTTCTCCCAACCGGCGAAATCCGTGATGATCGGCGCCAGGGCCAGCATGACGGTCCGCCCGTCGTTGCCGACATTGACCTGCACATCGAGTGTCACTCCCAGTTCGAGTTCCGTCGGAGTGCCGCTCGGAACCACCGTCGTCGTCGTCGATGTGGTGTTGGACACGCCGGCGACGTCATACTCCTCGAAATAGTACATCAACTGGCCGCGGCGCAGCCGGGCGCGCTGATTGTTCACCACCGTAACTCGCGGCGCGCTCAGGGTCTTGGATTTCCCCTCTTCCTTCAACGCGTGCATCACCGCTTTGTAGGTGTGGTTGCCCAGGATGCCCGTGACCGTGATGTTGCCGCCCGTGGCCGCATTCGCGAAGGCCTTGGGAAGCGACTCGGCATCCATGGTCAGAATCTCGGCTTTGGCATCCGCACTCTTGCCCTCGAGTGAGAACTCGGGCACGTCAAACCCGAACTCGAGCAGGTCGGTGTCGCGGATGGTGACAAAGCGCGCCTCGATCAGGACCTGCTTGGGGGCCAGGTCGAACTCGCGGATGAGTTCCTCGGCCAGGCGCAGGTTCTCGATGGAATTGCGGATGATGACCACGTTGCGGTCCCGGTACACCTGGTACGTCGAGCCGTCCGGGCCGTCGGCCAGGAAGGTGGCCAAGGCCTGCTCGAGTCCTGAATTGCCGCTGCCTCCCCCGCCGCTGCCACTCCCGCTGCCGCTCAAGGCCGCAAAGGCACTGTCCACGCCGGATGACCCGCTGCCGCTGATCCGCGATGAGAGCGAGCTCCCGCCTCCCCCTCCGCCGCCGCTCAATTGCGGCAGAAGGCCCTGGCGCAGCGAGTAGACGCGCGTCTCGAGCTTCGGACCGCTGCCCGGCGGCTCCGCGCTCTGCGTCACCCAGACGGTATTGGCGCCGAGGTGGAAGGCCACGCCCATGTTGCGGGCGATGTAGCTCAGCAACTCGCTCAGAGGCACGTCCTTGACGTTGACCGTGATCCGCTGCTGCTCGGTCAGCGCCTGGTCGGCCACGATGTTCAGTCCGTCAATCTCGCTCAAGGCCTGGACAATATCTTTCACCCCGGCGTTCTGGAGCCGCATGGTGACCTTGCGTTTCACCAGTTCCTCCATGGGGCCGGGCGGATACTCGCGTGGCGTGGCGTCACCCGCAATGGTGACCGTGCGGCCGTAGGCCTCGGGCAGAACGAACCGTTGCTGGACTTCGAGCAGTGCCTGTTTGGCGGACTGCTCCTGGCCCTGCTTGACGTCGAGTTGGGCGCGGCGGTGCCCGATCTCCGCGGCGAGGCGCTGCGTGTCCTGCGGAAATACGCCCTGTTCCTGGAGCGGCCCGATCGCCAGTTCAGCCTCGTCGAGCCGGCCCATCTTGACCAGCATTTCAGCCTCGAGCAGCTTCTGGTTCGCGGCACGCAGATTGTCCACCCGCTGTTTGGCGCGAAAGGCTTCGGTCGCTGTGTGCTCGCCCGCCTGCTTCTGGCGCTTCTCGGCCAGTTGCCTGTTGATGTCGGTGCTGAGGGCGGCAACCCTCTGCTCCTCGATGCCGATCCCGATCAGGGACGACAGAATCTCCTGGGCTTTCTCGAGCTCGCCCTCACGCGCCAGGTCCTCGGCCAGCGCCAGGCGCTGCTCCGGTACGGAAAGCTGCTGCTCCAGGTTCCGCGCCGCCGCGTCCTGCTGCTTGCCCAGCGCCGTGCCCTGCCAGATGTGCCGGCACCCGGTCGCCGACAGGGCAAGAACGATCACGCCAACGCCGATCACCAACCTCTGCAACATATTCACGAGCATCTCCCGCGTCCTCGAAAACCCCGCGAACTACGGGGTCCAGACCCCTTGTTCCCATTGGTTCCTGCTGAGGAAATAGTTTCCAGCGTAGGCGATATTCAGGACCGGTGCGTTCAACGGGTCGTTGTTCCGTTTGTTCTTGTTCAAGTGCCAGCTGCAGCGCAGGACTGGGAACAGCGTGGGGTCGTAGCCCTCCCCATCCGCATGGAAACTTTCTCCACCGCGTTTGAGCTGAGCGTTTTTCACCTCACCCCAGGAATTCCCGGGCGGCATGGACACTACACCCCAACTGCATGCCATGTCCGAGAACTCGTAGAAGTAGCTGACGTTGGTCACCGTGGGGTCGTTCGCGAGTCTGTGCACGCCCACCTTCGGAGTGGTAGCGGCGGCGTCGAGCGGTCGGTCGTAGGCCTCCGGGTACTGTCCGTCCGGTCGGGACAGCCACTGGTCCGGCGTGACCGTATCTTTGTTCTCATCGTCCGGGCAGTGATACACGTCCGGGCCGAGTTTGGGCAGCGTCGTGATCCACGGCGACATCTGGTCTTCGTTCTCGTCCCGGTAGATGATTAGCGCGGTGCCGATCTGCTTCATGTTGTTCATGCAGTCGGTCTGATGCGCTTTGTCCTTGGCCTTGGCCAGGACGGGCAACATCATGCCTGCGAGCAGTGCGATGATCGCAATGACCACCAGCAACTCGACGAGCGTGAAGCGTGAAGCCAGGGGCGCCTTGGCTCGGTTCGGTGCCCCGAGCCTGTCGGAGGGCTTGGTTTGTACGAACATTTTTCTCTTCATAATGCCCTTCCGCCCCCCCCTTGAAACCCTCGAGTCTAGGAAACCTACAGCCTCGCCGGTGCTTTCACAACCCATTCCGCGCCCGCACAGGCACAAAAGTACACGTCAATAAGATATAACGCACCACCGGGTTGGTTTATTGAACCGCGCCGGGGAAAAAGCACGGAGCACGGAGCACAGAGCGCGGAGCGGGGGGAGCGGGGGGAGCGGGGGCTGGTGGATTGGACGGCGCGCTCAGAGTCTGCCCGCCGACATTTTCGCCACGGCCATTGCCCGCTGCAAGAGCCAAGCTGCCGCGTGCAGCGCGGCCACTACGGCCAAGAAAGCAAGTTCGATCGGCTGTAGCGGCGGCTGTGCTGGCCGATCCCCAACCCTCACCCGGAACCGAGGGGTGCCGGTGCGGGTCCTATACAGTGAAGGCCACGGGAAACGTGTGACGGGTTGCACCCGACACAAACAGATACGGTACGCGGCGGAAGGAGGAGTGTGATGAAAACGCTCGCCAGAGGACAAGGCGGATCGTGCCCGAAGCGTGACGGATGCCACGTGGATCGAAGCGTTTTCACGCTGATCGAATTGCTGGTCGTTATTGCGATCATTGCGATTCTGGCGTCGATTCTGCTCCCGTCGCTGCGTCAGGCGCAAGATCGGGCCCATGCCAGCGCCTGCCTGTCGAACATCAAACAACTGGGCACGGGACTGAGTTTGTACGTGCAGGAGAGTGACCTGTTCTTCCCCACCGCGACAGCGGCGCCGGGTGGCGCCCGGGTTACGACACTTGGGTGTGGCAACAAGGGCTGGTGCGACAACAAGAACCGGACCGGTTCGCCGGGGCCTGTCCGGAACGGCTACGTGCACTGGCTGGTCAACGACTATGTCTCGAACTGGGACGTCTGGAAGTGCCCGGGTATGCGCACCACCGTCACCCCCAACACGGCGGACCAGAGCTCGTATCTCAGCAGTCTGGTGATTTTCAACGCGTCATCCCTTCCAAACGACTACCTGCCCCTCGAAGGGTGCAAGGAAACCGCGCTGCGGGTCAGCCCGGACGTCGTGCCCTTGTGGCAGGATGCCGTGACTTGGTACGAGCCGGGCGCGGCGGCCAATATGTGGCGTTCGACGGGCGTGGTCGGCAACTACATGACCTGCCACGGCATGGGCCTGGGCTACGGTGCACGCAGCCAGGTGGCGTTCTACGACGGGCATGCTACGACCATGAACCTGGTCGCCTGGTGGAAACTGATCCACTCGAACAAGCCGTGGCGCAAACGGTAGGACCGGAGATGGGGAAACTTCCTCGACGTTCCATAATGCGACCTGTGCAATAAGGGGATCAGGCCCCGTCACCTTCCGACAGTACCGCGGGCGGCCCCCCGCCCGCTTCTCGGCGCCCACGTAGAACAAGACTCGTATGGCGGGCCAGGTCGCCATAATGAACAACCTGAACTCCCGCACCTGCAGTCGTTGTCGAGTTTGACGCTTCCGGCGCGGCGGGGTGTATATTGCCTGGAGAACGACGATGTGCGGCATGTCGCGATGATGCCGGGCGAACGGAAGGGCGCGAACAATGTCCAGAGCAGAGGTTTGCAGGCGTGGAGTGGCCCGAGCGGCATTCACACTGATTGAGCTCTTGGTGGTGATCGCCATTATCGCCATCCTGGCGTCCATGCTGTTGCCCGCGCTGCAGCAGGCCAAGGACAAAGCGAACTGCAGCACCTGCCAGTCGAACGTGAAGCAGCTTCTGGTCGGGACCAGCATGTACGTGCAGGACAACGACCAGCATCTGCCCATGGCCACGGACACGTGGGGGGGAAACCAGGTCAGCACGATCGCTTGCTGCGGCGGGGGCCTGGGCAAAGGCTGGAGCTACAACCGGAACCCCAACCCTTACACCAAGCCCGTCCGGGTGGGCACCGGCTATGTGCACTGGCGCGTGAACGAGGTGGTCGGGAACTGGGATGTCTGGAAGTGCCCCGGCATGACCACGGCGGTGGATGCCCAGAACAGCGACCAAGCTTCCTATCTGTCCAGCCTGGTCATCACCAACCGCCCCAATGACCCGAGGTACCTGCCGCTGGAAGGGGTCAAGGAGACCATGCTCAAAGTCGATCCGTCGGTCATCACCGTCTGGCAGGATGCGGTCACCTGGTACGAGACAACCGGGGCGCAGAACCTGTTCCGCTCCAGCGGCCTGACCGGCAACTACCTGACCTCCCACGGCGGCGGTCCCGGCTACAGCGCACGCACCCAGGTCGGCTTCTTTGACGGACATGCCAGTTCCATGAGCGTGCCGGAGTGGTGGAAGGTGATCCACTCCAACACGCCGTGGCGGAAGCCGTAGGGGGCGGCGTTTGCCCGGCGAATGCGTTCACAACGGGGTGGCATACCTTGTCTTTCCCTGCCCCGGCTCGGTTGTGCCACGGCACGGCAGGGCATCCGGTCCGGTTGTGTCGGGGTGTTCTCGACGGGGCTCTGCCGGGAACCCGACGGATGTACGGCGTGTCTCAGTATGGGTAGAAGAAATGGACGGATGAAAGGAGGCTGAGATGTTGAGTGGTCACGTGTTGAAGCTGATGAACGAGCAGATTGCCAAGGAGTTCTACTCGGGGTGGCTGTACCTGCAGATGGCGGCTTACTTCGAGTCGCGGAACCTGAAGGGGTTCGCGCACTGGCTGCGCATCCAATCGCAGGAAGAGGCCTGCCACGGTATGATCTTCTACAACCACATCTGTGAGCGTGGCGCGGAGATCAAGCTGGGCGCCGGTGCGGCGCCACCGTCGAGCTACAAGTCGGCGCTGGACGTGTTCGAAAAAGGCCTGAAGCACGAGTACACGGTCACGGCCTCGGTCAACAACATCATGGATGCGGCGGTGAAGGCCAAGGACTTCGCGTCACAGAGCATGCTGAAGTGGTTCGTCGACGAGCAGGTCGAGGAGGAAGCGAACTTCGACGAGATCCGCTCGAAACTCGAGCTGCTGGGTGACAAGAACGGCGAAGGGCTGCTGATGTTCGACAAGGAACTCAGTGCCCGCGTCTTCGCCCTGCCGGCCCCGCTGGCAACGGCCGCGCCCTGAGAAACGCTACGGCAGACAGATGATCGGACCACCGGGCCGCACGTCATCCGATGTGCGGCCCTTCCTATGTCGGCCATGGCCGACAAACGCTCTTCAGTTTCCGGCGGGCTCGAGCGTGAAGGCGAGCTTCTCGCCGAACCGCATGCGGCCTTTCGCTTCCATCTGCAGCACGACCTCGGTGCGCTCCGTGATGCCCGACGTCAGCACGAACTCGGGGAGCAGGGCGTCGCCCAGGGATGGCGTGGTCTTCCGGAGGGGGATGGACACGGTCAGCTTGGATTCCAACGCGCCACTCAGGTACACGGCGCCCGGCAGGCCGCCGGCGGCTTCGGGCCTCAGCCAGGCCGCCTCCTGAGTGTTGCCAATGCTGCCCCGGGCCAGGACGGGCTCGCCGGTGAACACGCTCACCCGCTTGACGTGACGCACATCGACCCACGCCCCGGACGTGTCCTGAACCTCGAACGTATTGAACTCGGCGTTGAGGTACTTGGGCGGGTTACGGCCGTCGCACGGGCGGTTGCCCACCGCGACCGCGGGCGTGCCTACTGAATCGGTGTTGGTCGCCTCCGTGCGCAGAGCCAGCACCTTGCCTGCCGCCCGCGCGGCGGCGTAGGCCTCCTTGCCCGTGTTGAACGCCAGGAACCAGTAGCCGCCGGCGTGCGCGTCACGGTCGAAAATCAGCACCTGTTCACCGGTCAGGCGCGCGCGCGGCTTCTTCAGTGCCGGCACGTAGGTGCGGAGCAGTTCGGCCGCGGGCCGCGGCGTGCCGTCCGAGTTGCACACGCCAAAGTCGCTGCGTTCGTTGACGCGGTAACCGCCCGGCCACCACCAAGGGACGGTGCCGTTGGCGCCGGCGTCGATGGCCATGCGGTACATCATGTCGTGGTACTGTGTCTGGCGCTCCAGCAGCTCCGGCGTGCCTGCCATGGCCTCCTGGCTCCAGATGCTGGTCCCGAACTCGGCCCAAATCACCGGCTTGCCCCCGGTGGTGAAATCGCAGAAACGCGTGATGAATCCCGCCGCGTTAAAACCGTCCGCGCTGAGCTCGATGGAGTACGCTTCCGGGCAGATGAAATCGATGTGCTTGACCGGGCCGGTGAGCGCGAAGTCGTGCGGCAGCGTGTTACCCTGTCGGAAGCTGACCAGGTGGTTCGGGTCCAGGGCGCGGAGCGCGCGGATGGCGTCGTTCCACTTGCGGCTCGTCAGGTCGTCCATAAAGCGGCGGTAGGCGGCGACCAGCACGCGCCAGTCGCCGTCGCGCCGCAATTGGTCGTCGGAGGGTGACGTCGGGTTGCCGTCGCGGCGCGGCACGGGCATGCCCCAGTCGCGCTCGGCGTTCTCGAGGCTCCCGTAGCGCTCGTCAAGCCAGGCCGCCCAGTCCGGGTCCCAGCGGTTGCGTGTTTTGGCGTTGAAGACGTAGTTTCCGGGCTCCCAAATGATGTCGTACGCGAACAGCGCCGTGTGGTCCCGCAGGTGTGCGGCCTCGATCATGGCACGGGCTTTCGGTTCGTCGAAATCGATCGGTGACGCGCCGCCCAGAAACCCGTTCACCCGGATGTCATACCGGCTGCAGTGCTGCAGAAAGTCCTCAAGATTGGCCGCATTCTCCACGTCGCCGAGTTGGATGCTGACCATGTTAATTCCCAGCGCCGCCATGCGACGCAGGTCGCGGTCGACTTCCACCGGGTCGTAGAACCGTGAGTCAAGCCAGCCCGTGTTGTACTCACCGCTCTCCAATGCCGACGTGTACAGCGGCCAGAAGTTCATCCCGACCGGATACCAGGGCTTGCCCTTGAGCTGGAAATTGGCACCCTCGACGGTGATGAAGTCCTCCGGCGCCGGTGGTGTGTCGGGGAGTACGCTGAGTTCGTGGCGAATGTGGTCCACCACCACGCCGTCTGCCATCAGTTCAGTCTGGACGTCGAACACGTCGCCCGCCGCTTTGGGGCCAGTCCACTCACCGCGTACGGTTGCGGACTCCGCCGGCTTGAGCGCCACCTCCCACGCGTGGGCGAACGCCTCAGTGTCGGTCGCCTTCGACGCAATCCGGATCCGGATCGAGACGTTTCGGTCGACGCGGGCCCGGTTGCGGAGTGTCGCCCCGAGTTGCACGGCCTCTCCCGGCCGGCACGAGAAACTTGCAGACCCAGCATCGAGCAAGACCGCACCCTGGCACAGCCAGGAGGCGGCGCGCATGACCGAGCTCAGGACCGCACCGCTTGTCACAAACCCCGGCTCGTCCGCCGCCAGGCACAGCACGCCGGACCCGCTCAGCGGAAACGCCCGATTGAGGATCAGCCACAGAGGCGCCCCCAGACGACGCCCCGCAGCATTGCTCGCCTCAAGCAGCGGTACCCAGCGCCACAGTTGCCCGTGCGCGAAACCCTTGCCCTGGGGGCGGAAGTACGAGGCTCTCAAGTCCGCGGTTGCGGCCAGTGGTCCGGTTTCGCCCAGGATCGCCTGGCCCGGGGCCGGCCTGAGCGTGTGCACGCCGTTCAGAGCGTAGAGCTTGTATGCCGGATGAATGCTCTCCAGCGGCATGAGCCGGCGCTGCAGCGCCTCGGTCACGGCGCCGAACGGATTGGCGGCCGTGCCGACCTGGTCGATCCAGTAGGTGTGCGCTCCGTTCTTGACCTTCGGCGTGAGCGAACCGGCCAGACCGAACGTGATGGACGCCGCAGCGCCGCACCGCAGCGCGTCCGTGTCGCCGCCGCGCGTGTCACGGACCGGGCAGTCGGGCCAGAAGCGGAAGTCGTCGGGCAGCAGGACGTGATAGGACCACTCCTGGGTGAGCGGCACGGGCGCGTACCAACGGGCGCCATCCGTTTCGGTGAGTTCGACCGACACCTCGGGCGTGTCCGCGTCGCCCTTGGCCCAGAAGCACAGCGCCTGGTGACCGGCGGCGAACAGGCCGGGGGTGCCATCCGGTGGCGTGCAGGTGTAGGTGTCCCAGCCGGTCAGGTTTTCGGTCGTTACCTTCAGGCAGCCGGCGCTGTCATTGGCGCCGCTGCCGTCGATCTCCGCCTTGCCGGCCGCATCGAGCGCATTTGACTTGCGCTGCCAGCCGCGATTGTCCTCCGGCCCGTCAAACGCGAAGAGCACGCGCTCGACAGGCAGTTTCTGCACCGCCGCCGCGAGGCCCGCGCGATCCAGCCACCCGTCGTTGTGCCGTACGACCGGCCGCGAGAATGGCGGCGCGCCCTGCAGCACCAAATTGCCGCCGCCGCGCAGGTAGTTGGTGAGTGCGGGGAATGCCGCGGCCGGATAGACCGGCGCGTTGGTGATCACGTACAGGTCGAACGCGCGCCGGGTCAGCACGTCCAGGCGCGTTGCCGCTTGAGCCGGGAGCAGCGTGACGCCGAACCCGGCCTTTCGGAACGCGGCGGCAAACGCAGTCACGGTCTCCTGCCGCGTTTCCGGCAGATCTTCGGCGAAGATCGCCACGTTGCCCTGGGCACCTTGCTCGACCGTGATACCCACCTCGGCGGCGGGCGGCGGCGCGGGTTGCCAGACGGACGCGTCGTCGAACCCCGCACTCGCACCGCGGAGCATCAGTCCGGGGAACCCTTCGCGCAGCGCCGGGGCCTTGCCGAACGGGTAGCGACCCTGGAACAGCAGGACGTCGCCGCTCACGTCGCGGACCGCCGCGGTAATGCCCGCGGCGTCGAGCGTCAGTTCGAGCCGGTAGGCGCGGTCGTAGGCCCAGCGCGGGGTCAGGCTCTTGGTCTGCTCCAGGTCGAGCTTGGACGCGCCCTTGCCCTGCGCCTGCCAGACGCCCTGCAGGCGTTCGAGGAAGTCGACATACTTCTCGCCGGTCGGATCTTCGGTCAGGGCCAGCAGCCACAGATCCTGACCGCCGGTCCCGAGCGCGACGCCGGCAAATGTCCAGCCGTCCTTGGCCAAGCGCTGACGCGGTGTCACCGTGACCTCGACGTGCTGTGCTGAGGCCAGAGCGGTGCCCTGCGGGTACGCCATGGCATCGTGGCCGGGCTGCGACGCTTCGCCCTCGAGCGCTCCGGCGTCCACGCGCCAGGCGCCGCGGAGCATGTCCCAGGACAGCACGCCGCCGCCGAAGTCGTCGGCAAACGTCGGTTCCCAGCCCGGCGGCGGCACGGCGCGCAGGCTTGCAGACCACAGGAACATCAATCCCGCGAAGGCGAGCATGGCGAGGCCGATCTGTAGGCGACGTGTAGTTGCAGGCATCCGCATGCTGACTCCTGCCGGCCTGAGTAGTTATTGTCCGGACTGTGGTGCGACCTCGCGGTAAGTCGATCCGCGGAGACGTGGCAATATCGTCGTTGGGGCGCCGCACGTCAATCGCCCCCGATCACTCACAGTAATGCGTCAGCGCCCCCCGGCCGGCGGACCGGCCGATCATACCTACGTGTTACTCGCTTCGGTCCGGGGTATTCTGGCAACGTGGCGGGACCGGCTCGGTCCCGCAACCGCCGGAGCGAGCCGCTCCGGCCACGTTGCCAGAACGACCCGGACAAACAGCGAGTAACACCCACACATGATCGGGCGCATCCGCCGGCCGGGGGGCGCTGACGCATTACATTGCCACCACCGTCGCACTGGAAACCTGTTGCCCCCCGTGGTATCATTCCCGGTTGGCACGTGGCGTTCGCGATCGAACATTGCGCGCTGTACCTGCGGACTTCGCAACGAAAGGAGCTGCGTCTCCATGCCGGACAAGATGGTTCTGCACCTGATTGCCAACGCGCACCTGGACCCGGTCTGGCTCTGGGACTGGCGCGAGGGGCTTAACGAAGGCATCATCACCTGCCGCGCTATTCTGGATCTGATGGACGAGAACCCGGTGCTGACCTGCATTCGCGGCGAAGCCGCGCTGTACGAGCACATCGAGCGGCACGACCCGGAGACCTTCGAGCGCATCCGGCGCTACGTCGAGGCCGGGCGCTGGGACGTGGTCGGCGGCGTGTACGTGCAGCCGGACACGAACCTGACCGGCACCGAGACCATGTCGCGGCATTTCGTGCGGGCACAGCACTATTTCACCTCGCGGTTCGGCAAGCCGGCCACCGTGGCGTGGGCGGCTGACTCGTTCGGGCACAGTGCGGGGTTGCCCGAGGTCTTTGCCGCGGCGGGGATGCGCGGGTTCGCGTTCACGCGGCCCGGCGCGAACATCGTGCCGATCGCCAAAGCCGCGTTCTGGTGGGAGAGTCCCTCCGGCGCCCGCGTCATGGGTTACCGGCCGGTCTTCGGCTGGTACGGCTGCGAGCGGCACGAGATGAATACGCGCCTGGACGGGTTTCTGGCCGCGGCGCGGAAAGGCGACTTGGAGAACGTCGGCATGTTCTATGGGCTCGGCAATCATGGCGGTGGTCCGAGTCGACGCCAGATTGCGGAGATCGCAGACTGGGCGGCCAAGCACCCCGAGGTCGAGGTGGTGCACTCCGGACTGCACCGGCTGTTCGACGCGCTGTATGCGGAGATCGCGGGCAAGGGCGGTGACGCGTTCCTGCCCGTGCACCGCGGCGAGCTGAACTTCTGCCTGCGCGGCTGCTACGCGTCCGTCGCCAAGTTCAAGTCTGCCTTCCGTCAGGCCGAGGCGCACGTGAGCCGTGCCGAGACCTGTGCTTCGAGCGTGGCCGCGAAGTTCGACCTGCCCGGGCCGCGCACTACCGAGCCGTGGGACGCGCTGCTGTTCAACTCGTTCCATGACATCCTGCCGGGGTCGAGCGTCGAGCGCGCCTACGACGATCAGCTCGCCTGGCTCGGACACGCACGGCACCTGGCGCACCAGACGGAAATCGCGGCGCTCAACACGGTGGCGCGCCGGATCGACACGGCCCGAATCCGTACCCCCGCCACCGACATGCCCGGTTCGGTCGTGTTCCTCGCCTGGAACCCGCACCCGTACGAGTACCGCGGCGCGCTCGAACTCGAGACCTGCCTCGACTATCGCCCGATCTGGGCCTATCACAAGCGCCCACAGGAACTCCCGATCGAAATCCTCGATGCCGACGGACAACCGCTGCCGTTCCAGGAGACGCAGACCGAACACTCGTCCTTCCCCGAACTGGCGTGGCGCAAGCGCGTCGTCGTGCCGGTCACACTGCCGGCGCTGGGCTGGAGCGTGATGGAAATGGCCTATGTCGAAGGCGCAGCCAAGCCCGCCGTGCCGGCGGACGCGGTCACGACGCCGGACAGTCATTCCATTGACAACGGCATCTATCGGGTCGCCGCGCGCCAAGGCTGGCGTGCCATTCGGATCGAACGGCATGGCAAGTCCATCTTCGGCGACGCCGGCCTGAGCGCGGTGACGGTCGAAGACCCGTGGGGTGCCTGGGGCGGCATGGCCGAGGAACCGGAGTCGCTGGACTTGTCCGAGGGCCGGGACGAATGGCGCGTGGTCCGGTCGAACGTGCTTGAGACCGGGCCGGAACGGGCGACGCTGGTGGTGCGCATGAAAGGCGGTGCGTCCGAGATGGACCTGCGAATCTCGCTGTACCGGCAGCGGGCCGCCGTCGATGTGGCGGCGCGCGTGCTGTGGAACGAACGCTCCGCACGCCTGAAATTGCTGATGCCCAGTGTCGGTGACCGCGCCGAGTTCGAAGTCCTGGGCGGTGTCGTCGAGCGGCAACCGTGCGGCGAGGTCCCCGGCGGACGCTGGGTACGCGTGCACGGCGACACGGATACGTTCGGGTTCGCGAGTGATTCGCTGTACTGCTTCGACCTCAAGGAGGGTGGATTCTGCGCCACCGTGCTGCGCGCGAGCCGTTACGCGAATGACGTCAAGACCGGCCCGCGCGACGACCCGTGGCGGCCGGTCGTGGACCGCGGCGAGTTCCGGTTCCGATTCGTGATGAGCCCGGGCGACGCGAGCCTGCCGCGCCTGGCGCGCGAACTGGAGCAGTCCGTGATGGCGGTGCCGGTCCCGGCAAAACCCGGTGCACTGCCGCGGCGCCTGTCGCTGGCCGCGCTCGCGCCGGACCACGTCCAAGTGAACGCGCTGAAACCGGCCGAAGACGGACGCGGCTGGATCCTGCGCCTCCAGGAAATGGCCGGTCGCGAGGCGGACGTGAAGTTCGTCTGGCAGGGCGCCACGCTGGAACTCGGTCAACTCGCGCCGTGGCTCATCGCCTCGTGGCGCCTAACACGCGTCGCAGGCGCATGGCAGGCGACACGGTGCAACACGCTGGAGGCGTAGGCGCACGCGGGGGTTTTCCACCCCCGCACCCCCGGCCAAGGGGCGTCATTGACTCCCCTTGGAACCCCTCGGTGTTTGGTTGCGGGAAACGGCGCGGCGGTCTGAACGCCGCGCCGTTTCCCGCAACCGAGCCGTCCGCCGCCGGACCGGACTGTGTCCGGACGGCGGCGGAAAGGGATATCGCCGGGAGGCTGTCGAACGGAATCCCCGCAGAGGATGGAAGGTTGTAGCCACGGGCGCGAGCCCGTGGATCCAGGATGAAGCGACAAAGAGGTCGAGCCCCTACAGGGGACGGCACGACCGTGAAAGGACGACTTCGATGGCAGCTTGGAACTTGCGGTTTCGGCAGGTGCATTTGGATTTCCACACCTCGCCGTGCATTGAGAACATCGGCGGCGCGTTTGATCGGCAGGAGTGGCAGGCGGCGCTGAAGGCGGGGCATGTGAACTCGATCACCTGCTTCAGCAAGTGCCACCACGGGTGGAGCTATCACCCGACCAAAGTTGGCCGGATGCACCCGCATCTGAAGTTCGACCTGCTCCGGGCGCAATTCGACGCCTGCAAAGAGATGGACGTCAATGTGCCGGTGTACCTCTCGGCGGGCGTGGACAACATGGCGTCGCAGGAACACCCGGAGTGGCGCGAGGTCAATGCGAACGGCGCCTGGGGCCCGCGCGTGATCGATGCCGGATTCCACAAGATGTGCTTCAACTCGCCGTACCTCGAGTACCTGTGCCGCCAGATCCGCGAGGCGGCCGAGCTGTTCCCGAACGCCGATGGGATCTTCCTCGACATCATTCACCAGGGCCAGTGCTGTTGCCGCTGGTGCCTCGACGTGATGCACGAGAACGGACTCAGCCCGGAAGTCGAGGCGGACCGGAAGAAGTGCGCGAAGTTCGCACTCGACCGCTACTACTGCGAAACCACCGCCGCGTGCCTGGCCGTGCGCAACGACATGCCGGTGTTCCACAACAGCGGCCACATCCCGCGCGGACGCCGCGACATTCTCAAGTATGTCAGCCACCTCGAACTGGAAAGCCTGCCGACGGGCGGCTGGGGCTACGACCACTTCCCGCTTTCCGCCAAGTACTGCAAGAAGCTCGACCTCGACGTCCTCGGCATGACCGGCAAGTTCCACACGACCTGGGGCGAGTTCGGCGGCTTCAAGCACCCGAACGCGCTGCGCTACGAGTGCGCCGCCATGCTCGCGTACGGCGCGAAATGCTCGGTCGGTGATCAACTCCACCCCGAGGGCAAGATGGACTCCAGCACCTACGCGACCATCGGCGCGGGGTACGAGGAGGTCGAGGCGAAGGAGGCCTGGTGCGTCAACGCAGAACCGGTCGCGGACGTCGGACTGCTCTCCAGCGAAGCGGTCCGGCACTCGGACCGTACGAATCACCCGGACGCCGGCGCCAGCCGCGTGCTGCTCGAGGGACACTTCCTCTTCGATGTGCTCGATGCGGACATGGATTTCACACCGTACAAGGCGCTCGTGCTGCCGGACGATATCCTCGTCGACAAGGCGCTGAAGAAGAAGCTCGACACCTACCTGGCCGGCGGCGGAAAACTGCTGCTCACCGGCGAGAGCGGCCTGGACCCGGAGAAGAAGAAGTTCGTGTTCGACATTGGCGCCAAGTTCGACGGACCGAGCCCGTTCCAGCCGGACTACATCCTGCCCGTGCCCGAACTGCAGCCGGAGTTCCTGCACACACCGCTGGTGATGTACCTGCGGTCGCAGCGGATCCGCGCGACCAACGGCACCGCGCTCGGCGACGTCCACGACCCGTACTTCAACCGCAAGTGGGACCACTTCTGCAGCCACCAGCACACGCCGAACCAGCCGCAGCCGTCCGGGTTCCACTGCGGTGTTCGCAACGGCAACATCGTGTACCTGGCGCACCCGGTGTTCACCATTTACCGCGGCTACGGTGCGGTGGCGTACCGGGACTACGCGGTGAAAGCACTCGATCTGCTCCTGGGCAAGGACCGCAGCCTGCGCACGAACCTGCCGTCGACCGCGCGCGTGTCGCTCATGCGGCAACCGGCCGAGACGCGGGCCGTGCTGCACCTGCTCTACGCCAACACCGTCGCGCGCGGCGGCCAGATCACGTTGCCCGACGGCACCAACACCGGCCGCGGCGGGATCGAAGTGATCGAGGAACTGCTGCCGCTGCATGATGTCGCGGTCGAGGTGAAGGTCCCGGGCAAGTTCGCGCGCGTGACGCTCGAACCGCAGGGCATCGAGATCCCGTTCTCCGTCGAGAAAGGCAGGATCCGGCTCTGCGTCGAGGAATTCACCTGCCACCAGATGGTCGTGCTGCACTACGGCACGGCGCGGTAGGCCGAACGCCGACAGCTTCTGCGGGCGGAATGGCGGTCGCATTACTCGTACATAGACGCGCGCGCAAGCGACGAGCCACTGAGCGGCGGGTTCTACGGCCAGCGTCGGGGCAGCCCAGACCGGGCCACGGTCAACGTCCGCGGGGCCGTGCGGACGGTCCAAACCGCGTTGATCCCTCGCCTTGGATCGAGTGTTCGCCATTAATGGCGAAAACTCTCCCGCCCGCGTCCAGGCCAAGGCCTCCCGGCGTTTCTTGAGGCGGCTGGGCGCCCGAATCTGCCGGCAAGAGCGGCAGGAATGGTCCCGCCACCGCTGGCGCGCCGGGGCTTGCGGAGTCCGCAGCAGTCGTCGTCCTCGCTCTCGGCCGTTGTGCCAGGTGTCGGGGGTCAGGGGGAAGATGGGGCCAATGGTCGATGGTCCATGGCAGGGACTGGCCGCTGTGTCAAGTGTCAAGGGTCGGGGGGAGGCGAGAGTCGACGCCCTTGGCCCCCGGCACTGGAGCGCGAGACTCGGTC